>Ga0209946_1000678_pt1 | contig 13933 bp, 33 predicted proteins | sample SalPon2_A_H2O_MG_FD_185704 | JGI IMG/M metagenome (GOLD analysis project Ga0209946, IMG submission 185704) | Salt pond water microbial communities from South San Francisco under conditions of wetland restoration - Salt Pond MetaG R2_A_H2O_MG... | ecosystem: Environmental > Aquatic > Non-marine... | reverse complement strand
ACCAACTATGTCAAAACAAGAAAAAGATTGTGTTCGGTGTGGTGCAAGGTTACAAAATGAAAAACAATGTCCTGTTTGTAGTGGATTTATTTTTACTAAAATATAATCCATCCTATTTTTCAGGAACACTGTGTTACAGCAGTGTTCTCTTATCCATGCTAACACCACAAATAGACTATCTGAAAATCGTGATAGTCGTACAAATAACACTCCTACTTATTTTCGGGTATGGTGTGTTTGTTGCAAAATCAATCTAACCCTTTTCAGGAATCGCTCTTAACCAGTGATTCCGTTACCAACTATGGATTACGACACACCACTACAAGAGCGTATAGATTCCCGTGATTGGTACTGTAACAATCACGGTGAAATTGACAGAAAACATCTTGGTATCAGTGCTGGTGGAGAATTATACTGTAAAGTATGTAGTGCTGCAAACATTGGACAACCGAACGATCCCCTCGACACATCTGTAATATCCAAAGAACACCGTGACTATGCGAATAATAGTAATGCAGTATCTATTATTTCAATTACACATGCGGTTCCGTGGGGACGACAGACAGCAATACAACAAACAAATGCGTTATATCATGAAGGTGAAACAAATGTTGTATTGTCACTTATACCCGAAGACCCAAAAGTAGTTGTTTGAATTAGATTCTTTTTCAGGAACACCACGTTACAGTGGGTTCCGTTATCATGCAAAAACAAGAACTTCAATTTGACATAGACACGCTGGAAGTCAACAGTAACGGTCACATTGAAGGGCAAGCGGTTGCCTTCAATTTCGTTCCTGGGTACGATGTAAGCGTGTCTGTTACGTCGTATGACTTTCAATGCCGTGGCGAAACGAAAACCAACCACGTACCACACGTTGTTGTGAGTACTGATACGGGTAACATCGTAGCAGAACCACACACCCACGATAGCCATTTGCCAGAAAAAGCAATTGAAGATGGAAAACAAACTGCGAGGTACGTTGCCGAGAATCCCGACGAATTTCTCGACTAATCTCACCCACTTTTTCAGGAACACGTTGTTACAGACGTGTTCTATACTACCAATGGCTACCAAACAACAGTTCATTACTGCGCGAGTTTCGCGTAGCGAAACGTAGCGTTATGATGAATTTTACAAAATTCATCACTGGCCAGAACCGACAAGAAATAGAACACTTTGTCCGTGAAATGACCGAACGGGCAAATGAATTACCCACCTATGAGGGAACCAGTTGTCCCCGCGACGACGACGCCAGTGGCTCTTATCTCGAACGGTCCATATGCACGGGTGTCACCCTTGTCATGGACTGGGGATATCTCGACTGTGCAAGTACGTATCTCGTCGTAGATACGGACGACGCCCCAGGATACGACAGGAACGGAAAGACACTGTGTGACTGTGGGCCGATGTATGAGGCAATTGCCGACGACGTGCGACAACTGTTATCTGCGGGAACGATTGAGTACGACAACGGAAATTCAAGTGATACTGTGGATATTTGGCATATTCACGGGATTATGCCGTACTGAATTATCCTCTTTTTCAGGAACCTATTGTTACAGATAGGTTCTTACAATAACTATGACAAACTGGAACATTGAAGTTGTGAAAAATCCGTATTGTAAAGATAAATATTGTGTTTCAATTGCCAATGTTGAACAATTAGAAAGTAAACGGTTTGGTGTTGGTAGAATGGGGACTGATAAACACGGTGTGCTTAGTAAAACAGAAGCATATGAATTGAAAAAATATCTAAAATCACGAATTGATTTCAGAAAATTCGACTGTTTCACAGAAAAGTTAGAAGCACAATTGTATATGCATAAATCTCAGTGTTCAATATAATTATCGCTTTTTTCAGGAACCGACGTTACAACTCGGTTCTGCTCAATTCCAATGAAAGAAAAAGACATAATAGCAACGTTTGGTGGTCCAGTTGACACCTTAACAAACAGCGAGTCTGATGGCCCACTAAAACAAAATAAGATTGTAAAAATTTCAGACAGGTGCATAATGCGTAATGAGTATGCTGTCGCGTATGAGAACCCAAATTCCGACTGTCGTCGTGGGCATCTCACCATCTGGATATCTGATCAGGATGGATACTACAATAGAGAACAGATGATAACGGGACGTGACGAAAGAATGAAACTGTTGTTTTCAGAATGTGCATCAAAATCTACAAGTAGAATAAAATCGCTGATTGAGTGACCCACCTTTTTTCAGGAACACTGTGTTACAACAGTGTTCCGTTACTACCATGCACTACACGGTTTCGCGTAGCGAAACCGCTTGTAGCAGTGGTTTAGGTACTAAACCATGCACTTTGCATATGACGACAACGAATTAGTAGCAGAGCCAACAGAGAACGACCTAATCAAGCGGCTACTCGCCCGCAAAGGGATTTATACCACGGAAGGTAAGTTGACTCCCGAACTACTCACTGCTGGACAGGATCGTCCGTGGTCGTTTCAGTCACACGCAGATAGGGTTACTGGACTGATCGACATACTCTCAATCCATGCCCCTATCAGTGAGTTTGCTGAAGAAGCAGTACTGGGCGAGTTAGAACACATCCTACAGACGGGACCGACTGAAACACCCAATGACGTACATCCTGGCGACAGTGACACCCATACGTATGCGTTAAACGACTGGTTAGCCGAACACGTCGCAATCGAGCAGTTCGATAAAGACGTGTGGTCAGACGTGAGTAAAACGCTACACGATAAGTTAGACGAAGAAGTAGCCGAAGGGTGGCAACAGGCCACCGACAGATTAGGGAACAACCCTGCTCGGTGTTCGGTCCCACGGCTACGTGACTATCTGGAAAAACAGGAATAACCACCTTCATATTTTTGACCTGTGGACATTTAGACGTTCACAGGAATTACCAATGCCAGTTTCAGAAATCAATCCGTTGGAAACGAAGTACAGTATTACAAATCACACGTATGATAGTACGAACAGTCGAAGCCATTATTTCTGCCAGATAGCAGATAGTGAGACGTGGGTTCACTATCGGACGTGGCAATCAAGTGATGGTGGGGAGTACAGTATTAAAGATATGGGACAACTCGACATGGTTGCTCCTGATCTTGACACTGATTCACTCAAAACAGCAGTTGTCCAGAACCTCGGGAAACTCATTCGTGACGACAAAGACGAATGGGAAGACACTGACAGACAAGCCGCAGAACTGTTAGACGACGTTGACAGTGTAGTCGATGCACTGGAAACGGAATGGCAACATGGGGCAGAAGAAGTCGTTACAGAGTCTATGTATGGTGGCACAGTCGGTGTTGATAGTGCGTATGCATGGGCAAGCCACGTCGAAGAAGCGTACTATTACGAAATCAAAGAAGTACTACGGCAACATGGTATCGAAAACTTCACCCACCATGTTGAAAGTCAACTCCGACAGTCGTTATCTGACGTAGTGCAGAAACGGCAGAACAGGTGGGTGAAACCACACATGGAGTACGAACTACGAATTAATCTGGAGTGACCCATAATCTCTTTTGCCTGTGATCACGTTACAGTGACACAGGATATCAATGACAGGCAAAATCACCATTACAAAATACGACAGAGTATCGAATCCAGATCATCCCGACTATCAGGCATATATCGGAGTGATGTTCTCTACAGGAGTATATGTGAGACACACTGTGGTAACAGACAATCAGTATTTGATTCAGGTGTTTATGCCTGATGATTACGATAGTGTGTACGATGATATCTGTGTTGAAGATTACTTAGACACAGACAATCTTGATGAATACGTGTCTGTGTGGTTAGACGTGACACTTGAAGAACTGAACGACGGTGACGTTCAGTCGTGGGACCAGAAACTAATCACTGGTGATAAGTCATCGTCACCGACAAACGTTCGGTTCAGTAAATAAACAACCATGATTGAAACAACAGGCACGTATCACTGCGGTGATTGCGAGACGTATTTCACAATAGAATCAACCGATATCGTAGAGGCTTACGACGAATGGGAACCCACGTGTCCGACGTGTGGAACGCAGAACGACATTTACGAAACAGAATAATCCCCGTTACAACTTTTTGACCGTGGGCACGTTACAGTGTCTCACGGAAAAACAATGAAAGACATCCTAAAAAAAGTAAAAGAAGATAATAGAGTATTACAGTTATCAGGTCTAACTGTAAAATACGAACAGAATAGCGAAGTATCTGGTGCAGCTACTTTTGGTCCTTGGATTATTGAAGGAATAGGCGACCACTCTGATAGAATATCAGAATCTCAAATGTTGTCGTTAGATAGTATTACATCAGCTATTGTAGAAATAGAAGGCTATACAGATGTGCCAGATAATACTTCTGCCACAAATCACTGAGCATATCCGTAATAATGAAACCACCACTCAAAGTTTGGCTGGCCTGTCTTATCAAAGGCCACAGTTGGGGAGGCGAAAATGCGCAGTGTGCAAGGTGCAAACGCTGGCATCCGAGACTAATCAAATCGGGGCACTGTGATAGGAAATACCCGAAGTGGGCACACAGGGACAAATAAGGAGATGAATCAGGAATAGTAATCATGAATCACAAAAAGCGAATATACTGTGAGAGGTGTGCAGCCAGAACAAAACATCTGGTGACAGAAGACGGCGGATTATGTATTCTCTGTAACAAACACAACGAAGACTGATTCATATATTCTTTTACCGTCGAGTTGGGTTACACCAACCTTCGGTAGTCTGCGTAGCAGACTGATTCTAAAACAGTTTGCATCGCAAACCGTCAAATTCGGCTGATTTCCCATGTCCAAGACACAAACCAGTAGCGACAGTGACGACGTATCGCTTCCAGAGTCAGACGACCGTTTCAATTCCAGGGAAACTGCATTGAACTGTCGTGGCACACTCAAAGGAACGGATAGACAGTTCGTTCGACAGTTCATCGAGAACTTCAACAACAGTCTCATAGATACATACGATCCGATTGTGGTAAAGAACGTGTCCCGTAGCGACAATGGCGACGAACTACGTCTCCGACTACAAAACACGGATACGGCGGTTGGATACAACCGTGCTTGTCGGGCCACCCGTGGCACCCAGTACGATGTTGAAGATATGCGTCTGTTCGCAAGCGGTATTTTGAGTCTGACTTTTTCTCACACTAACGAATAACTCCCCTCTCTTTTTCCCGAAAATCGGTTTAATCCGACAATCGGGGTGGGTAATACCAATGGCAACGACAGACACCACCACAGACGACACAGACGACGTTGTACAGGCGTTCAACGAAGCCTTCGATTATGTCTCCCCGTTTCACAAAGCGTTACACCATGACGACTACGACGGCGACGGGTGGCTTGCTGGCAACAATGCAGTAGTCCTCGTCGGCCCCGACGTTACCCACGTCGGTGATATCGACATGGACTGTTTCGAGTCGACCGAATACATCGGAACACAGACCTTGGAATACGAACCAGATACGGGTGACACGGTTACTAACAGGGTGTACAGTTTCACCACGGCAAACGGCGACGATCAACACGTGCGTGTCGAGTACGTGCGTACACTTGCTAACGAAGTGTTCGACACTGATTACAGCACAGTTCGGTCGTGGGCACAGACGACGACAGACGAATCGTGTATGCGTGAGGGTGACGCTCCTGTGTTATTCAGTGACCCCGACAGTAAGTGTCGTGTGATAGTGTTACCCGTTATCACTGAGTAATGTCACCACCGAGAATTTTGCACGGTGGTTTTTTCACTGTTGTGGCTTCGCAGAGCGAAGCCACCATGTAGAAGTCTTCGCTGTGCGAAGACTTCACTTTCACCGAGGTAGCGACACCATTAAGTCTCAGGCCACGCGATTGTTCACTACGTTATGAGTATCAACCAACCAGCAGACAACATCTACGAGACGGTAAGCGAACGACTGGAGTTGGACCGACCTGTTACGTTGGACGAATGTAACAAACTCGTCATTACAGAACACGTGAATGAGTGGTCCCACGAGGATTGTTACAACGTCCTCGACAGTGATATCCCACGGTTGGATTTCATCGAATTGGGAGAGTACGACGACGTTCCACAGTGTATCGAAACACAAAGTGGGACTGACGTGGAACGGCGGTTGCGATATCAGGTTGCTGTCGAACTGGTAGAACGTGTGCTTGACCAGTACGATGATCCAGTTGTGAACCACGACTTGCGGTTGCACGGATAGCAGTAATCAGGGTCACACTATTTTTTTGTCAGAGCCAGTACGTTACTGTACACTCTGACATTCACTATGAACCGACTATCTGACCCTGCCTGGAAGAAGGGGCCAAAAGGTCCAACGCATAGTCACAGTGAGCACAAAATACACCCTGAGTCGTTCGTCTACGACTTCGACGGCCCTGGCCGTGACGAAGCCGACGAGACTGACGGGAGCATCCTCACAGTCGTCATAGAAGCCGCTACGTGCGCTCGTGACGGCTGTGACGCAGAGATACATCATCGACATTGCTACACGGCTGAGTCGCTGTCAGACCGACTACAGCAGACGCTGCTGTACGCTGTCAAGAGGAAGTACGATTTCGTAGACGAGCCTGTGATTACTGATGATGTGATAGCCGAATACGTTGCTGCAAATGCCGTCGTGATAGATCATGACAGTGAATACCCTATCATGGGTATCCAGTTCGACGGTGACGAGACGTACAATCGCCCACTGTCTTACGACGGTGATGGTAACGACGTTCTGGGGTACGTCTACCCAGAACGGACGTTCACCACGAACACTGCTGGTGGAGAGTGTTACGGGACGCCAGATCGACAGTCACCAGAGCCATACGGACTATGAGTACGATACCAATGTACGAATTTGAGTGTCGTCACTGTAATGCTTCGTTCCGATTTGATGAAAACATTGGAACGTCGTGTGCATACGTGAACTATTGTCCATCATGTGGACGTGCGTGTTCACATGACGACTGGGGACGTGTAGAGTCGTAACACGACCCCACGAATTTTTCAGGGCTGTCTGAATTACCTCAGCAGTCCGTGTTCATTATGGCGACAACACAAACATACAGCGCCGTCAGTGGTATCGAACACCGTGACAAGATCATTGCACCGAACGACCGACTGTACCGTGTCAGAAATATGTACATCGACAGTGAGGGCACACAGCGAGTGAAGCTGCGTGCCAACCCCCGTCGGCAGATGTACGTTCCGCTGCACCGACTGAACCACCTCGTCAGTGAAACCGACTGGAGTTACGTGCCGACTAATGAGTGAAACACAACCCGAGAACACGTCCCCACGACAGGCACAACTTGCATCACTACCCTGGATAACGTATGTCGGACCCACTGCAAACCACGACATTAATGACGGACGTGACGCCACACATAGGGTAGAAACAGATATATCAGAACTACGTTGGGACGAGGAAATACATGAACTACAGCAGTTTGCTGAAATTGTTTCGATTTCAACAGTGACAGGACGGACACCACGTGTGTACGTGAATATATAACTCATGTTGAAGGTACTACTGGGTGCCATGTTGTGGGTATCGTTGTTAAGTGAGTTACACCCACGAGTGAACGGTGAAGGTGTCGTTGCGTTCCTCGCCACACTGTTAGTTACAGCCATCGTTATGCCTATAATAGTGTGACTACTCACGTATTTTAGTAGTATAGCCAGTTACACGACTATTTGCTACTACCCATCATACCAATAAACGGTCGGTAGTTATTTAGGTTGGAAAGTACCACATTTAGACACAGAATGTCAGACAGTATTACGGAGTGTGAGAGGGTATGAGCGGTGATGTAGAACGTCGCCGTGACAGGCGTGATGTAAAGACACCACTCACCCAACTCTTCGAAACAGAGACACAACGTCGTCTCATCGAGTACGCGCTAACAGAGATGGATGACGACCGTTACTACCAGACTGGTGAGCTTGCTGATGTTATTAATAAAAAACGCAACTCCGTCGCCCATGTGATACAGCGACGTGAAGGGGTCATTGGACCGATGATTCGGTTTGGTGTGATAGAACCAAAACACAACCCGATGAATATGCCCAACATCCCACACTACAAAAAAGCTAACAGTGCTGTTATGGGTCTGCTTGAACAGTGGGACGGGTATCCACTTTGTGACCTATTCAAGACGACAGTACGACAGAAACTCGTCTCGTTTTTCGTCAATAAAGGTCCCGATGAGGCGTACTCTGTAAATCAGATCAGGCACGAGGGTCCGTTTGGGTTCAAGTCTGTCAAAGAGAACATCGGTGTATTAGTTGAAGTAGGTATTCTGACGACAGAAGATCGACCCAGAACGACAGCGTACCGACTCGACGTTGACAGTGACATATATCAGTTCCTCGGTGAACTGAATAATGCTGTTGTAGAATCAGCAGAATCGTTCCAGCAATAATTTCTTTGGTGACTAACGGAGTGTATCCGTTGTCACAACAACGACATAGCAAACGATGTCAGCAACTACAGCAATTCAGAGAATTGCTTTGCAGCAGACAGAATGAATTATGTCAGCAACACCTAACAAATATCAGGCGAACAGTCGCACAGTAGACAACCCACAACGACTCCGAGCACTGTACTGTACACGTGGGTTGACTATCGAACAGATTGCTGAACAGTACTGTACTGTCAGTTCCTCACGGGTTGGACAGAAACTCAAAGAGTACGGGATAACCGATACCAGTTCGACAGATTCGACACGAAGCGGCAACCGTGGCAGTGACCCACCTGAATCAAAGATTCAGCAAGGTCGTTCGTCAGACACGTCTGACTCAGACCCGCCGACTGTAGACTGGTCCGAGGTATAGACAACTAGCCAACCTTCATTTTTGCAGTGGTAATGGTGTAATCCAACCACTGGATACTATGAAAAACTACAGTATAAACAAATTAGTAGAAATAGCACAGGCGTTTGATCAGCGGGCACAGCATAGTGAACGTGAAAAATATCCAGCATACAGACGCATGGCATTTCTTGCCCGTGCATGGGCACAAAATAAAGAAGGCAATGACAGTAACAGCTGATTGCAGTGACTGTGACAGCGTTCACACAGTCGCTGTACGTGTTCGAGCAGGACCGACAACCAAGTGTCCTAACTGTGATTCAAAGTCCTACAGTAGCCGCTGTGACTCCACAACAGCGTCTGAAGACGAACTACGGGACCAACTACTCAATGTAGATAACGTCGGCCCTGGGATCATCGACAATCTGGAGTCCCAATTTGGAACGTTGACGTTGTTGAAGACTGCGACAGTCTCGGAAGTAGTCAATGTCGACAGTGTAGGACCCACGACAGCAGAACGCATTTTGAACGTCGTGTAACCACTACTTTTTTCATACGTGAAGTCAAACACATATCTGTCCAGTTCGTCAGTTAGACGACGGCTGGACGCAAACATGAGTACTGAAAACCCATTCAGCGACGTGTACGATACGCAAGCACTGAACAACGGCGGTGTTGCCGCCAAACGAAAACAGAACCTCAAGAAATACGACGCCCCACTACACGTACTCGACAAGGAAGGTATCGACGTACCCCATCGGGATTTCAGCCCCGAAGACGAGTACGAGTTTCCCACAACTGTGTGTATCGATGGGACCCGTGTCAGTCTCTTTCAGGACGTTCGTGAAGACATGGACGATTCCTTTGGGGACTTTGGGTCCATCGAAGACGAAGATGACGAGGATGTCGTCTGGACCGTCTCTGACCTAAGCGATGGAACAGTGAACCTCATGGTGGTTGGTTCGTGGTCCAAGCGACGTGAGGTGGACTACGAGACATTTGCCCAGAACTACAGTCCCGTGACTGTCGAAACTGCACAGGGTGAGATTCCCAAGTTGGGGTACTGACTGTGGTTAGTGAATTAGAATCAGAAGTACATGGCGTCTTGGTCAGTGCGTTTGTCGACACCGACCATGAGACATATGCCAGTATTACGATTACTGAACAGAAGAACCCATACTCGACACGTAACTCACCAGACGATCTCCGCGAAATAGCACAGATGTTGGAAAACTTCGCTGATACGATAGAGGCAAACGATGAGGGATGAAATAAACATTCGCAAATGGATATCATGTCCTAAATGTGGAAACGAAGATGTAGAATTACCAGTAGCACCACCACCTGGACAAAATGCGTACTTCTCATGTGAAGAATGTGGACAAAAAGGTGTTTGGCCACGATGAAACCTGATTGTCCTGAGTGTGGTGGTCCACTGGATGTATTTGTGTATCGTGGTGACTGGAGTATCGACTGTATTGATTGCGGAGAAATAATTGAGATAGTTCAACGATGACACACGTACCTGAAAAATACCAACCGTCGAAACGGAAGTACGAACAGAAAGAGTGGCTGTACGAGCAGTACTGGGGTGAACTACTCCCGCTACGTGTGCTGGCAGAAACGTGTGGTGTCAGTCACCACCAGATACGAGAGTCGTTGGACGAACACGGTATCCCACGTCACCCAGATCACTGGACCCGTGAAAACAACGTCTCACCGTTTCACGGGTTCTACAACGACAGCAATGCTCGTACCGAGGGAGACTACTACGAAGATATTCACCCCGACGAACCAGAGTGTTGGGGTGACGAGGCAACATCGCAACACTGGGTTGGGTTTGGTGACTGAAAAACATGAGTGACTATTCAGTAAATCTCGTTGGAACGAACAGTTATCTAATGCCAATGAATCGTGTGTGGAAACTCCAGATGGAGATTGTGGAACGTGATCTCGATGCAGATGAGTGGGAATTTGTCGACCCAGACGGATTTCGAGAAGATGCTACACAATTGAAACAGGAGTTAGACAACAGAGAAATAGATTATCCATGTGGTGAAATGGACCTATCAAACCCAGAAGCATACTCTCGGAAAACGGAACGAACAGAGGTTGCTGAAGTGTCAGTGACTGCAACCTGTAAACAGTGCGGGTGGGAATTTAGCGGCAGTGAGCATATTTCATTGGAGAAGTGATTGACGATGAAATCAAAAGACAAAATCCGTGAACGTATTGAACAGTACAAAGAACGTGAGCAAAAATACAATGAGAACTATGGTCCAAAAATTCGCTTACTTGAGTGGGTGTTAGACGATGACAGTTGAGACAAGAGACGAAGAAATCCCGACAGGACATGGTGAGACAGTTAATGTCGAAGTGGTTGACTGTTGCTCCTGTGAGCAAACAACGCCTGTTGAGAAAACAGCACTGGTTGTGGTAATGGACTATGATGAATCAGATAAGAGATACAGCAATTCTACTGAGTGGGAATCTTCTGAAGGAAACTACGAAGAAGGCCGTATCTGTGAACGATGCCGAAGTGAGCCAATAAAATGGCCCGATAGATACTGGATTAATGCAAGTTTGGGTGGACTAATCTGGGGATTGATTTTTGGTGCGATGTTGACCTACACGCTCATGACTGCTGCTGGGGTTGTGTAGACCACTTCTTTTTTTCACCTTTGTGACGTTGTACTCACCAAGGTTTTATATATCACAAACCAGTACTGTAGGGTACGCAATGTCAAGTACGCAAACGTCACCAACTCAATCGACAGACGACGTTTCCATACCAGTAGACATGACCAGAGAGGAAGTTATTACAGCGTGTCAACGGACGGCACAACGTGATAACGAAATGAGTGACGTTGCCACAGAACTGCTCAAAGTGCTATAGTCGGTCCTGAAGAATCTCTACTGCCAGCTCTGGATTCTCTTTCAACAACCGTTCTATTTTGTCACTGTCCTGTACTTCTTCGACAGTCTCAGCGTCGGCTAACACGTCCTGTTTCTGTTCTTCAATGGTGTCCAGTGCCTGCTTTGCAGATGGGGCAAACACAGTGCCACATCCTTCACACGCCTTTGCAGTCGGGTCTAACTGCGTATCACAGGTGGGGCATATCTGTGGCGTTAGCGTATCGCCTTCTTCTTCCTCACGAAGTCCTGCGCCGATTTCAGCGGCTTTGATATGATCGTCGTCAGTCAGATGGGAATACGTCGTTTCCATGACCTTTGAATCTGGAGCATGACCAATCAGATGTTTGATCGTGTCGTTGTCCAGTCCGTAATCCCGTTTACAGATTGTGACAAACACGTGCCTGAAATTATGTGGATTCGGGGGTTTCGTCACTCCTGCATCCTCAGCAATCCCTTTCAGTATTCGATTGAACGTCGTCTGGTGTAACATTCCACCAGGGTCGGATTTTGCCGAACTTGGACGGCCAGTAATGAGATAATTGTCTGGGTCGTTCGTCGGGTGATACTGTAGCCAGTCGTACACCGCCCGTTTTGCACCTAACAGTGGCCGTTTGTATCCGTTCTTTTCAGCACCTTTGAGTCCGTCAGCGTCAGTGTTCAACCAGAATACCCCCTCGTCGGTATCTACGTCTTTCAGTCGTAACGTCTGAATGGCCCTGATACGCTGTCCAGTGTTAATCAGTAGTTCAAAGAGACATCTATCTCGTGGGTTGTCAATCACGTCACGCATGGACTGTATTTCCTCACGGGTGAACATATCTCGTTCATCGACAGTCGTATCTGGACTGTCGAAAATGACTACTGTCTCGGGGTCGGCTACAAAGTCGTGATAGCGGTAAAATTTCCGTAGCGCACTCTGTTGTTGGATGAGCGTGTTCGTAGACAGGCCAGTGTCTTTCACAGACGAATGTTCGCCCATTTTCATAGACTGCATCAACTCGTTGATGTCGTCTGCTGTACACTGTGTGAGCGGTGTTTGTGACCGTGTTCCAACAGTGCGAAGGCTCTGGCCATAGGAAGCGAGTGTCGAATACTCCATGTTCTCACTGTCGGGATCGACAACAGTCACATCGTGTTTGTCTTTCGCACTCAGAAACTCCCTGATTGCATCAGCGTCAGCCTCACTAAGACTGCCAACAGTAGTATCGAGTCGTTCGTTTCGACCTGCTACAGCGTCGTCGTCTTCGACAGCAGCTTGTATCCTGTTCAACTCTTTTCTGTACTGGTCTTTGGGCGACCCTGATACCATGTTTATGAGTACGAGATAGAATATTGTAAGTATGTGGGGTTGACTATGATTCGCTTAGTCAATACCATGTGCAAACAATATTCCATCTTACATCAGTCATACTCACTGACTCAGCATACCACACACTCACAGTAAAATCATACTATCCACGCCAGAATTACGACACAACACAGATCACTGATGTGGTCGTTCCAAGAGATAGAATATGACGCCAAATATCCCCAGGAACAACGTCGCAGTTGTCCACGAGACAGGATCAATCCCAAACCGTTTCGCGTCTTCGTAGACAGCATACGTCAATCCAAGTTGTAGCCCAATGCCGATTAGTAGTATCCAGGCAAGCACCATACACTAACGTTTGTGTTTCCAATTAATAAAAGTACAAGCCAGTCGCCCGATTTGAACAGGCGAACTGTCCCTTACAAAGGAACTGCTTGGACCACCCAAGCTCGACTGGCACAATGCTGATGACTGGATTTGAACCAGTGTCTCTCGTTCCCGAGGGGGATAACCACTACCCTACACCAGCGTTTGTATAGCGGTAATTGGGCCGCTCGCCGCAGTGGTGCGCTCGCCACTCGCCATCGTTAATGGACTGGGGTGGATTTGAACCACCGATGAGTACTCTGTGTTGACCACGGGTGGCCTGTTCCTGACCACTCCCACACTTTACGCAGTCCAAATCGGTTCGGTGGGATTTGAACCCACGAAACGGGGCAGGGAGATCATGATTACACACAGTGCGACTGTGTTCTGTCTACTCCGTGAGCGTACTAAACGCTTCTCGAACCGTCATGCAGGTAGATTGTGCCACACCGAGGTGGGATTTCAACCCACGTCTGCGAATCCACGGTGTAAGCTGTGGCCTGCTTCCACTCTGTGCCTATTAGACACATAA
>Ga0209946_1000677_pt1 | contig 13935 bp, 13 predicted proteins | sample SalPon2_A_H2O_MG_FD_185704 | JGI IMG/M metagenome (GOLD analysis project Ga0209946, IMG submission 185704) | Salt pond water microbial communities from South San Francisco under conditions of wetland restoration - Salt Pond MetaG R2_A_H2O_MG... | ecosystem: Environmental > Aquatic > Non-marine... | reverse complement strand
CCGTCGCGATCGAGGGGCTCACCGCCGGTGAGGACCGTCGCGCCCGCCTCGACACTCGCGGTGACTTGCTCGTGGAGCGTCTCGAGGAACCGGGGGCTCGCCTGCGGGCCGACGTCCGTCGACGGATCAAGCGGGTCGCCGACGGTCAGTGCCTCGGTTTCAGCGACGAGTCGATCGACAAACGCGTCGTAGACGTCGTCGACAACGACGAACCGCTTGGCAGCGATACACGACTGTCCGCCGTTCTGGTTGCGCGCCCACGCGCCGCGTTCGGCGGCCGTCTCGAGATCGGCATCATCGAGGACGACAAATGGGTCGCTCCCGCCGAGTTCGAGGACGGTCTTTTTCAGCTGATCGCCGGCTGTCGACGCCACGGCGCGTCCCGCCGGACCGCTGCCAGTCAGCGTCGCTGCCTGTACCCGGTCGTCGGCGATGACGTCGTCGACGAGATCCGAGGGCGCGAGCACCGACTGGAAGACGTCCTCCGGATACCCGGCGTCACGGAACAGCTGCTCTAAAGCGAGCGCACAGCCCGGGACGTTCGAGGCGTGTTTGAGCATGCCGACGTTCCCGGCGGTGAGGTACGGCGCCGCAAAGCGGATCACCTGCCAGAACGGGAAGTTCCAGGGCATCACCGCGAGAACGACACCGAGCGGGTCGTACACCGTCTTGGCCGTGGTACCGGGTGGGCTCGCGTAGTGCTCAGCAGAAAGATACGCGCTCGCGTGCTGAGCGTAGTGATCACACCCCCACGCACACTTTTCGACCTCCGCTCGCGCCTGTGCGATCGGTTTCCCCATCTCGCGCGTCATCAACTCGGCGTACTCGTCGGTTCGCTCCCGCAGGAGCTCTGCGACGCGTTCGAGGTGTGCTTCACGCTCGCGGATCGGGCGATCGCGCCACGAGTCGTACGCCTCGTCGGCACGGGCGAGCGCGTCTTCGACGTCGGCCGCCGTGGCCGGCTCGTACGTCTCGACCGTCTCGTCAGTAGCCGGGTTCACCGCCGTGATTGGTTCCATAGATACACCGCAGTGTATGCGGCGTCGGTGAGATAAACGTGTGTCAAGGGGCAACCGATCGTGATCTCGAACGAACACGTCGGCCCGCTCGAATCCGATCGACTGCCGCGGGTAACACGGCTAGAACGTGCAACAGGTGAGTCGATGCGGACGTCCATCCGGGTACAGGTGACGTAAGTGCATACAGTTACGTACAGGTTTCCATCTCGAGCACCCGCCACCGGCCTCGCACAACCCCACCGGTTCTACTACCCGCTCAGAACCGCTCGTGGATGTCCTGTCGGAAGAGATTGAGTTCGGCGACCGCTGTCGGCGAGTCCTGTGCGAGCGCGAAGGCGATCGCGTCGGCGACGTCGTCGACGCCCACAGTCGTCGACGGATCGAGCGCCTCGGCGTTCGGTTGGTCACGGAACTCCGAGCCGAACTCGGTGCGAACACCCGTCGGGTTCACGATCGTGACGGCGACGCCATCGGATCCGACCTGCCCGGCGACACTCTTCGCGAATCCCCGAAGCCACCACTTCGAGGCAGCATACACCGGACTCGACGTGCTCGGATAGATACCCTTGTAGCTGCCGACGAACACGATCGTCCCGCCGTGCTCGCGCAGTGCGGGGAGCGCCGCACGGGTCGTGTAAAAGGCACCGTGGACGTTCGTCTCGGTCACTGCCTCGAACTGTTCGACCGGAAGCGCATCGACCGCGTCGGTGTGCTCCTCGCCGATACCGGCGTTGACGACGACGCCGTCCAGTCGCCCGAACCGTTCTTCGACCGCAGTAAACAGCGCTTCGACTGCCGCGCGGTCGGTGACGTCGGTCGGGACGACGGCGGTCTCGACGCCGGCCGACCGGCAGTCGTCAGCAACTGCCTCAAGTCGCTCGGCCCGCCGAGCCGCGAGCACGACGCGCGTCCCGTCGGCCGCGAGTCGGCGCGCGGTCGCTGCACCGATGCCCGCGCTCGCACCCGTCACGACCACGACCGGTGCATCGTCGGCCGTCTCGTCGGTGGCTGCTGACGCACTCATCGGCTTCTCCGAGAGACGCATCGATCGATTGTGTGAGTCACACTCACTGCTACATCGTCGAAGCCCAAAGCCTGTCGGGGCCGGGCTCTCGACTGCGTCCCCACATCACCCGTTTGCCCCGGCCGCACACGACCGCTCAACAATCGGCCGACTTGTCGGCGACCCAGCCGGTCCACCGGCAGCGAACGACTGCGTGAACTGGATGACGGTCACCCGTTCGGCTGACGTGTTGTGAAGCGACACAGTCCGCGCACAAGCCCAGTCGGCGTACCCGGTTGCGAGAGGACCGTCGGGAGCCGAACGGCCGACGGCCGACATGAACTTGCGGTGGCGGACACTCGGATAGACGGTTCCGTGGTCAGGCGGTCGGTCCGCCGTCTCGCCCGCTATCCGGACCGTCGAGCCGTTCGCGAGCCGGACGTCCGTCGTGTACCAGCTGTACGAGGTCGTCGGGTCCGGCGCGTACAACCCCCACCGCTGCTGGTTGATTTGCTCGTCGTCGAGCCGGTCCGGCAGGTCGACCGCGCCGACGGTGCCCGCAGCGAAGACGAGCAGCCACACCAACACGATCCACCCGAACGCGGCCGCGAGGACTCGTCCGCCAGTGAGGGTTGTCTCCACGAGCGCGTCGCCAGGCGACCCGCCCTGCCGCCTGAGGGCCGTGAGAAGCCGACGCTCGACCGGCTGGCGACCGAGGCGGCCCAGCGTCGACGGGGACGGCCGCCAGCGACTCGGCGTCGACCGCAGGTGTCGGGCGAGCGTCTCCCATCCGGCCGTCGGCACGAACGCGAGCACCGCTGTCGTGAGCACGAGCGGAAACACGCCCACAGAGACCGTGAGTGCCATCCCGGCGAACGCGCTCAGGTACGCTGCCACGCTCACGAGCCGATAGCGTCCCACGGGAGCGAGCAGAAAGACAGGCGCACCGACGAGCAACACGACCCACCCGTAGGTGAGCGCGGTTGCGACCCCGGCGTGGTCGGCGACGGCGGCGCCGAGCGGGGTGGCGATCGCCGCGTTAGCGAGGGCGATCGCGAGGGCGTCGCCGGCGTACCACGTCGATCCGGCGTGTTTTTCCACGGCGTTGATCGCGAAGACGACGAGCGGCTGTGCGAGGAGTGCGGTCGTCCCGGCGGTCGCGACGCGCTCGCGGGCCGATCCCCGGCGCAGCGCGTCGACTGACCACCGCTCACCGAGCGGTGTCGCGAGCGCGACGACGAGCAACACGCGGAGCAGTCGGTCGCCACCGTTGAGTACCGCCGGATTGCGGAGGTGAATCGAGAGTACCAACAACAGCGAGAGCGCCCCGGTGAGTCGCGTGCGGTAGCCGAGCCCGAACGCGAGCGCGAGCACCCCCGCGACGAGAACGAACAGCCACTGCACCCAGAGGGAACCAGAGAGCGCGTGAAACGAGAGGCGAGCGAACTCACCGTACGCGGCCTCGTGGACGGCGAGCGGATAGACGCCCGCGTCGGTGTAGAACCGCTCCAGACTCCCGGCGCGCAAGACAAGGTCGACGAGGAGCGTCCCCGCGAGGCCGATTCGCACAGCCGCGAGCGACCGGGTATCGACGGTCACACGGGCCCGGATCACGCGGCGAACGGCCCGGCGGGCGCTCTCTCGGCGTGACTCGGGGGCATCTGTGGGAGCGTCATGACTAGTCGACTGCGGCGCGTCGTCGGCCGTCGGGTCCGCCGAACTCATAGGGTCTCGAACGATATCGGTGCGAGTGAGTGACCGATCACGTCGGGCAAACGTATAGCTGTTGACGCACCATGGCGCGTCAACTCCCGCGGTACCAGGCCCGTCTGGCCGGGGCCGAACGCTTTTTGCAGGACCTGTGTGAGATATCCACATGGACCTTCACGACGTCACCGACTCGGTTGAGGCCCGTCGCGACGAGCTCTCCTCGCTCGCGCGCGACATCTGGGAACACCCGCAGACGGCGTTCAAAGAGACATATGCCGCCGAGCGGCTCGTCACTGCCCTCGACGACCGGGGCTTCGACGTCACCGTGGGCGTCGGCGACGTCGAGACGGGATTTCTCGCGCGGTACGGCGATGGCGATCCAGTCGTCGCGACGATGGGCGAGTACGACGCACTGCCCGGGCTCTCACAGCGCGTGAGCGCGGAGCGGGATCCGGTCGAGGCGGGCGGCGCCGGCCACGGCTGTGGCCACAACCTCTTCGGGGTCGGGTCGCTGGGTGCCGCCTTCGCTGTCGCAGATGCGATAGACGAAGGCGTCGCAGGAACCGTCGTGTACGTTGGCACACCCGCCGAAGAGGCGGGTTCCGGGAAAGTGTACCTCGCCCGCGCCGGGGCGTTCGATGACGTCGATGCGGTTGTCTCCTGGCACCCTGGGTGGTACAACGCCCCGACGAAGGGGTCGTGTCTGGCCGTCGATAGCTTCACCGTGACCGCCGAGGGAACCTCCTCGCACGCGGCCGCGGCACCCGAGGCCGGCCGGGGAGCACTCGACGGGATCCAGCTGCTCAACACCGCTGTCGAGTACATGCGCGAGCACGTCCCCGACCCGGTCCGGCTCCACTACGTGATCACGAACGGCGGCGACGCCGCAAACGTCGTGCCCCCAGAAGCGGAAGCCGAATACCTGGTGCGAGCGCCAAGTCGCGAGCTCGTCGAGACCGTCGGCGCGTGGTTCGAGGACGCAGCACGTGGTGCGGCGCTCATGGCAGACGTCGACGTCAAGGTGACGAAGACCAGCGGCGTGTACGGTGTTCGTCCGAACGAGACGCTCGGGGACGCGATCCGCGAGACGATGGCCGAGCTCGGCGGATTCACCGTCGACGACCCGCTGGCGGCCGAGCTGCGCGAGTCGCTCGGCGACGTCTCCGGGCAGCTTGCTGAACTCGATCCCGCCGACCGCGACCGGGCCAGTGACGTCGCGTACTTCACCGAGCCTATCGACGCGGTCGACGCCGGAGCGGTCGGATCGTACTCGACTGACTCCGGCGACGTGAGCCAGCTGGTTCCGCTCGGGCGGATGACGACCGCGACGTGGCCAGTCGGAACGCCAGCACACTCCTGGCAGGCGGTCGCCGCGAGCGGTTCGACCGGTACCGAAGGGATGCTGTACGCCGCAAAGACGATCGGCGGAACCCTCCTCCGACTCCTCACCGACGAGGACCTCCGTGCATCCGTCATCGACGAGTTCGAGGCTCGTGGCGGCGCCGACGGCTACGAGTCACCGATGCCGGCGGACGCCGACCCATACGCACTGCTTGGCGTCGAGCGTCCAACGTTCGAGCCGGGGATCGACGCGGCGCGACCGAGCGACACCGACGCGGGCGCGGCCGATGACGACTGAGTCGTCAGTCGGCGGCCGTGGGCGAGACGCTCGGTGAGCCGGTGACGGTCGCCGCGAGGATGCCGATCGTCTGGCTGAGGCCGACGACACCGAGCCCGGCGGCGACCGCCGTCGGCGACCCGGCGAGCGCGACGGCGACTGCCCCGACGACACACCCGCCCGCGCCTATGAGATACACGCTCGCGGCCTGCTGTGCGCGCCGACCGGTGAGTGCGAGGCCGACCGCGGGCAAAAGGATCCAGCCGTACACGGCGATCGCCAACAGCGGTGTCGCGGGCACTGCGACCACGCCACTACGCGCCAGAAACCCGGTGACACCGGCGAGCGTCACGGGCGTGCCAAGGAGGATGATCACCTTCCAGACGCGGAGGGCGCCGGCAACCATCTCGCCGCGCGAGCCGACGAGGAAGGCCACGAGGAGGACACTCATCACGACATGTGCGACGAACAGCGCGTGTTCGGAGACGACGCCGACGACAGTGGCTGCGGCGACGAGCCACGCGGCCGGCACGAGCAGCGCAGGACCGTTCGCGCGGAGGATTCGAGACACGACTGTGACTGTGTCGGCATAAAATGTAAACACCCGTGTCCGTCGCGCGTCGGCACAGAACCGACAGAGTGGTCGTCGATCGTTCGTGGAGTCGTCGATACGGACACTATGTGTACGGTCTTCGTCCAGTACAGAATACGATCGTCTAGCTATATCCGTGGTAACTGCACACTCACAAGTGTTATAACCGGACCAACCGTTTGTCTGAATGCAATGGCAGAAGGCGAAGTTGACTTCTTCAACGACACTGGCGGCTACGGTTTCATCTCGACTGACGACGCGGACGACGACGTGTTCTTCCACATGGAAGACGTTGGCGGACCGGATCTCGAGGAGGGACAGGCGATCGAGTTCGACATCGAGTCGTCCCCGAAGGGCCCTCGCGCGAGCAACGTCGTTCGGCAGTAGACCCGACCAAGGCGGGTCGTCCGGCACGTGCCGACGACGGCTCTCACACGTTCAATTATACCTTTTCCCGCACCGCGGACACAGTTCCGTCGCGGGGCAATTTCACACCGTGAGCGTGGCTGCGCCCGCAACATACCGGGACGCGCTCAGATGTGTTGACCCCAGAGCCCACGCCCTTTCGACACCTCGACGTCGCCCTCGACGCGCGTTTGACACGCGAGTCGGACGTCGTGGCTCGGGTGATGCGGCGGGAGCCAGAGCCGAACTGACTCCTTTGTCGTCGGCTCGCTCACCTCTCCGTCGACTTTTACCGCACACGTCCCGCACGACCCCATCCCGCGGCAGTTGAACGTCTCGGACTTTCCGTTGTACACGGAGAGCCCGGCCTGTTTCAACACATCACGCAGTATGTCGCCGTTCTCGCACTCGATCTCTTCGCCCTGGTAGGATACGGTGGGCATGTGACGTCATCGCGTACGCAGTCGACCCTCAAAGAGCCTGGCATCGACACCGAAGGTAGCGTGAGCCGACGAGGTGCGTGAACCAGCGATTCCACACGTGTGCCGGGCGTCCGACGTCGACGGGGCGTTTTTTACCCTCGGCACCGCAGGACGGAGTAATGGGACTCAAGTGTCTGCTCGGACACGACTATTCCGCGCCCGAAATAGAACGCGAGCGCGTCGAGGACGGTGAGGAGGTCGTTACGACGCTCCGGGAGGTCCAGACGTGTGCTCGCTGTGGCGAAACCCGAGTCGTCAGCGAGAACACCGAGGTTACGACGATGGCGCGGCTCACCGCCGAAGCAGAAACCGTCGGCGAGGGTGCGACACGGACAGAGACCCTATCGGGCGATCCATCGGCCGATAAGCCGTCGACGGAGGACCCGTCAACCGAAGAATCATCCACCAACGGGCCGGCATCGGTCGAGACGTCGGCTTCCTCGCGGACGGAGTCGACAGCTTCAGATAATCCACCAGCATCGGCCGCCACGTCGGAGACAGACGAGGGCGTTGAGTTCATCAAGGAGACGGCCGAGAATGCGACGGCCAAGAACGCAACGGCCGAGAACTCGATGACCGACAACCCACCGTCCGAGAACACAACACCTACAGAGGAGAGTGCTGCAGACTCGACAACCGGCGACCAGGAGGACCCGGTCGACGACGGCGCCGAGATCCTCGAGTCTGAGCCGGCTGCGGACGACGAGGACGGCTCAACGACCACGGCGGAGGGAGCCGGTCAGCACAACAGCCGCGAGCGCGGAGCGTGGCCGGCGGTCAATACGCCCGCAGACGAGTCCGCGGCGACCGATGACGGCCAGCAGTCGTGGCCGACCCACGACGCCGAAGACGAGGGGTACAACGCGTCGGGGTCGAGCGGTTCGAGTGAGACAGACGACGAGACCGTCGCGTACGTCGGTGGGGCGGCGGCTGACGACCGCGCGGCGTCAACACAGGCCGATGCGGACACCGGATTGACGCGTTCACGCGAGCAAAGTCACGGGGCTGTCGAGGAGACGCCGCTGCGCGGACCGACCGAGTACTACTGTCCGGCGTGTGGAATGACCACGGACACGGAGGGAAGCTCGCTGCGGGCCGGCGACGTGTGTCCGTCGTGTCGAGGGGGGTACGTCGCCGAGCGCTCCCGGTGACGGGAGGTGGTGTGTGGTCGGTCGGCTCTCTCTGGCGTGACGGTCCAGGCGTGATACCCGCTTGGACGCGGGTTTTCGAGACGTAACTGGTTTACCCACCCCTGTCAAACGGTCGGCGCATGAAGGAGTACAAGATGCGTCGCGGGGAGCATCTCGACGATCGCATGCCGGACCTGAAAGGATCTATCGAGGCGTACTTCGGACCCGTAACGGGAAGCGAAGAATACGGCGGAAACGACCTGTACGTGGTCGAGACGCCAGATAATCCGGTATTCGACCGAATCGTTGCCGGCGCGGCGACGTACAGCGGCAAGAAAGACCGACTCGCGGTTCACTTCGAGGAGCGACCGGCAGAAGACGTTATCGCCGAGGGGAACGCAGACGCCGCCGCGGACGCCGTCGACGCGAAAAACGAGTTCCTCCTCGAAGCGACAGGTCGAGACGCGAAGTCGCGCCGTGACTCGCTCAAGCGGGCCGTCGAAGACGACGCCCCGGACTACTGAGTGAACGCGGCACCGAAGGGGGTCACGCCCACGGTACGTCGTCTTCACGAACGACCTCGTCGGCAGTAATCTCACTCACGCTGCAGTTGGCAAACGAGAGTTCGGTGAGCGAGCGGATCGGATCCAGCCCGTGGCGCTCGCCGACCAGCAGCCGTATCGGATTCACGTGTGTGACGACGACGGTGGTACCCGGTCGGTCGGTGACGTCCGCAGCTGCGGCACGAACGCGCTCGTGAACCGCCGTCCAGCTCTCACCACTCTCTGGTGCGGTCGAGAGCGCGTCCGCCCCCGCCTCGAGGAGGTCGAAGGCCGGGTGTCGTTCGAAGAACGTCGCCGAAGACAACCCCTGGAAGACGCCGAAGTCGCGCTCGCGAAGCCGCGGATCCGTCTCGACGTCGACGCCGACCGCCTCGGCGATCGCGGTTGCGGTCTCGTGTGTCCGTCGGAGATCAGAACTCACGATTCGGTCGACGTCGACGTCGTCGTCGGCTGCGAGAACAGCGCCGACCTGCGCCGCCTGCTCGTGGCCCCGGTCCGAGAGCGGCACCGGCGCCCAGCCCTGTATTCTCCCCGCCGCGTTCCACCGGGTCTCGCCGTGACGGATCAGCAGTGTAGACACGGTCGAATCTGGTCCGCCGGCGAGAAGTTGGTTTCGTTGGGTGAGCAACCGCCTGCCGTGCAGCCGGCAGACCAAGCGGAGTGCCCCCGCGGACGACACGCTCATACCGCTCCGCCGGATACTCGCGGAGGATGGCCGCACAGCCTATCCCGCCGTCGCTCGCCGAGGGGCTGTCGGAGACCGCGAGACGGCTGCAGGCGGCCCGGCGTGCAGCGCTCTCAGCACTCGACGTCGAAGAGACGACGTGGGAGTACGCCGGGCGCACGTGGTCGTGGCCTGCCGGCGAGGCCCGGACGTACTTTCACGAGCTCGCACCCGGCGAAGAGCGGGTACTCGAGCGGGCAGGCGAGCGGTACGGCGTGCGACGCGTCGGCGTGGGCACCGGGCGCGTCGCCGTCGAGCTCCCGGCCGATACGGTCGAGAGCGACGAGCCGCACATCGCGAAGCTTGCACGGTACGGCCCTTCCGCCGAGATGGGTGCCGGGAAGCCACAGAACCGCCGAGAGCAAGCGCTGTGGGCGAGTGTCGGTGAACACCCATTTCTCCCCGTGCTCGCGGCCGACGACGACGGCGACTGGCTCGTGATGCCGCACGCGACGGTTCCGCCACCGCAAGCAGATCGAGAGATGGCACTGTCCCTGATTCGACGAGCGCTCGCCGCACACGACGAGGTGTTCCACTACGACGAGCTCAAACCGGAGAACGTCGGCCACTACGACGACCGCTACTGGATCGTCGACTACGGTCGGCCACCGGGAGAGCCGCGGTTCGTCGACCCACCGTGAGGACGGGGAGGTGACTCGACCGAACCGTCCCGGTTAAGTGTCGACAAACTCCTGGTATCGCTGATGGCGTACTACGTGGGCGTCGACCTCGGCGCCACGAACGTCCGGGCGGTCGTCGGCGACGAGACGGCGAGCGTGCTCGGAGCGGACACGCGCGAGACGCCTCGCGGACCGACCGGTATCGCCGTGACCGAGGCGGTCCTCGAGGTGGTCCGGACGGCCTGCCGCGAGGCAGGTATCGAACCCCGTGCGGTCGTCGCCGCCGGAATCGGATCGATCGGCCCGCTCGACCTCGCCGCCGGCGTCGTCGACGGCCCGGCGAACCTCCCGGACTCGGTCGAGCGGATTCCCCTCGTCGGTCCGATCTCACAGCTGCTCGAGACGGAGGATGTGTACCTCCACAACGACACCAACGCCGGGGTCATCGGCGAGCGGTTCCACGCCGGACAAAATCCCGACGACATGGTGTATCTCACTATTTCGTCGGGTATCGGTGCCGGAGTCGCTGTCGACGGTCAAGTGCTCTCCGGATGGGACGGGAACGCCGGTGAGGTCGGCCACATGACGATCGACCCGAGCGGATTTATGACGTGCGGCTGCGGCCTCGATGGCCACTGGGAGGCGTACTGCTCGGGCAACAACATTCCGGCGTACGCCAGGGCACTTCACGCCGAAGACCCGGTCGAGACGAGCCTCCCAGTCGACGACCCCGCGTTCACCGCTGCTGACGTTTTCGCGGCGGCCGACACCGACGCGTTCGCCGACCACGTTGTCACCCAACTCGCTCACTGGAACGCGATGGGGATCGCCAGCGTGATCCACGCGTACGCCCCGCTCGTTGTGAGCGTCGGTGGCGCGGTCGCGCTCAATAACCCGACGCGCGTCCTCGATCCGGTTCGCGAGAAGCTCGCAGACATGGTGTTTATCAACGTCCCTGAGATTCGGCTCACCGAACTCGGCGACGAGGTCGTCGTCGAGGGGGCCCTCGCGAGCGCACTCACAAGAGGGACCGGCGACCGGTCGCGGGTCGACACACCACCGTGAGCGAGTGGTGAGCGATCACCGCGCGTCGTCCGATGTCGACCGGTCGTCGTGTTCGTCCGGATCGGCGTGTTCGTGTGCCGGTGTGTCCGCCATTGAGGTCGCATCCCTCGTCGTGGACGCATCCGTGGTCTCGGGGGTCGTTGCGTCGTCGACCGTCTCCGGAGACGGCGCCTGTACCGCGTCGAACGTCCACGCGGTGAGGTCGTGTCCGGTGTTCGCTCGCGCGTCGGTCACCGCATGTGGACCGTCCGTCGTCGCGTCGACGGCGCCTGGTGTCTGTGTCACGTCCGGGTCGTCGGGGAGTGCCGGCACGGATGATCGCTTGCTCGTGTCACCGGACGATGTGGCGGCATAGCCTCGATCGGTGGTGTGTACCGTTCGGAACGCGTCGCGGTAGCGGCGCAACTTTCGGAGTAGGATCAGCCCGAACGCGCCCTGGAACCCAACAACAAAGACGAACAGTGCCGGAAGCTGTGAGAGCCCGAGTGCCGTCCCGAGAACCGTCGTCGCCGGGCCGACCAGCGTGTTGTACAGTCCGTGTATCACCGACGCGATCACAATGCCTTTGATCACGATCGGGCCCCGCTTTCCGGGATTGAACTTCGCCAGTCCGAGGTAGTAGCCGGCGAACGCCGAGTAGATCACGTGACCGGGACCAGCGAGCGCACGGAGGGCGGTGATCCCGTCGCCGGCACCGAGCGCGGCGAGTCCGAAGCTAAGCTCGGCGAGTTCGACCGTCTGAGCGATATATAACAGGTTCTCGATAACGGCAAAGCCGAGCCCGGCTATCGCTCCGTACACCGCACCGTCGATCACCGCATCGAATCGGACGTCGACGTACGCATACAGTCGCACCGCGAGGAGCTTCACTGACTCCTCGACCGGCCCAACGATAAGAAAAAAGAACAGGACGGAGCCGGCGAATCCCAGCGGGGTAAAAAACGGACGGGTGACACTGTTGAACACCGCCGCAAACGTGGCGGTTAACACCGACAACAGAAATGTCACGACGAGCAACGAGAGCGGCTCCCCATCGGTCACATCCGAGACGTACACGTACGCTGCGAGAGCGAACGCCGGAATCGCCGACAGTGAGACGAGTGCGGCCACGGCCGGATCGAAGAGCAGACCGACCCCGACCGATGCGAGGATACCGAGGAGGATCGCGGCCGCAAGCACTACCACGACCGCCTTCACAGACCGCGTCAAGAACCAGTGGAGCGCGACTGCTACTGCGTCAAGCCGGGTTCGGTTCTCCCAGGTGGCGACGTCATACAGATCGTGGCCGTCGTCGGCCGCGCGCTCCACGGGATCTGATCGCGAACCCATACCGAATGGTTCGCTGGCATCGGACTTAAGCGGTCCCCAGGGATCGCATCGATGCCGGAGGGTCCAAGCGGCCGGGCGTTGAACGACGTCCATGCGAGGTTCCGATAGAGACCAGTCGACGTCCCACGACGAAAGAGGTGACTCGGCGTGAACGCACGGGTTCGTGGCATCTACGCCACGGCGCTCACCCGCCTCCTGCTCGACGAAGACCACGCCGTCGTCGACGCATCACCGCCGATTCGGCGCCGCTTTGACACCGACTTCCCAGCCGGGCCACCGTCACTCGTCGTCGAGACGACCGATACCCGCCAAGGCGTCGGGCTGCGAGGAGCCGACGCGGACGTGACCGCAGCGAGAGCACTCTGTACCGACGTCGGCGTCGATGCAGTGTCGTGGGTCGACCCAACCCCGCCTGGAGCCGTGTTCGATGCCGAGGTAACGGCAACCAACGAGCGCGGTGCCGTTGTCGCGCTCGGTGGGGGAGCCGATCACGAGGGGTTCCTCCCGTACCGAAACGTCGGCCCACGCGTCGAGACGGGCGACATTGTCTGCGTGCAAGTCCGCACGTCTGTCCCACCGTGGGCAACACGACGACCGACGCTCGGGACCGGGTTGCGCGTCGACGCCGGACTCGTGACGCTAGAGCCCGGCGATGGAACGCGGGTAGACGCCCGCGACGACGAGGCCGCCCGCGAGTTGGTCGGCATGCTCGATTTGCTCGAGATTGAGCCACCGAGCGGGTGGCGTGCGGTGTGGAGGCCAGCTGCCCTCGAGGCGGACACAGAGGCGCTTGAAGGCGCCATCGACAAAGCAGCCGACGAGGCAGCGCGGCTCACGGGAGCGATCGACGACGCGTCGTCAGGGTCCGATCCGGGTGCAGTCACCGGCGTGCGCGACGACGGGTCGACGGCTCGAGATGGAGCACTCGCCAGACCAAGCGCCGGTGCGTGGGTCTGGTTTGGCCGCGAGTCTCGGTTCGAACTCGATGCGGTCCGCAGTCGGGTGACGGCGACGATGCCCGGCCACCACCGGATCAAGGCTGGTGCTGCTGCCGCGTCCGCAGGTGTCGACTTCGCCGAGGCGGTGTGTGACCCGGACGGAGACGCGGCGTTCCCGTTCGCGGCGGTTCGTGAGGCATTCGGGCCCGCAGTTGGGGACGCACTCCGGATCGAACACGGCAAACCCGACGGGCGACGAATCACCCTCGGCGAGGGGACTGTAACAGCAATCGATGCCGAGACGGTGACCGTCGAACGCGAGATGAGCCCGGGTGGCCACTACGATGGGCTCGACACGCCGCGCGTAGCGGGCGACGTCGCCGTCACAAAGCTCGCCGAAGGGCGGTGGTGGTACCCGACCACGTACCGGGGCGCGGATGGAACGGTACGGGGTACGTACGTCAACGTCTGTACGCCGGTTGAGGTGTTCCCGAAGGCGGCACGGTACATCGACCTCCACGTCGATGTTATCAAACACCCGGACGGACGGGTTGAGCGGGTCGACGACGCAGAACTCGACGAGTCAGTCGAAGCGGGTGACACACCGAACGCGCTCGCAGACCGCGCACGGTCAGTCGCGACCGCGCTCGAAAACGCGCTTTGAGGCGGTCACACGTGGGTGTGCATGGTGAGTCGACCGCGACGACGGGACGTGCCGGTCGCGACGACTAGAAGTG
>Ga0209946_1000672_pt1 | contig 14007 bp, 9 predicted proteins | sample SalPon2_A_H2O_MG_FD_185704 | JGI IMG/M metagenome (GOLD analysis project Ga0209946, IMG submission 185704) | Salt pond water microbial communities from South San Francisco under conditions of wetland restoration - Salt Pond MetaG R2_A_H2O_MG... | ecosystem: Environmental > Aquatic > Non-marine... | reverse complement strand
AGGACAAACGGCTCACCGCCGACGCCGAGGCCGCGATTCGTGCCGGCGCCGACGCGGTCTCGTTTCACATCAACGTCGGTTCGAACCACGAGCCAAACCAGATCGAGGAGCTCGCGGCGCTCTCTGACGACGCGGCCCGACTCGGGTTGCCGGTGCTCGCGATGGCATACGCCCGCGGGCCAGGCGTCGACAGCACGGATCCAGAGGCGCTCGGGCACGCGGTGCGACTTGCTGAAGAGCTCGGATCGGACGTAGTAAAGACGGGATACTCGGGAGACGCCGACTCATTCGAGCGGGTGACTGAGTCGACCCGACTGCCGGTCGTCATCGCGGGCGGCTCAAAGGGCACGGATCGGGAGACGGTCGAGATGGTACGCGGCGCGGTCGACGGCGGCGCGGCCGGCGTCTCGATGGGGCGGTCGATATTCCAACACGACGACCCGCGTGGCATTGCGCAGGCTGTCTCGGCGGTCGTCCACGACGACGCCCCCGTCGACGAGGCGCTCGCCGCGGGCGGCTTCCTCGAGGCGTAGGCGGTCGTGAACCGCCTCGGGGTCAAGTGGTTCGAGACGCGGAGCGTCTCGTCATCACGGAAATCTCCGATTTCCGTACGACCCCGAGGCACTCGCCTTGCTCATCTGTAGACCCACACCCACGTCTCGCCGACCCCTTCCGCAGTTTTCAAGCCCGGTCGCCGTGAGAGACGGGTAATGACACGCACGGTCTGGGTGAAAGCCGACGACAGCGTCGGGGACTGGGAGACGCGAAAGCGACGGATCACGACCGCTATCGAGGCGGGCGCGGACTGGGTGCTCGTCGACGAAGACGACGTGGGCCGCGTCCGCGACCTCGGTGCGATCGACGTGGCGGCGTTCCTCTCGGACGCCGACGTCGTCGACGGCGGCGGCGAGACCGCCGAGGCGGACGCGGCGTTCGTCGGGAAGGGCGGCGAGGGCGACGGCAGCATCGACCTGCCGGACGACTTTGCCGGCTCGGCGGACCTCACCACGCTGCGGCGTCGCGACGACCGGGCGCAGGGCGCGTACGTCCGCGTGCTCGGGACCGAGTACGAGGCGTTCGCCGAGTCGGCGGCGGCGGCGGCCGACATCACCGTCGTCATCGGCGAGGACTGGTCTATCATCCCGCTCGAGAACCTCATCGCGCGGGTCGGTGACGAGACGCACCTCGTCGCGGGCGCGACGACCGCGGCCGAGGCACGAACCGCCTTCGAGACGCTCGAACTTGGGGCCGATGGCGTCCTCCTCGACACCGACTCACCGGAGGAGATCCGCGGGGCTGTCGAGGCGCGAGACGCAGCAGAGCGCGAGTCACTCGAACTCACCACCGCGACGGTGACCGCAGTAGAGGCGACCGGGATGGCCGACCGCGTCTGTATCGACACCGGGTCGCTGATGGACGACGCGGAGGGTATGCTCGTCGGGTCGCTCTCGCGCGGGCTCTTTTTCGTCCACGCCGAGACCGCCGAATCGCCGTACGTCGAGTCCCGACCGTTTCGAGTGAACGCGGGCGCCGTCCACGCGTACGTGCGCAACCCCGAGGGAGGAACGAACTACCTCGCCGAACTGTCGAGCGGAGACGAGGTGCAGGTCGTCGACCGCGACGGCGGGACCCGCGAGGCGATCGTCGGACGCGTCAAGATCGAGAAGCGACCAATGTTCCGGATTCAAGCGGAGGTCACGACCGACGACGGCGTCGACCGCGTCGAGACGCTGATCCAGAACGCGGAGACGGTGAAGGTCGCCACGGACGAGGGACGCACCGCGGTGACCGACCTCGAGGCCGGCGACGAGGTAGTCGTCTACTACGAGGACGTCGCGCGCCACTTCGGCGAGGCCGTCGAAGAAAGCATCATCGAGAAGTGACCTCGGCGGCTGAACGAGGCGGTCCGTCGTAGCCAACCGTTAACTCCACGCGTCCGCATCGATCGCGTACTGATGACCACGATCGGCATCGTCGGCGCGGGCGCGGCCGCCGCGGCGGCGACGCACGTCCTCGACGGCGCAGTTCCAGACGCAGAGATAACCGTTCTCGAGAAGTCGGGCGGTCTCTGTGGTCGGGCCGCGACGAGGCGAAACGACGATCGATCGCTCGTGTACGACTACGGCGCGAACTATCTCAAATCGGCCGACGACCGGGTCACGGCACTCGTGACGGAGACGCTCGCGGACGACGGAATGGTCGACGCGAGCGAGCCGATACACACCTTCGACGCTGCCGGTGAGGTGTCGCCCGGGCGCGACGCCGACGACCACAAGTGGAGCTACCGGATGGGGTTGACCCAGATCGCGAAGCGGCTCTTCGGCGGGACCGACGCGACGGTCCACCGGCGCACCCGCGTCGAGACGATTCGCCGGGAGCCCGCCGGCGACGGGAGCACCGACGACGCGTCCGGCGCGAGCGATGGCACGTGGACGCTCGTTGACGCCGACGGCGAGCAGTGGGGCCCGTTCGACGTGGTGGTGTTGAACCCGCCGGCACCGCAGACGGCGGCGCTGCTCGCGGACGCCGAGTGGGACGCGCCGGCCCGAGAGTCGCTCCGGCAGGCGGCCAAGTCGGTGCCGTATCGGTCCGTCTGGACCGCTGTGCTCCACTACCCGTTCGCGCTCGACCGGCCGTACTACGGGCTCGTCAACACCGACAAGGAACACGCCGTCGGCTGGATATCACGCGAAGAGTGTAAGGACGGACACGTGCCCGACGGTGAGTCGCTGCTCGTCGTCCAGGCCGGCGGCGAGTGGTCTACGGCCCACTACGATGACGACCCCGCAGACAACGTCGCCGAGTTGGCCGGGCACGCCGCCGAGATCGTCGGCGACGACCGGCTGCTCGACCCCTCGTGGACGGATCACCAGGGGTGGCGATACGCGATCCCCGAAGACGGCGTAGACCCGGAGCCGGTGGACGCCGCCGCCGCACACGATTGTTACGTGCTTGGCGATTGGGTCGCCGGCGAGGCACGACTTCACGCCGCGCTCGCGAACGGGCTCGACGTCGGCGACCGAATCGCGACCCACGCGTGAGACGTCGACCCCCACCCCTGCGGTGGCGCGCGCCTCGCGAGGTCGCCAAGAGCGACCTCGAGAGCGCGTGCGAGGGATGAGCGAGTCGCCGGAGGCGACTCGCGAATCGGTCCGGGAGGGCGTGGCCAACTGGTGCCCGGGTGTCGCGCTGTCGTCCCGTTCACAACACTGCTACCCCACACGTAGAGAATCGACCCGAGAGGGTGTGACAGAGTGGTATCCGGAGGTAACGAAGTCGTGGTCCGCACAGCCAACCCAACACCGTATACGAGCGAGCCGCCCCGGAGACGAAGCGGTCGCCGAGGGACACCCGTGCCGTGACTGATGCTCCTCACACGACCGCAAAGAAAGGTTAACCACCCCTGAATCGTACACCCACGTATGGACCTGTCGGGGATTCGTCGGCACACCCCCGCTGCCGCCGCAGCGCGCCGTGAGGCGGCCGTACTCGCGCCGGTCGTCGCACACGACGGCGACGCTCACCTGTTGTTCACCAAGCGCGCGGCACACCTCGGCCGACATCCCGGACAGATGAGCTTCCCCGGCGGTGGACGCGAGCCGACGGACGCCACGCTGAACGACACGGCACTCCGCGAAGCCCACGAGGAGATCGGTCTCCGACCCACGGAGGTCGACGTCCTCGGCCGCATCGACGACGTAACAACCACCAGCGACTACGCGGTCAGGCCGTTCGTCGGCGTCGCACCCGACCGCGAGTACGTTCCCGACGAGTCGGAGGTGGCGGAGGTCGTGTTGCTCCCGGTCGAGGCGTTCACCGATCCGGCGAACTACGAGTCGGAACGCCGGGTCGGCCGCGACGGCGACCCACACCGACTCCACTTTTTTGACGTCGACGACTACCTCGTTTGGGGCGCTACCGGTGGCATCGTCGTGCAGCTACTCGAGCGAACGACCGACTGGCGGGCCCCGCCGGCTCCCGACCGGGTCGTCGGGCCCGACGCCGATCTCCCGACCTGAGCGCAGGCGACGGAGACGACCCGCCAGCGACGGAGACGACGCACCCGTCCGCCCGAGCGTGCCAGGTACGAACGGCTGGATTCAAGTCCGCGGCCGGGGTAGCAGCTCGTATGCAACCAGGCGATCGCGTTCGCGCCGAGCGCGGCGACGTCACGAACGAGGGGGTGGTGTTGCCGTCGACGACCGACGAGCACCTCGTGCTCAAGCTCGACGGCGGGTACAACGTCGGCATCGACCGCGCGGCGGCGACGACCGAAGTGATCGAGTCCGGCGCGCGCGTCGTCGACGACGCGGCCGGCACGACCGCGTCGAGCGAGATCACGTTCGACGACGACCTCCCCACGGTGGCGCTCATCTCGACGGGCGGAACGATCGCCTCGACGGTCGACTACCGGACGGGAGCCGTCACGGCCCGGTTCGACGCCGAAGACGTCCTCCGTGCTGTCCCGGAGCTCGCCGGGCGAGCGAACTACCGCGGCCGCGTCGTCGCCAACATCCTCTCCGAGAACATGGAGCCGGCGATCTGGCGCGACCTCGCCCGAGCCGTCTACGAGGAGGTCGAAGACGGCGCCGACGGCGTCGTCGTGATGCACGGGACCGACACGATGCAGTTCTCGGCGTCCGCGCTCTCGTTCGTGCTCGACGTGCCGGTGCCGGTCGTCTTCACCGGGAGCCAGCGCTCTGCGGACCGTCCCTCCTCCGACAACGTGATGAACGCGGTGTGTGCCGTCGAGGCCGCGAAGGCCGACCACGCGGAGACGCTCGTCTGCATGCACGCGACCCCGAACGACGACCGCTGTGCGCTTCACCGCGGCACCCGCGTCAGGAAGAATCACACCTCCAGACGCGACGCCTTCGAGACCGTCGGTGCGAAGCCGCTCGGGACGGTGGACTACGAGCGGGCGGCCGAGGCTGGCGCCGATGGGGCGGTCGCGACCGAGGCGATCGCGTGGAACCGCGATCCGACGCCACGAGAGTCCGACGCAACCCCGACGATCGCCGCCGACCTCGCTCCCGACGTCGAGCTCGTTCGGTTCACGCCCGGGATGGACCCAGACGCGTGGTCGTACCTCGACGGCACGGACGGCGTCGTCGTCGCGGGCACCGGCCTCGGCCACGTTCACACCGACTTGATCCCGCGTCTCGAGTCGCTCGTCGCGGACGGCACGACCGTCGTGATGACGAGCCAGTGTCTCGCTGGACGGGTCTGCGACCGAGTGTACGACACCGGCCGTGACCTCCTCGACGCCGGCGTCGTCGAGGCCGGTGACACCCTCCCCGGGACCGCCACGGTGAAGCTCATGTGGGCAATAGCGAACACCGACGACCCAGCAGCCGCGATGCGCCGTGACCTCGCCGGTGAACTCACGGCCGAATCTCGTCCCTGGCGGTGACCCGCCGAGGTTCGTCCCTGGCGAATCTGGGCATATCGCTCCGATAGGCTCAAGATGGGGACGCTCGTGAACACTAGGGAGAACGCGCGATGAACCGAGAACAGATCACACCTCGCGACGACGCGGGCAACTTCCTCGCCCGGATGGCCATCGAGGCACCGTCCGCACTGGTCGTCGCCGAGGCCGAGACGGGCACCGTCGTGTCGGTCAACGAGGCGGCGACGAGCCTATTCGCGCGGAGTCGGTCGTCACTCATCGGTGCCCACCAGACGGAGCTGCACCCACCCAGAGACGAGACACAGCGCCGAAGGGGCTTCGACGCGGTCCCGACGGACCGCAGACAGCGAGTGTACGCGGACGAAGACGAGGCGGTCCGGATCCAGCGCGGCGACGGCGAGGTCGTCCCGGTCGACGTCTGGTCGACGACGGTCACCCACCGCGAGACGGCGTACGTCGTGGGCGTATTCCAGGACGCGACCGACCGGCTCGAACGACAGGAACGACTCGAGCGACAGGCCGCCGCCATGGACATCTCGCCGTCGGGGATCGCACTGCTCGACGAGGAGGGCGACTACACCTACCTCAACGAAGCGCACGTCACGATGTTCGGCTACGACGACGCCGAAGAACTCCTCGGCGGCAGCTGGCAGCAGTTCTACGACGACACGGTCGCCGAGCACATCGAGCGCGAGGTGTTTCCCGTCCTCGAAGCCGAGGGCACCTGGGACGGCGAACTCGTCGGCCAGCAGAAAGACGGCTCGCCGCTCACCCAGCGGGTCGCACTGGGCGTGCTCCCCGACGGCGGGCTCGCCTGCGTCAACATCGACCTGACCGAACGGGAGCGAACCCGCGAGCGAATCGAAGAGACCCGTGCACTCGTCGAGACGGTGATGACCGCAGGGGACCGCGAGCCGGTCATCGAGTCCGTCATCGACGCCATCGCAGCGATCGTCGGTCGACCGCTCGCGGGCTACTGGGTACACGACGAGACGGCCGAGGCGCTGGTCCCGGTCGAGGTGTCGACACAGGGAACCGACATCGTCGAGACGGTACCGCGTTTCCAGCCGGGCGAGTCCGTCGCCTGGGAGGCGTTCGAACGCGGGGAGCCGCGGTACTGTCCCGACCTTCGAGCCGAATCGGGCGTCCACAACCCGGACACGCCGCTCGGCTCGGAGTTCATCGTCCCGGTCGGCGACGACGGGGTGTTGATCGTCGGGTCGCCGTCGACGGACGACGTGCCGGTCGAGGACCGCGAGCTGATCGTCATCATTGCCAGACACCTCCAGACGGCGCTTACGCTTGCCGATCGTCGCCGTCGACTACAGGACGCCCGCGAGCGGATCGCAGCCGAGCGGAACCAGCTCAAACAAGTCATCGATACGGTTCCACAGTTGATCTTCGCGAAGAACCCCGACGGCGAGTTCATTCTCGCGAACGAGGCCGTCGCGGACGCGTACGGCACGACCGTCGACGACCTCATCGGCTCGACCGACGCCGACTACGCCTCCGACCCCGACGAGGTCGACGCGTTCACCGACGACGACCGACGCGTGCTCGAGACGGGTGAGCCGCTTCACCGGACCGAAGAGACGCTCACCGACGCCGAAGGCACAGAGCGGGTGCTCGAGACGTGGAAGATCCCGTTCTCGCCGGTCGACGGCGACGACGAGGCCGTGCTCGGCGTCGCCAACGACATCACTGAGCTCACCGACGTGCAGGCGGAGCTGAACCGCCAGCGCCAGCTCACGAACCTCTACACGGTGAGCAACCGGGTGTTACAGGCGTCGACCCCGTCGGACGCGTTCGAGGCGTGCGTCGACGCGGTCGCAGACGTCGTCTCGAACGACCAGGTCGCGATCTACGCGCGCGGCGAGGACGACGGCGCGCTTCGGAGGCGAGCCGTCGCCGACGCGTCGACGACCAGTGCGTTTCCAGCCCGGATCGAGCCGGGGCGAGGCGACGCGTGGCGTGCGTTCGGCAGCGACGAGCCACAGTGGATCGACGGCGACCGCTTCGACGACCAGCACCGGGGCCCGGCGACGGACGAGGTGCTCGCCGTCTCGCTCGACGACACCGGGGTGCTCGCCGTCTCCGTCGGCGACCACGACCCGGAGCTCGAGTCGTTCATCGGCGCCGTCGGGCGACAGGTGACCGCGGCGCTCACACAGCTCCGACAACAGCGGTCGATCCAAAGCCTCTCCGACGACGTCACCGAGAGCCGGGAGCGCGCGGCGCAGTACCGGTCGCTCTGGGAGGCGGTCGTCGCCGCCGTCGAGTCCATCGCCGACGCACGGACGATAGACGCCGTGTACGACGCCGTGCTGGCGTTCGGTGAGGACGTCGCCGCCTACGCGGTCGTCGGCACCTACGACTCCGTCACCGACCGCGTCGACCCGACCGTCGTGTCGGCGGCCGGTGGACCGGCGAAGCTGTACGAGCGCGACGAACGGTTCCCAGCCGTGGTCGCCGGTGCGACCGACGCGACCCAACGTGTCGCCGACGACGACACCGGCGAGCACGGCGAGTGGGCGACCCAGCTGTTGTACTTCGGCTACCGGTCGTCGATCGCGATCCCGCTGAGTCATCGCGGTACGGTCCACGGCGTGGCCGAACTCGCGAGTCCGCGCGTCGACGCGTTCGGGGCCGACCATCGGCAGGCGGTCGAGGCGGTCGGAGCGGCCGCAGGCGCACGCCTGTCGGCGCTCGAGACGGGCGGCCAGCGAACCGACGCAGTGACGTTCGACCTCGAGTGTCGTGACCCGCCGGCCTTCTTCCCGGACCTGCCGCCCGAAGGGTCGGTGGTCGTCGACCAGGTGGCGGTCGGCGGCGACGCGTCGCTGTTGTTGTACGGGCACACGGACGGGTACACCGTACCCACGGTCCGGTCGTACGTCGCCCGGACGCCGGGGCTCGAACTCGAGTCGATCACGAAACGCGAGACAGGCACACACGAGGTCGAACTCCAGGTCGTCGACACACCACAGACCGACGTCGGGACGCTGCTCGACGCACTCGACCGCAGCGAGACGCGGCTCGTCGGCGCCAGGGCCCGGTCGAACGCGGTGGTCTTCGGCTTCCGTACGCGCGACCCGACACAGATCGGTGCCGTCCGCGCACAGCTAGAGTCGCGCTGTGGATCGTGTTCGCTCGTCGCAAAACGGCAGGCGTCCGTGGAGGGAGCGGCGTCGGCCGGCCGCAGCCGCGCGGCCGAACTCACCGATCGCCAGCGTGAGATCCTCGAGTCTGCGCTCCGACAGGGGTACTACGACGACCCCCGTGCGACGAGCGGCTCCGAACTCGCCGACCGCTTCGACGTCTCTTCGTCGACGCTGCATCAACACCTCCGGGCGGCAGAGGCGAAGGTCGTCCGCGAGTTCTTCGACGAGTGAACGGTGGCCGATACCGAGTATACGTCCGGAACCGTACACGTTCAGAACCGCACATGTGAGGTATCACCGCGTGCTGGCACACATCTCTGTGCGTGGTAATATGTGCGTGTACGATGTGATACCGTACATGAACTCGCCTCAGTACACCGGCGTCGACGGCGTCGGTCCCACGGCGCGCTTCGGTACCGTGGCTGCGGTCGGTCGAACCGAGGTGTCTCGCCCGTGAGCCGGACGCCCGACCGCATCGCGAGGCTCTCGTACGAGTACCAACAGCTCGTCGCTGAAGCGAACCAGATGGGCTCGAAAGACGAGACGACCGAGTCCTACGAGGCGTGGGTCGACCCGTCGGTGTACGCCGGCGCGATCGGTGACTCGCCGCTCATCGAGGAACTGATCGACGCCGAGCGGTACCCTGGTGAGGCGTTCGTCTCTGCTGTCGACCCCGATCCGGAGACGATCGTCCCAGCGTTCGCCGAGGACGTCGCGATGGACGCGAGCGACATCGTCGGCGTCGCCGGGCCGAGCACCCAGCTCTGTGACGACATCTACTACGCGCTGTTCCGCTCGGTCGCCGAGACGGGTGCGGTGCTCACGACGAAGTATCCCGACGACGCGGTGCGGACCCGACTCCCAGACGTCGATCCGATCGTCCTCGACTGCACCCCGGGGGCGACGGCCCCCGAGCGTGAGGCGGCCAGCCGGGGCGATGCGCTCCGGTGTGACGACCTGACCGCGATGGGCGTCGCCGCACAGTCTGTCACCGACCGGCTCGCCGAGTGTGACCAACCGCCCGTGTTTGGGGTGTCGACGGTCACTCAGCTGCGGTCACACCACGAGCCGAGGCCGCTAGAGCAGTTCCTCCACGAACTCGTTGGCCAGTGGCGCAACCACGGCGTGGGCGGGCTCGTGCACGTCCCACCGGCACGCGGCGACCAACCGTACGGAGCTGCCCACTTCGACTACGTCGTCGAGGTGCGAGCCGACACCGAGTCGGTCGAAGCGCGGGTCCGCGGCAAGCGTGCTGTCGACCCCACCTGGCGGACGCTCGGGTCGCCGCGGCTTGCAGACGATTCAGCACAGCCGGGCGAAGTGGTTCGACCGACACCAGGGGTTCGCTCGAAGTAACCGATCTGCGTCTCACCCGCCTACCGCTTTTTCACCGCCCGTTCGTCTCGAGAACCCATCAGCTGTGGCTCGCACCCGTCGGTGAGTGCGCGGTCAGGTGACCGTCCTCACGGCTCGTCCCGCTTGTCGGAATCCACAGAACGACCCGCGTGCCGTCGGCTGCCGTCTCCACTTCGACGTCGCCGCCGAAGTGCGTGACGACCATCCGCACGGTCCACACGCCGAGCCCGCTCCCGTGACTCAGTGGCGACTCTTCGCCCGTCTCGAGCACCGAGGCCTCCATCGGCGGCATCCCCGGACCGTCGTCCGTGACGGCGACCCGCAGCCATCCGCTGTCCCGACGCGTCACCGTGACGTCCACCGTCGGGTCTTCGTCGGGATGCGCCTGAACCGCGTTGTCTACTAGCTCGCCGAGCGGGACGTCGATCAGCCGCGGGAGCGTCCCCCGCACGTCGTCCGCGTGGACCCCGATGGTCGCTGCTGGGTGTGCATCGCGTCGATCGTCGACGACGCGTCGTGTGAGCGTTGCTGCCGAGACTCGCTCGACATCCGCCGGCTGCGTGCCGATCGCTTGCTCTATTCGATGGATGTTCTCGGCGATGCGCTCCCACCGGTCGAAGCCACGTTCGACCCGGTCGAGGTGGGCCGCCCGGCGATCCGGGTCGTCCTCATCGGCGAGCAGATTCGTCCAGCCACGGAGCGCGTTCAAGTCGTTGCGGATGTTGTGTCGCATCACGCGCTGGAGTACCTGCAGGTGTTGTTGTTGTTGTTTCTGGGCGGTGATGTCGTTGCCTTCGACGACGAGCAGCGTCACGTCGCCGTCGTCGGCCTGCACCGGCTTCACGGAGAAGTCGACGGTCGCGATCCGGTCTGTCCCGCGGAGCTCCGTCTCGCGTCTGACCGGCTCGCCGGCTGCCGCCTGTCGTATCGCCTCGTCGACGTCGAAGTCGGCCTCGGTGCCCGCGTCGGTCCACAGTGCGTGTTTGAGATGGCTACCTACTAGCTGGTCGCGACCCGTCCCGGTGAACGCGACCGCGGCGTCGTTGATGCTCACGATAGTGCCGTCTGGATCAACCAGCCCCGTGAGCTGGACCGTCCCGTTGAACACGGCTTCGAGGCGTCTGGTGTACTTTTTCCGCTCGGAGATGTCGCGGAACGCGCCGTACGTCACCGGTCCGTCGTCTAGTTCGACGGTCGTGAGGTTCGTCTCGACCGGGACGGTCTCGCCCGCTCCCGTCACGAGTCGGGTCTGTCGCCCGTTCGGGAGCGTCGAGACGGGGCCGTCGGTGCCGCCCTCGAAGAGCGTGCGATACTGGTCTCGTTCCGACGCCGGAAAGAGATCGGTGTAGTGCCCCTCGACGAGCTCGTCGAGCGGCGTCTCGAGCAGTGTGGCCGCCGCCGTGTTGGCTTCGAGAACCTCGCCCGAAACTGGCTCGACGACGAACACCGGGTCCGGTGCGGCTCGCAGCATCGTCCGATACTGCGCTCTGGCCGACGAGAGCGCGCGCTCTTGCTTTTTTTGTTCTGTGATGTCGATCAGGAGGACGTCCGTGCCGACGGCCCGTCCGTCTATCTCGCGTGGGACCGCGCGTAACAGACACGGAATCGGCTCGCCGGAGGCACCGACGAGCTGCCGTTCGACGACGGTGAGCTCGCCGTCGAGCGCCTCCGCGTATCCACCCGTCTGGAGGTCGTCCGTCGACTCGTCGTCGTAGAACGCCGAGAGCGGCTCACCACGAACCGCCTCGCGGTCGTATCCGAGCCGATCTGCGAACGACGGGTCACACTCCTCGACGATCGCCCCCCCGTCGCCGATCCGGGTCCGTAAGAACATCAGCGGCCCGTAGTCGAAGAGGTCGTACAGCCACTGGGTTCGTTCCGTCTGCTCCGTGACGTCTGCGCCGGTCGCCAACACCTTGTGTGGCGTGTCGTCATCGTTACGCATCGCTACCGCGCGGGTCTCTAACCACGCCACGTCGCCGTCGCCGGTGAACACCCGAAACGCACCGCTCGACGGCTCGCCCGTCTCCAACATCGTCTCGAACTCGTCGCGGGTCCGCTCGCGGTCTTCGGGGTGGACGATCGACCAGAACTCCGCTAACGTCTCTGGGTCCTGGCCGAACGTGTCGACGAGCGTCTCGTCCCACCGAACCCGCTCTGTGTCGAGGTCCCACTCGGCGATGCCCGTCTCCGTCTCCGACAACACCAGCTCGAGCCGCTCTGTCCGATCTTTGAGCGTTCGGAGGAGTTCACGGCGCTCCGTGACGTCCTGTTGGATACCGATGAAGTTGGTGAGCCTGCCGTCCTCGTCGTGTACGGGTGCTACCGAGAGCCGCGCCCAGTACGGCTCCCCGTCCGCGGTGACGTTCTCGAGTTCGACGGTCACCGGTCGTTCCGCCTCGACAGCCTCGCGCAGCTCCTGCAGCTGTCTGCTCTCCGTCGCCTCGCTCTGTAAGAACCGGGGATTCTCTCCTAACACCTCGGACTCGTCGTACCCGGTGAGCCGTTCGAACCCCTCGTTGACGTACACGAGTGGGTTCCCTGCCTGGGTCGGGTCGGTGATCTGGATCGCGATGTCGGCCTCGTCCATCGCGCGCTCTTTCAGCTCCAGCTCCCGTTCTCGCTTTCGCGCTTCGGTGCGATCCCGCGCGGTACAGATGATACGACCGCCGTCGACGACGGTCAACGAGATCTCGACCGGGAACGTCGACCCGTCTGGGCGACACCCTGTCACACGCCCTCGCCACTGTCCGTCGCGCTCAAGGACGGGGAACGCCTCGGCTTTCAGCCGCTCGACCTCTGTCGTGTCGTACAGCTTCTCCCACGTGTCGCCGAGCAGCTGTGCCTTCGAGTCGAAGCCGTACATCTCGACGTGCGTCCGGTCGACGTAGACGTACTCGTCGTCCTCGAGGATCGCGACCCCGTCGGCCGCCTCGTCTATCGCTCGCTGGAACGCGTCGAACTCGATCGCCTGCGTCGCGTTGGTCGCTTCGACCTGCGCCGGCTCACACAGCCGCGCTACGGCCGCCTCGAGCGCGTCGGCCGCCAGCGTGAGGACGCGCCTGTCGGCCGCATCGAACGCCCCTCGCTCCGTCGAGGCGATTCCGATGACCCGCTCGTCGCCGACACCACACAACAGCTCGCTTCTGACGAGGTCGACGTCGTTGCGCCCGACGTCGGGGCCGGAATCCACCTCGACCTGGTCGAAACTCGGTCGACGTGGTCCGGCGATCCCGGCCGTCGAACGCGGACCGGCCGCCGCGGGAAGCCGAGCGAACGAGCGGTCCGCCGGCGGCGCGTCGATGGCCCCGCCGGACCGCGTGAGCTCGGCCGAGCGGGCCGACGCTGCGTCCCGCTGCTCGCCGTGCCGTGTCGCCGACAGTCGCCAGACGAAGACGCCGGTCGACGCACAGTCGAACACCTCGCTCAGACGCGCGACTGTGCGGTCGACCGCGCTCTCGACCGACTCGGTCCGATTGAGCGCGAGCGCGAGATCGAAGACGGGCTCCGCGACGCTCGTCGACGCGGTGCGGCCGGTCATGCTCGACCGCCGCTGTTCGCCCCGGTCACGACTCGGTTCGTACGGCACGCCCGCGCCGCACGCGCCGGATCGCGCGTCGTGAGTGATCGTGTAGTCACCGTCGTCACGCGGAGTCGTCCGCGTCGCCGACGCTCTCGGTTCATACACGTACGTGTGTGAACAGTGACTTGTCTTCGTCCGCGGACCACTCCGTCAAATTGTCGGATACCCCACATGTGGGGTATGTCGTGCTGTCTGAACGACCGCCACCAGCGGTCGGCCTCACCCGCTATCGCTGGTCGGTGATGGCGTCGGCGACGTTGCTTCGGCCCGAACAGGACGGACACGCCGTCACGTCGCCGTCCAACCCGAACACCGTGGCGAATCGGACCGAGACGTGGTCACCACAGTTGCCACACTCCGGCATCGACTCACCCGAGCGAGCCCTCCATTTCGAGTTCGACGAGTCGGTTGAGTTCGACCGCGTACTCGATCGGGAGTTCTTCCGTGATCGGCTCGATGAACCCCGAGACGATCATTTGTTTTGCGTCGTCGTCGTC
>Ga0209946_1000671_pt1 | contig 14013 bp, 10 predicted proteins | sample SalPon2_A_H2O_MG_FD_185704 | JGI IMG/M metagenome (GOLD analysis project Ga0209946, IMG submission 185704) | Salt pond water microbial communities from South San Francisco under conditions of wetland restoration - Salt Pond MetaG R2_A_H2O_MG... | ecosystem: Environmental > Aquatic > Non-marine... | reverse complement strand
ATACGGCGCTGGAGAACCTCCCGAAGGAATCAGAGCGTCTCGGGGATGTAGCAACGATTCTCCGAGAACAGGGCGGTGTTGCGGGTGATTAATATTCAAATACTATATCTCTAGTAACTGGGTGTTTGTTTAGAAAGGCCAAAGAATTAGCAAGAATTTATCCTGCCTACTCAATACTCCACTTTTCTTCAAAATATTCGGTAGTGTACTGGGCCCGTGGTCTTTCAGGCGCGACATCTTCAAACGCCCGGACCATGTCTAAAAATCCTTCTTTGGTTGTGTGATATTGATCCTTATATGCAGGAATCAGTTGTCCATAGAATAACTCACATAAATTGTATAAATACGTCGTACTTCCACCTATCTTCTCAATGAATTTTTCAGTCTGATCGACGGAATCGAACCGAATTTCGAGGCGATTATCTCTCTCCGAGATTCTTGGTTCAACGCCGTGGTTCTGGAAATACCTAATGAAGTTTGGCTTTACTCGTATATCTGGGTTAGAAATAGTAATTCGCGCAGAGATACTCATACCATGGCCGGTATTGTTAACAGGCACCTCATTAATTAGCAATGATACCATACCCTTTCCATCGAAAGCTCCCGCAACATACTCTGTAGAAATTGATTCTGGATATTCTGGATTGGGAGTTTCGAAAGTGTCGGTGATGCCGGCAATATCAATATTGAATTCTTCCTCAAAAAAATCGAGAGTATATTTCTTACTTTTCCAGTGAGGGTGCATGTCTACCCAGGGCTTATACAATTTACAAAAGCGTTCTTCATCCCCTGCTATTATTTTTCCTTCATACTCACGATCTACCGCAACGAGATACTCAAGTCGTTCAGCAATCTGAATAAATGTGCCCTTACCAAGATCACGCAACTTTAAGATTCCTTCGGGCTTACTAATCAAAATCTCTTTAGGAGTTCCTTCTGAATCTCGTCGTTTGTATCGATATTCAATTCCCTCACTCTCAAGCAACTGACTTATTACCCCAAGTAGGATTTCGGATTTGCGTAATGTGATGTGTACACTCGTATCAAGACCATATCCAGTCCTCGTGGGGCGTGGTTTCAGCGAGGGACGAGAAAGGAAATCTATCAGACCTATGATATACTCTTTATCGATGTTTATCTCCAATGAATTTTGATTACTCATAGGCTGATAACTGAGATTGGTGAATCAATCTGCCAGTTTCTTTCGGCTCTTTGATTGAGATCTCCTTTTGTCGGTATTCTTTGAGGCGTCTCTTATCTCCAGTACTGAGCAGACTAATGTTGAACCAAGACTCTAATAAATCGATCTGCCCATAACAGCTTCGTGCTTCTCCACTACGGTTCTGCTCAGTATACTGGTTGGCTTGAAGTCGTAGCGCTTTCGACAGGCCACGCTTTCCTTCGTACCATGGTAGGACAATTCGATACTCTACGGCTGACTGTTCAACCAGCCGCCAAAACTCGCTGTCAACGGAGACGCCTGAGCGAAGGTCACTAGCTAGTCGATAGTAGGCTTCGCCCAGGACCTGAGAGACAAGTTTCTGATGTGCCTCGCTATCTTCAAAGGTACTTCGAACTTGCGTAAGTGTGCGAATGACTTCTTGTAATATACTCCGACTCGCGTCAACAAGCCGTGCATCGCCAATTGTATTCGCAATTATGCTTTTGAGATGGGCGTCATCAGTATCTGCGTAATCGGATGCAAAATCTACAATGACGTCAGACCACGAGATGGACTCATCAAGCGTGATGACCTCGTAGTATTGTTTTGAATCAAATAAATCACTGGACCAGGTTACGTTCCCGGAGAGGTCGATACGATAGAGGGGTTCTTCATCAGTTCTCTGGCGGAACTCTACTCGGAGGTCTCCATCGACAGTGATCCAACAAGGAATCGGTGGGTCAACAGTGCCGTACTCGTGACGAACAATTTCTCTATCGTTTTGTATATCGAGAATGCGGGCTAATTCCCCACGAGGACACAGAACGACGAGATCCCCATCCGGTGAAATATCTACTGTGGGAGAAGGTACATCCAGATGCTCCTCAAAAACAGTAAACTGATCTCTGTCAATAACGGATACGGTAGCGTCTGTTAATCCACCAGGTTCAATCCAATCTGCTACGACAACATCTCCAGTGTTGGATACCCCGACAGAACGAGGATCTGAAGGGCGCTGGTACCAGCAGACATCATTTTGCTTTACTAGAGCAAGATAGCCATCCTCATTCTTACTTCCATATTTCGAACCAATCTTGAATCCTCCAGAACTAGAAGATTGAAACATCAGGTCAACCTTTTCACCCCCCAATCTAACTGATTCCCAAGAAGACATATTTGTATTATTCCGAGTTCTGTTCTTGTGCTAGTTCGATAATATCATCAGACAGCTCAACTAACGGATCCCCCGGCCCGAACACCTTATTGTGGATTTCGGTGACACCACCGTTCGCGTATTCCTCCGCAATTTCTTTGACTTGATTCTTATCAATCAGAACATCAGTAGTCCGTTCCTCAGCAACGGCAATAGAACGGATCAGCCAAACGGTCTGGTCGTTAAGTGCCCCTCGGTTGAATAGGGCGCGACCACTTCCGTCAATCGGGGTTCGACCTGCCTTCCGCGATCCGTATGCGACAGCGAATATGAAAATCTCATTCAGTTCAGCTTCAGTAAACGGTGATTCTTCGCTTTCTTGGAGTTCTTTGTAGAGCTCGTGTTTGTCGTCTTGGATGTAATAGTCACGCCCCGGACTCGTATCCTCGTAAATATGATTACTCATAAGAGACCACCTCCGTCACTTCGTCAGAGAACTTGAGCTTGTACTCATTTGAGACATGAGATTTCATGTTTACTCGGACCTCATCGGTATATTCTTCATCAGTCATCAAGAATGTCATTTGGGTATCATCGATGTACTGGGGCAGGTTCTGAGCTAGTCGGCGTTTTGGAGTACTCGAAATCCGACCCAGCGGAGTATCGATGACCAACGGTGCGTTGAACCCGCTAACACTCGTTAGTGCAGCAAGGAACGAGAAAGCCAATACTTGCCGTTCTCCGGCAGATAGTGAGCCGATTTTATTATCATTTCGTGGTCCCTCAACACGCACTTGATAATCATCGGTCAGAGAAACGGTGTAGTCTTCTTCCTTCCAGATTATCTCATTGAAATACTCATCCATTTTCGTCTGAATTTCCTCTCGAACCGATGAGACGATATCATTCTTCATTGATTGTAGCTCATTTCGCGACGACTCGACAAATTGAATCTTTTTCAGAACCTCCGCGTTCTTCTCCTCTTTAGATACCTCCTCGTTGAACGCCTTCTTTTTTTCACTGCGATTCTCCTCCGCCTGCTCGATACGAAGCTCAAGCTTTCCTTTTTGCTCTTGGAGATCTTCTAGCTGGTCTTCGTACTCGGTCCGCTGTTTTTCCAGCTCTTGGACATCTACATCCTCGGGGATGTCATGCGCTTTGAGTTGCTCGGAAATCTCGTTGAGTTCTTTGTTTTTCTGACGTTCCTTGTCTTCCAAATTAGCCAACTTCTGGCGTTTCTCGATTAGCGTCTCTACATCTTCCTGTGTATCCTGCTGTAGCCTTGGAATTGCCATCTTCCCCTCAAGGTTGTTTTCGACGACAGTCGACATCTCTTGTTGAAGGCTAAGGAGATGCTCCCGATGGCTTTTAGTCAGTTCTTCGCCACAGATGCATTCTCCCTTGTCAAGGAGTTCCTCTATGAAAGTATCTTGAATTTTGGGAGGGAGCTTCCCTTGTTCAGAAAGCTCCCGGAGTTCAGATAGCGTATATTCGAGTGATTGAACCGCATATAGGGGCGGCCCCGCTTTCACAAGCTCACGACTAGCTTCTTTTCGAACTTCCTTTATATCATCTCGGATGTCTTCTAGACGACTACTTAGGTATTCTCTCCGCTGTTGCTTTTTCCGTACTTCCGGATCCGCGCTATCCTGAAGCTTCTCGTCAATTGTTTGTATGTGGGCCTTAGTCTCAGAAATATCCGTTTTCGTTTGCTCTAAGTTGTCTTCTAGATCTTTGACATTCTGCTTAGCCCTTTCATACTCGTTCCGTTTCCTCTCAGCAGCATCGCCAACTTCAGACAGTTCTTTCTCGAAGTCGCCCTCAAAAGATTCGAGATGATCTATCCCATTTTCGAGTAATTCTATATGCGAGACATCAAGTAGACCATCTTTCACCCGCTCTTTGTATCCCTCACCAAAGAATTCGTCTAAGCGTTCGCCATCGAAGAGGAAATATTGATGAACGTGAACCGGCAGAATCTGATTTAATCGGGTACTGACATGCTCAACAGATTTCCAGTCGCCACCACGTTTTTCTTTCAACTGAAGTTCACCATGTTGACTACTGAAACCGCCCCCATTCAATTTGACAGTCTTGAAACTGCGCGAGAAAATATACTCAGGCTCGTCATCCCCTAGAGCGAGTTCTATCCGCCCTTCTGCAGTCTCATTATCTCCTATTTCGTCGAGGACTTTTCGATTTACGTACGGATAAGACTCAAGTTCATTGTCCTTGGTTTCATCCAAGTGGCTCTCTTTCCCATATAGACACAGTGTTATTGCGTTGAGTATGTTCGATTTCCCCGCACCGTTTTCTCCTTGAATGATATTGACGCACTTATTTTCTACCGTTTGGAGCTTTATTTCGTTTTCTCCCGCATACTGCCGATAATTCTCGAGTTTGAGGGATCGTATTTCAAGTTGTGACATTAGTTGCTTTGATTATAGCTCTCCCAGTGGTCAATGTAACGCTGGAGATAATCGCCGAAATCACTTTTGTAGTGTGGCTGTTGCTTGTCTAGCTCAGCCCGCTCAAATCGTAGAACATCTTCGACGAAATTTCTGACTTGATCGTCGTCAATTTCGTCTACCTTCTGAAGAATAAGCTCATTAACGTCCTCCCGTTCCATGTCACATCAATGCTATTTCGTATTACTTATAATTTTAGAATACAGATACTCCTGCCAACAAGTTGTTAATCTTCTTCGTCAATAGAAATCTGGTACTGAATTCGTAGATGACCTATCTCATTTCGGGCTTCTACTTCATTTATTGCGTTCGCAGCAAACTCCTCAAATCTCCGGAGTTCTTTTTTGAGTATCCCCTTCTCGCTTTCCACGAGCTTCGCATCTGGATTGGTTGTCGGGACAACGATGAAGTCAAAAATGGTCGACTTTTTCTTTCCGGGGAACCGCCGAAGTACACGGCCACGACGCTGAACGAATTGCATTGGATTGCCAGTATTAGACATTAGGATGGCTTGTTTGGTCGCTTGAACGTCAACGCCTTCATCCAAGCATTTCATTGCTACTAGGGCGTCGTATTCACCATCTTCAAACCCATTCAATATCCGCTCGCGTTCATCACTATCTTCATGATAGGTAAACTTGTGTTGTATCAGCCCCTCCGCGTTGAGGATTTCTTGGACATGTTCGAGCTGTTCAGAGTTTGTATAGACAAGTAGATGATCAATGGGGTCTAGCCTGTTCAGAGCAGAACGGAGTTGACCATATTTATTCTCGGCTGATTTTACAATATTGGCACGTTTCTGTGCCAGACGCTCCCGTATTTCCTCATCAGCTTCCTCATTATGTGCGACTTTTACGAGACGGTGGGAGAGTTGCCGATATTTTTGAAGCTCCTCTGCAGTGAGCTCGACAATAATTGGCTGGTACTCATACGGGGTGAGAAATTCCGGAATCGCTTCTCCGAGGGTATACTCATACACCACTCCTCCGAAGTAATCCAGTAGATACTCTGTTCCCTCTTCATCGAAATAGCGATTTGGCGTGGCAGAAAGTCCGATACGATAGTCATAATCAACGAGAAGGCCTCCTTGTTGATGTTCAGACCCAAGATGGTGCGCCTCATCGCCAATCAACAGCGAAGTGCCTCGATGACTCTGGATTTGCTCGCGGAAATATTCATTTGAGAGCGTCTTATGCGTCGTGAGGAGTACTCCGTGATCAGTTACTCCCAAATTGATATTGGAGATCAACTTAGATAGGTCAGCCTTCCAGTCGGGGTTATCAGTTCCGTAGGCATATGTCGGGCTGTCAATATCAAATAACTCTATTTCTTTTTCCCACTGGGGAGCAAGGTGAGTAAACGGGACTGCAATAACGACTAATTCAGGTGGGTCGGGGCGATTGAACACGGCCTCAGTCGCAGCAAGTGCAGTAAACGTCTTGCCTGTCCCTGTTGCCATCTCAAATAGTCCCCGTTGACCATTCTCTTGCCAGGCATTGATTGCTTCTTGTTGATATGGCCGCAATGTTATTTCGCTATTCTTCTCTTCAGGAGCAGTATAGGGTCGATAGTCATCATCTCGGAGCTTCGTAATTTCCTCTTTAGCCGCTTCTGGGATCGAATATGTCTCAACATTATCGACCCTGCCTTGCCAGAGCCTTTCGAACCGTTTGTGTTGATGTTGGACACCCTCTGCATCTCGATTGCTGAGCCAATCACAATCAATCGTGTATGCCTCATAATTCGACAGCGCAGTTTCACTGTCATTCTGAGAACCATGGAAAGCAACGGCATTGCCTGATGGATCCTCCATGATTCCAAATTTGTCATGAAACTCCCCTGATAGATTTTTTTTCGGTACCGCAAACCGAATTTCGAGGAGTCCATCTGCAATCATCCAGGCAATCGTATTTCGCGTATGATATTCGAGATCGTATCGGAGATCTTCAATTTGGTTCTTAAGAGATTCTTTCAATACGTCATCCGTCTGGGCTTCTGTGCCCCGTTTAATTGCTTCCCAGTCGTCTTCTCCAAGGATTGGGCTTGTTATCCATCTAGCAATGCCACCGTTTTCTGCGAGATCGGCCATTCCTCGAGCAGCGGACTTTATCCAACTACTTGAAAAAAACCCGACACCGCGGTCGTATCTGACTGCTCGGGAGAGAAGTGGGATATAGAACTCAGAAACAAATTCTGTATCTGCGGTATCTATTACGCGCGGAAGCTCAAGATCACGGAACGTATCCCGCTTAGACATAAGTTAAAATACATCGGTTTTATACATATATCTTTGCCGGCACTGTAAGCTGTATCAAGTTAGGAAATCACAAACTTTATTTAATAAAGTGGCCGGCCAAATTTGAATAGCTATCGCTACTCGTCATTTGTGAAACGAGAGGATTCTTTGGTGGCAATGGTGTAGAATCACGGATGATTTATAAATCAACGCAAAATTTTGTTGTGTCACAAATGTGTAGCATCGTGTGAGTAAGTGAATCCTGATAGTCTCTTTTTGATTTTATTCGGTTGTATTTTAGTTTCTACAGTGGTTTGTTTCAAACTAGGGCGATGTTGATAAGGGGGAACTGCGAGGCGACCACCAAAATTAACGAAGGATAGCGGTCTACAGCAGATCCATAGATTAAACCGCAATAAGGGAATCATGTACCACAAGCCACAAGATGATGGTTAATACAAAATTCATGGAGGAGCACTGGTTCAATGAGTAGTGATACCTGCGAGTCTGCTGTAGAATTAGAACTGCTAGCTTCTGGGATGGCGAAACAACATGAGAACTTCCTAGACGCACTACAAGAGCTAATTGACAACTCTGTTGCTGCCTCTATAGATAGTGAATCGTACTTTGACGAGCCAGATGAGCAAGTGAAAATTTCGATATCATTTGTTCGTGGAGAGGACACCGTGACTACATATATCTCTGATGCGGGACCAGGAATCTCTCGACAAGAGTTGCAAAATCACGTCTTCAGAACAGGAAATAAAGAGATTTCTGAGGGAATACTCAATAACGTAGGATGGGGCTTAAAAGCAAGTCTCGCGTGGTTTGAGGAGTCACTCAAACAGCGAGGTGCTGGAAATGATGCCAATTGGTTTTCACTGATTACTCAGACGAGACAAAGTGAGTACATTCGAGTAGATGGACCCATCACAGGTGATTTACCAATCTCGAGGGCAGATGAGAATGGCTGGGAAATAGGTCTTCCTGATACTGTTCCAGTATTCAAAGATTCAGATCAGGGTACACATATCCATGCAACCTGTGCCCGCTCACAGTTTGACAACGATGTTTGGCCATCTGCAGATTCTCTTGGGACCAAAATACAGTATGTACGTGAACGTCTAGGTGTTTTGTTTCGTCGGCTATTATCTGTACAGGAAGACAATCAAATTGTTGTTAGCTATCATGATCTACCAAATAACGAAAGAGGAACGTTTGAGGTAGCCCCTGTCTGGCCGATCTATTCTGATGAGGACCGAATGAAAGTTCATCAATTTGAACTTTCAACGGCATTAGGAGACCATTATGAGATACAGTATGAAGCCGGGACGTTGGATATTGATGCTATGGCCGACAAGGCAAAGGATGAGTATCCGGGTCTACTCACTCAGAGCGGTAAATTTCGATACCGCTATCGACCCAGTCAGAACAGACAAGGGGTCGACATCTATGCAAATGGCCGTGTCTTGATGACATCGGTCTTTGAGGACCTATTTGACCTAACTCGAAATAACCAGTACAACTACTTTGGGGGAACACTGCGGATTTTCCCAAAGGGCGAAACGGCCGAAGTCCCAACTGATAACAAGAAAACAAGATTGGACACAAACAGTGAGCTATGGAGCGAAATTCAGGAGGCTTTGTCACAAGAAGAGCTACTCCCTGATGGAAAGCAGTACGGTAAGCGGGTCTCTGCAGGCGGAGCGTCCATCCAGGTAGAGTCGGAACAAGCCGAAAGTCGACCCAAGACATCTGAGTCACCCCCGACCTTTGATCCAGGCTCCGGGATTTTCGGTCTTCACCACGGTGACGCTAGATCGATTGTCCCAGCGATCAAAGATTACACCGCTGAGTCCACCGATGAAGAGGGAGGCATTATCGATGCCACAGTTACATCGCCTCCGTACTACGATCTCAAAGAATACGGATCTCGAGATCAAGACGAAATCGGTCAGCATGGCACATACGTTGAATATCTTGAAGAGCTACGAGACCTATTCTCAGAAGTTTATGAACTTACTGATGACGATGGATCGCTCTGGATAGTCGTCAATACGTTCAGACGAAACAGAGAAATCGTGCAGCTTCCATTTGACCTCGCTCGGGTATGCCAAAACCTCGATCAGGGACTTGAGTGCTCTAACTGTGGAAATACAATTTTGAGAGGAGTTGACGAACTCGATTCTCGTAAGACGACGTGTCCAAATTGTGGTCACACGACCACAAACGACGACTCGTGGATCCTACAAGACATCGTTGTCTGGAATAAGAATCGAGCCCTTCCTTACACCAAAGAAGGCAGATTGAGAAACGTATTTGAATACATACTTTGTTTCAGCAAAACCCCAGAGTTTGAGCTCAAAATGGATCGTATTCGTGAATCCGATCCTAACGAGTTTCAACAGTGGTGGGCCGACTTCCCGGAACGGTACCATCCACTTGGAAAGCTTCCGGAGAACATTTGGGAATTTGAACCACCAACACGCGGTTCGTTTACTGGTGAGGCGGATGTGTTCGATCATCCAGCGGCATTTCCGCCAGGATTAGTAGAGAGAATTCTCACACTCTCAACCGATGATAACGACATCGTGCTCGATCCATTCGCCGGTTCGGGTGTGGTTGTAGGTCAGGCAGAGTTGATGGACAGAAAAGCGATTGGTGCTGAGCTCAATAAAAAATATTGCGACGCGTATCCTGATCTGAAACAATATCTACAGGACCACGATGAAGAACAGGAACATATCGTATCTCAGGAAGATCTTGATCGAATTATATGTGGGTTACGTCAGATCAAATACGCGCGTGAGCTACTTCGGACAGTGGCTGGTGAGATTGGATTGTCTAGTCCGTCTCAATTAGATATCCATACTGTGTTCCTCGTGAGTCGAGAGCTCGGACATAGTTCGATAGGGGAAGATATCCACGGTCAGGTAGATGTCGTTCTACTCGTAGATAATGAAACGACTGCACGGGACGCATTAGATTACATCGAAAAAGCAGAAGAAGCAACTACTATACAGCCCTGTTCTGGATTCGGAATTCACGCCCGTCCGCTTGTTTTGACCACTGAGGAATTTATTTCGGAAATCTCTGAGGGGGCCTACGACCACCTTCCTGAAGACCTCTATGTGTATGAAGACGGTCGTCATTACGTTTACTCGGAAGGGATATCATACGAGGAGTGGAGGGGAATGAATGATGGGTCTGAATTATGGATGAAAAAATATTCAGATGATGGTACCCCACCAATTGTAAGCAATGTCGGTATCGAAATAAACCACCCAAAATACTCGATGGAAACAGTCTCTCGGAAGTTATCTGGAAATCATGAGTTTATATTGAACTTACCATCTGGCGACAAAAAACAGTCAAGTATTGAATCTAATTAATAGTATAACCATACAAATGCCGTTCTGGGTTTTCTCATACCCTGAATATGGACATTCTTTTAGTGATTAGTTATGCTTGTCTAATAAGCCAGACCTGCAACGATACCTGCCTAGACGTAATTTCCCAGATTTTGTTGCTGTTGGTCTTCTTTCGCGATGTTTGTGATGATCACTTCCGAAACATTGTCGCGGTTATTTGCGTCGCTGTTTATCATTCTCGACGCACCGACGAAGCTCACCGCGAAGTCGTTGATATCTTGGTACAACTCCCACACTGGTGGGGAGTTCGAAATTACGACGTTGACTCCCATATCGTTGAGTTGTTCGGCTAAATCTCGGAGACGCCGTTGATCTTCTTTATTGAACCCTTCAGACTGATATTCAGTGAAATCCGCGGTCTGTGATACGGGTTCGTAGGGGGGATCGAAATACACGAGGTCACCTTCGGCTGCGCGGTCCTGCAAATATGAAAAGTCCCGGTTGTATATTTCAATATCTTCAAGAACGGCACTGGCCTTCCGGATTTGGCGTTCCCTGACAAAGTCCGGATTCCGGTGAGTTCCGAATGGCACATTAAATTCGTTAGATTGGTTAACGCGATAAAGGCCATTATATCCTGTTCGATTCAAATACAACATCAAGCTTGCTTCCTCTATCTGTTGTTCAACCGACCGCTCTTCGAGGTGATGTAACTCATTAAAACGATCGCGGACATCGTAATAATAGTCTTCTTCGTATCTATGCCGCAGATTCTCCTCTATTAGATCCTCTGGATAATCTCGAATAACTTCATAGAATGTAATCAATCGTCGGTTGAGATCGTTTATTGATCCTTCAGTGGATTCCATTTCAAAGAACACCGCTCCTCCTCCAATAAACGGCTCGTGGTACCCCTCATACGAAGTCGGGAAGTGGGCTCTTAGCTCCTGAAGCAGCTGTCGCTTCCCACCTACCCACTTAAGAATCGGCTCAGCCATCTACTCAAGCTATCTATCGTTACGTCATAAACCTAAGGCTCCTCGCTTGTGAGAAGGTTTGACTCACGTTGTTATTACCGACCGAAAATGCTGAGAACTTATTACACCAATGGCACAGTAAATATTAAACAAACATCGCCAGCCATCATTTCCGAGTGTTCTGATGTGAAAGCCCAAAATGCAACGTGAGAAACGATTAACACCGTCGATAATATCATTTTACATAATGGCGACTAGTGAGGATACTCTCCCAACACAAGATATCTACGAAGAAAAGGCCAGAATGCTGGTTGAGCAACTGATTGAAAAAGGGACCATCGAGATGGGACGTGACGAACCAATTCTATATCACATGCCTACCGGCGCTCAGTTCGATTCAGTAGTGAATATAGCTCACTTCCACAAGGGATGGGAAGCAGCCCAGACTGGAGAGACGTGACCAATTAGCTAAAATTGGTGAAATTCGCTTGGCGCCCATCAGTATCTCGCTTCCGTTTGTCCATCGGATTTTCTACCTGTATTTTCAGGTTTGACACGAGTGGCGGATTCTTATTCGACTGATATCGTTTCCATTCGTCTTCTTCGACAAGTGCTTTCCAATCTTCGAGCGAGAAACTGTGTTCGGCCCAACTGTGAATACCGTTAATATAAAGATGGTACTGTCTCTCGGAGTCTTGATTATATCCTTCCGAGCACTTGTTAAGATATTGACCTACGGTGGTAAACCCAGCATCAAATTCGACACCATAGTAGTCTCCAGAACCTTTGTTCTCCGAAAGCATTCCTTCCTTCGCGTCTTCCATTTCTATGCCTGTGAAGGCCTCTTTCGAACTAGAAACGAAGAGTAACTCCGCACTCGGATCATTGGAATCACTGAATGTTGAGGGATCACTGAATACATGAATGAATTCAATTTGATCACCTCGGATATCATGATCGTCGGAGTTTGCGAGCTCTTTGTATAGTTCGTATGCGTATTTGTGGATCCGAAGAGTGTAGATATTCTGTGCGAGTTCCGCTTGCTCGTCTCGTAGTGTCGACTGGACAGTTCCTACCTCACGAAGAGCAGTTGGTCGCACGTGCTTCTCGTAATAATCAATATATTCTTCATTAAGTTCGAATCCGAGTGGCTTTCTGTCTAGTGCTTCAGCAATCGCAAGAGTAGTTCCAATTCCCGCAAACGGATCGAATACGACATCTCCAGGCTCAGATGCTAGATGTACGATTCTTTCTACGAGACCTTCCGGAAACGGGCTCGGATGGTAACTTACCTTTGGTCCCCATTGCCCCTGTTTCGGGATTGGGAAGTCCCAGACATTACTCGGAACCATCCCTTTTGGATTGTACCGTTCTGGGTAATTCACCCACCACTGCTCGAATTCGTCTGTATCCGTAATCCGGATGGCATCCTTGTCGTACTTGAATTCATCAGTCTTTGAGAACATTGTAATGTGCTCATAGACGTTGCGCAGTCGTCCTTTCTGGTGCCAAGGCCGCGTCCGGAGCTTATCCCAGATGATGTTGTCTTCCATCCGCCACGAATGCTGTAGTGGATCACACACCGACCCGCATTCTCGGCAGATTAACGAGCCATCTCCCCGATTGCGTTGGAGACACCCATTACAGTTCTCTCCAAGGCACGTCTCATAGTTAGATAAGTTCTCAAGCTCGTCAGCAATGTCAAATGGAAGTCTGACAACGCGGCCACCAGTTTTGTACGTGTCTGTTACGATCCATAGGGTACAGTCATCTGCTGCAATCTGGTAACATTGCTTGTATATCTCCCGGATATCGCTGAGAAAATCCTCATAGCTCTGTTTTCCCACCTGCTCATCCTGATCTCCATAATCAACGAGATCAGCATACGGGGGGGAGGTAATGATGGTATCGACGAGCCCGTCTACGCTACTAAATTCTTTCTCCAGTCTCGTCTTCAACTCTCGTGAGTCATGTTGATATATGCGATATTGAGAGTCTAGTTCGTCGCTCATTTACTCATCAAGGGTTCAGTTAGGACTGATGATAAAGCAGTTGGTACCCCCAGAAGTTATTAAGAATCTGGTTGCTTCCTAGTCGTTCTCACCAAATGTACGTTCAATTATCTACCAGTTATTAGACTACTAGAATTTAACATTTCATTTTAGATCAAAATTGTAACCTTTCTCTCTAAAAGGAGCTACTGCCCCGTCGCAATCGTGCGATAGGTACGTCTTTGGGACCGATACCGAAGACACAGCTGCGTATTTCGGCAGTGGATGGAATGGTCTCTTAATCGTCCAGGATCTCGACCGGACGACTCCGTCGGTGTCAGAACAGGCCGACGAGCCGATTACGATCATCCAGGCAAGTAACCTGGATGAAGATCTTACACGGGTTCTTGCGGGTATATTAGAGTAGTCAGGGTTTCCACTACTCGAGTGGGAGGGTTGCGAGTCGCATACAGTAGTAGGACATCATCTGCGGATACATCGCCTATTGGGATCAAGACAGGGTTGACAAGGTAGTCGATCACATACACAGAGTGTCGGCACACCCTGAGTACTATCTCGATCGGCGAGGCATTGTTGGGCTCAGCAAGTCATGTGTGTCCCTTCCGGCGTGTTTGTGACACGCAGGTTGCAAAGC
>Ga0209946_1000668_pt1 | contig 14051 bp, 9 predicted proteins | sample SalPon2_A_H2O_MG_FD_185704 | JGI IMG/M metagenome (GOLD analysis project Ga0209946, IMG submission 185704) | Salt pond water microbial communities from South San Francisco under conditions of wetland restoration - Salt Pond MetaG R2_A_H2O_MG... | ecosystem: Environmental > Aquatic > Non-marine... | reverse complement strand
CACGACACAGTCCAAACCGAAGCCCTCACGGGCAATGTGGTGTTCGGACTGGTCATAACGGACGGTCAACGCCGGAGAGATCTCCTGGAACGGAGTGCGATACAGGGTGACAGCCCCGTATCCGGTCGCGACGGTCCCGGACCACCTCCAGAGTAGCGAGGGTTGGATATCCCCCGTGAATGTCGCAGGCATCCCCTGCGAAGACTCAATACTCCTCGAGACCGATAGCGAACAAGTAGCGCGAGCGAACGCTGCAAAGCACCCCGAACAGGGCGGTGCAATAGGGCCTGAACTCAGTCAGTGATCGAACGACGGGGCATACAAGGTCCCGGAATAAACGACCGTGGGGCGACCCACTAGTAGGACTTCCGGGAAGCCGATGTCGCGTCGTGCGTTTTGAAAAACGACCCAGGGAGTGTCTCCTCACGGCAAGCCTAACTGGAGCATCCAGGCAGGCGCAGGGAAACCGATATGGCCGCAGTCCTCGTTTTCGAGGACCAGGGCCACCGTGCTTACACGCGGGGAGTCGCGAGGAGACGACCCGAAACCGAGTGATCTACGCGCGGGCAAGGTGAAGCGTGGCGAAAGCTGCGTGGAGGCCTGCAGGGGTGGTGTCCTACAATACCCTCCTCTGACCCGTGTGTAGGGGTGAAAGGCCCATCGAACTCGGCAACAGCTGGTTCCAGCCGAAACATGTCGAAGCATGACCTCGACTGAGGTAGTCTGCGAGGTAGAGCTACCGATTGGATGTCCCGCCTCCGAGAGGAGTCGGCCATGCTGTCGAACTCCGAACTTGCAGACGCCATCGACGTCGGGAATCCGGACTGCGGGGTAAGCCTGTGGTCCGTAAGGGAGACAACCCAGCGCCGGGTTAAGGTCCCCAAGTGTGGATTAAGTGCAACCGAAGGTGGTCTCGAGCCCTAAACAGCCGGGAGGTGAGCTTAGAAGCAGCTACCCTCTAAGAAAAGCGTAACAGCTTACCGGCCGAGGTTCGAGGCGCCCAAAATACTCGGGGCTCAAATCCACCACCGATACCTGGCCGCGTCCTTCACCGGACGACTGAGTAGGCTTGGCGCACTGCACGGACGGAAGCGCGGGCGAGAGCTCGTGTGGACCGTGTAGTGATGAAAATCCTGGTCACAGTAGCAGCGAGAGTCGGGTGAGACCCCCGACGGCCTTACGAGCAAGGGTTCCTCGGCACTGCCAATCAGCCGAGGGTTAGCCGGTCCTAAGTCCCACCGCAACTCGACTGGGACAACCTGGGAAACTGGTTAATATTCCAGTGCCACCGTGCAATTATGCCGACGCTTTTGGAAACAGCACGCGGGGCCTTCGCCCCGCCGAATCGTGAAAGATCGTGGACGCCGTAACGGCACGAAGCGATCGAAGCACGAGACAGGGCAACGTGCTGGTACCAAGAGCCCGTGAAAAGGCGCACGGCGACCGTACCGAGATCCGACACAGGTGCTCACCCGGAGAAAGGGAAGGCCCGTCGGGATCAACCGGCGTTAGGGAATTCGGCAAGTTAGTCCCGTACCTTCGGAAGAAGGGATGCCTGCTCTTGACCGAGCAGGTCGCAGTGACTCGGACGCTCCGACTGTGTAGTAACAACATAGGTGACCGCAAATCCGCAAGGACTCGTACGGTCACTGAATCCTGCCCAGTGCGGGTATCTGAACACCTCGTACAAGAGGACGAAGGACCCGTCAACGGCGGGGGTAACTATGACCCTCTTAAGGTAGCGTAGTACCTTGCCGCTTCAGTAGCGGCTTGCATGAATGGATCAACGAGAGCGTCACTGTCCCAACGCTGGGCCCGGTGAACTGTACGTTCCAGTGCGGAGTCTGGAGACCCCCAAGGGGAAGCGAAGACCCTATAGAGCTTTACTGCAGGCTGTCGCTGGGACATGGTCGCTGATGTGCAGGATAGGTAGGAGCCACTACACAGGTACCCGCGCTAGCGGGCCACCGAGGCAGCCGTGAAATACTACCCGTCAGTGACTGTGACCCTCACTCCGGGAGGAAAACACCGGTAGCCGGGCAGTTTGACTGGGGCGGTACGCGCTCGAAAAGATATCGAGCGCGCCCAAAGGTCTCCTCACGCGAGTCGGAAACTCGCAGAAGAGCGCAAGAGCAAACGGAGGCCTGACAGTGATCTTCCCAACGAGGATCGCTGACGCGAAAGCGTGGTTTAGCGAACCAACGAGGCTCCGAGATGGGGCCCGTTGATGACAGAAAAGCTACCTTAGGGATAACAGAGTCGTCACTCGCAAGAGCACATATCGACCGAGTGGCTTGCTACCTCGATGTCGGTTCCCTCCATCCTGCCCGTGCAGAAGCGGGCAAGGGTGAGGTTGTTCGCCTATTAAAGGAGGTCGTGAGCTGGGTTTAGACCGTCGTGAGACAGGTCGGCTGCTATCTATTGGGGGTGTGAGGTACCTGCGCGGAACGCTCGTATAGTACGAGAGGAACTACGAGTGGGTGCCGCTGGTGTATCGGTTGTCCGAGAGGGCAGATGCCGAGCAGCCACGCACCACGGGGTAAGAGCTGAACGCATCTAAGCTCGAAACCCACCGCAAAAAGAGGTACCACCGAGGACACTCGTAGAAGACGAGTTGGATAGACTCGGGGTGTACGCACCGAGGCAACGAGGTGTGAGCCCGCGAGCACTAACAGTCCAAGCCAACACTCATACACGAAGCGATCACACGCGAGACGAACGCGTCAGATCAGATCAACTTAGATCAGATCGGATCGAATCGAATCGAATCGGAGTAATGGAGTGTGACGGAGACACACTGTACTGTGGACTCGCAATCACGGCACGGGTCAGTCGCCGAGACTGAAAGTGACCGGAGACCGAGACAGAGTCGCGGTACGGACGGGTTCAGGCGGAAGCTGGATTGCGCGCATACAACGGTCGGCAAGAAGTCGAACGAGAAAGTTACGGCACCAGCACCGACAATTGGTGGCTCTCCGGAACGGAGAGAGACGGTTCGAGTCCGTCAGTCGGCGTTAGGGCGGCCAAAGCGGCAGGGAGACACCCGTACCCATCCCGAACACGGAAGTTAAGTCTGCCAGCGTAGGGGGAAGTACTGGAGTGCGCGAGCCTCTGGGAACGCTCCGCCGCCGCCCATCCACTCATACGGGCCCGCGGGACACCGAGTCTCGCGGGCTCTTTTCATTTCGAACCGCCCGCAAGCAACTGCACCGTCACCAACCGGACCGGGCAACTCCCAACTGCTGCCGTGATTCGGTGCATCGCCCCAGTTAATCGGGTTAAATCGGGCTAAATCGGCAGGAAGACGGGTTGAGCGAGTTCCCGGTTTATACGGACGTCCTTGCAATGGGGGAGTGTGATGAATCGCAGCAGAACGCTCACGATTGCCGTAGTCGCCGCGCTCATCGGGACGCTCGCGTTTCCGATGGCCGTGACTGCGGCCGTTGACCTCACAGTCGACGTGGAACAGAACTCTGACACGGGCGAGGCAATCGTTACGATCACCGAGGATCAAACCGCCGTCGAAAACGCCACAGTGACGGTCACCTCGGAATCTGAGTACGCCGGGAACGGTACCTACACCACGGACGAAAACGGGACCGTCGAACTCCCCGACCCCGACGAGACGGTGTCAGTGATGGTAAACGCGAGTAGCGACAACGTCACCGCGAGCCAGCAGACAGAACTGGTCCCGCGCGAGGACTCGCTTGACGTCTCAACCGAGCAGTCGTCGGACGGGTTGACGACGGTGACAGTCACCCAGTACGACGATCCGGTCGCGAACGCCTCAGTCGAAGTCGACGCTGACGGCGACATAGCTGGGAACTACACGACCGACAGGAACGGAACCGTCACCTTCGGGCCGCCGACAGACGACGTGAACGCAACCATCGTGGCGACCGAGGGGAACCTCACGGCTGAGACCGACGTGGAGCTCTCCGGAACGGAACTGGACGTGACCGCGGATCAGCGTAACGGCGGTGTCTTCGTGATCGTCGCCGACGGCGGCGACGCCGTCGAGAACGCGACCGTCGAGGTCGAAACCGACGGTGACTACCCGGGGACGGGCACGTACGCGACAGACGCTGACGGCGAGGTCGCGCTCCCGCTCCCGACCGAGAACGTCAGCATCAGCGTGACCGCGACCGCCGACGACGAGACCGCAACGACCGGCGCTGACCTTACAGTCGAGATTATCCAGGAGGAACCATTCGGGCTCACGGTCTCGAACTTCGTGAGCGCGCTTCAAAACGCCACGGTCGACGGGGCGCCGGGACAGGTCATCTCGGAGTTCGTGACGGGTAACAATCCCAGCAGCGCCGACGAGGCGCCCGGGCAGTCCGGAGACGCACCCGGACAGTCCGGCGAGGCGCCTGAGCAGTCCGGAGACGCACCCGGACAGTCCGGCGAGGCGCCTGGGCAGTCCGACGACGCACCCGGACAGTCCGGCGAGGCGCCTGGGCAGTCCGACGACGCACCCGGACAATCCGGTGATGACGCCGACGGTGGGAACGAAACCGCTGTGAACGACAGGAACCCCGCCGCAGCGAACGGAAACGTCCCAGACGAGTCGAGTCGTGACTCCGACGAGAGTGGCGACACGGATTCCGATGAGGAGACTGAGACCGACAGCGACGACACGGATTCCGATGAGGAGACTGAGACCGACAGCGATGACACGGATTCCGACGACAACGACGAGAGCGGACGCGACAGGTCCGGTGACGCACCGGGTAACTCCGGAGACGCGCCCGGTCAGAACTGACGCACGCTCGCAACGTGGCCGACTCTCGGACGCAGCGGTTCCTGCTATTCCGCTCCAGTAGCCGCATCGTCGTCGACCCAGCGGGCGAGTCGCTCCGGGGAGACACCCGATCGCGCAGCGACGGTCGCAGATTCGACGTCGAGGCGCCGACACGCGGCAGCAGCACCGGCCGCAACCAACTCTGCGTGCGGTTCGACTGCCTGGCCGCCGGGCGACCACGCACCGGGATCGATGTCGTCGGCTCCCGTCGACTGGAGCGCGCCGACAGCCGCAGTACTGAGCAGAGCTGCTCCGAGTGCGTCGGTCGGCTGCTCCGAACGCGTTGAAGATTCGCGGCCGGGGGTGCGCTGCTCGCGCTGTGCCGGCTCAACCCCGCCCGTTCGGGCGGTCCCACGGTCCAGTGCGCCTGCGAGCGCAAAGTATCGGCGAGCCTCGTCGGCGCCGAGGAGCGCTCGTTCGAGCGCGGCGTCGATCACGGCGTCGAGGGCGCCGGTCACGACTCCGCAACACCCGTGTGAAGCTCCGAGCCGAGAACCTCCCCGTCGGGAGTGAGTGTGATCCGGCCGAGCGTCACCGTCTCCCCGATGTCCGCGCTCGCCCCGATCTCACGGAGCGTGGCCGACCGGTCGAGCCGGTCCCAGACCGCGCGCTCGACGGCCTGCTGGAACGCCTCCGGATCCGTCCACCCGGCGTCGATGTCGGAGGGCACGTGGACGACGAACTGGAACTCCGCGTCGGTGACGTGGATCCCGACGCCGAACGTGTCGCCAGCGGCCGCGGTGTCGTCGTTCGGGGGCGCACCGTCGCCGTCCGCCGCGTCTCGGTCCGGGTGGCCGTTGCCGTTCGGTCCGGTCATACAACAACTGAAAGCGCGCCGATAAAATATCCGCCGGTCGTGGCGTTCGGCCGAACGCTCTTTGAGCGAGCCGTCGAACGCCAGGACGTGACCTACGACGACATCTCGGTCGGCGAATTCCTCGACGCGATCGCGTCCGAGCGGGTCGCACCCGCAGGCGGCACCGCGACCGCGATTACCGGTGCGACGGGTGCGGCACTGTGTGAAATGGTGTGCACGCACACGGTGGCCGCCGCGGACAGCGAGGCCGACGCCGACGGATTCGATCAGGAGTCGCTGCCGGCGCTCCGAGCGAGACTGCACCGCCGCCGGCAGACGCTGCTCGCACTGGGAGAGCAGGACGCGGGGCTCGTCGAAGAAGTATTCGGCGACGGCGAAGCGCCGTCGGCGCGGCTGCAACGCCGAGCGGCCGGGATCCCGCTGGCGGTCTCCGAGGCGGCCCTTGGCGTGGTGACCGACGCCGAGACGGTCCACCGCCGCGGCCGAGACGGAGTGGCCGCGGACGCGAGAACGGGCGCGTATCTCGCAGACGCCGCGGTTCGGGCGTCGCTGGAGACCCTCCGGATCAACGTGGGCGCGCTGTCGGACCGATCGTTCGCGGCCGATCTCGAGGACCGCGCCGCGGACATCGAGCGGTCGGCCGCGACGGTCCGCGGGCGACTGTTCGGCGTCGACGAGTGATGGCTGGACGCCGCTGGGTACCGGGCCGGCAGCGGTGAGTGGAATGTCTGCGACGAGAACTCACGCCTCAGACATCACGGTCACGACGGGACAGGTGGCGTCGAGAAGAATCGACTGCGTCTTGCTCCCGAAGACCGCCTTCCCCACCGGTGTTCGGTGTCTGCCACCGATCACGAGATACCGGACCGACCGCCGATCGGCCTCGGCTAAGACCTCCTCGATGGGGTCGCCGACGCGCCCCACCGGGACGGTCTCGGAGTGGTCGCCGAGGGTCGCGTGGACGACGTCGCGTGCCACCTCGGTCGCGTGTCGTTCGCCGTTCTCGACCGTGTACTCCGCGAGGGCGGCGGACTGCGAACTCCCACCGTGCGACGCCGACGCGGTGACCGGCCGACCCGACGACTCGCCGGCCGACTCCCGAAACGCCTCGAACTCGTCCTGTGGCATCACGTGGAGCACGGCGTGGCCGACGCCGAGTGCCGACGCGAGTTCGGCGCCCCGTTCGACGGCTCCGCTCGGCGTCGTCTCGCCGTCTACCGCTGTGAGAATCGTCATACGCGCAACTCCCCACGGCGGGTATTAAACCGTGGCGGCGCCCCCGACGTCGTGGGATTCGTCCACAGTCGACGGAGGGCGTCGAGACCGTTTCACTCCCGGAGTTCGGACTCGACGAGGTCGACCGCGTTCCGCACCGCCCCGACCGAACTCAGGTGGCCGGCGCCGACCGCCGCCTTCATAGCCCGGGCCGGCGCGCCGGTCACGACCTCGGGGCCGAGCTGCGCCACCGTGCCGTCGCCCACCGTCACGATCCACCCCGGAACGTCGAACCGGTAGGGGTCGAGCCGGGGGCGGAACCCACCAGGCGCACCCAGGTCGTGTTCGAGAAGCCGGACAAGGTTCGACGCGACCGTCCTGGCCTCCCGGATCGCAGCCGACGCCGACGCAGGGACGGGCTCGCCGTCCGCGTCGACGGCCCGGGCGGCGTCTCCCACGACGAACGTGTGCTCGTCGAGCCGGAGGTCGTCGTAGACAAGCGGCCGGTCGCCGCCTAACGCGTCGGGCCCGGTTATCCCACCGGTCCAGACGAACACGTCCGCGCCGAAGGTTCCCCGGTCGGTCTCGACCGCGTCGGGCGCGGCGCGTTCGACTGTCGTGTCCGTCGAGACGGTCACGTCGCGGGACTCGAGCTCCTCGTGGACCGCCCGCCGGAAGTTCGCCGGGAAGTTTGGAGCGACGTGAGGCAGCTGCTCGAGCAGCGTCACGTCGGCGTCGATACCCTCTTCGCGCGCCAGCGCCGCGAGTTCGCCCGCGGTCTGGACCCCGGAGAGCCCAGCGCCGCCGACCACGACGTCAGCAGACCCGGCAGCCGTGCCACCACTGTCGGTTCCATCAGTGCCGACGTCGGCCGCCGACAGAAACGCGGTCCGGATCCCGAGCGCGTCGTCGACGGACGAGAGCGGCAGGCCGTGTTCGGAAACCCCGGGGATCCCGTAGTCTGCGGTGACCGATCCCAGACAGACCGCGGCGTAGTCGTACGACAGATCGTCGCCATCCGCCAGGTGGACCGTCCGGGAGTCCCGGTCGAGACCGATCACCCGGTCAGTCCGGACGCGTGCGCGGTCGAACAGCTCCGACAACGGAACCTGAATGGCGTCGGCGACCGCGGGGCGGCGGATGACCCGGTGGACCTCGTGTTTGACCAGGTGGGCTTCGGACGTCTCGATCACAACCAGATCGACGTCTGCTGGAAGTCTCGATTCCAGCCGACGGGCTAGCGTCACGCCGGCGTAGCCGGCACCGAGAATTGCGAGTCTCATACGTGGTGGTGGGGTCGGAGCGACAAAGGACGAACGGCCGGTCGCCGCCGGGGTGGCGTCCGGCCGTGACGCGTCACGCTCTCGGTTGTCGCCGACAGCATCAGAACAGCGCGTCGGCGTCGGGTCGGACCTCCGCCGGCCCGCCGACCTCCCAGACGTCGGTGTCGACGCCGACTTCGGAGACGGCGTCTTCGACGGCGTCGACGTGATTGACGGTGGTGTTCACGTAGACGCTGGCGCCCGTGTCCGTAGAGAAGTATGCCGGAACCCCGTGCTCGCGGAGTTCCCGAACGGCGTTGAACACCGCGATGGTCTCGGGTTGCCAGTAGACCCACCCCGAAGGGCCAGTCATCGTCGTCGCCGCAAGCGAGAGGGAGTCGTGTTCCGCCAACTCGAACGCCCGCTCGAAGTCGGCGTCGTAGAGGGCGTCCCGCGCCGCGTCGATCTGGTGGTGGATGTGCGCCAACCGGGCCTGGAACATGTGGCTCTCGGCGGCCTCGCGGTGGGCCGCTTCGGTCTCCTTGTATGCGGGCACGTGCGCGGCGACGATCCGGAGGTCGTCCTCGAGGTCGGTCTCGATCCGCTCCGACCGGCAGTCCGTGTCGTTCATTCCGGAGTGGAGGTGCGAGAACGCTCCGGTGACCGCCCGCGCGGCCGACGCCGACCCCCGGCGGGCGATAGTGGACACCTCCGGGCGGGGGAGATCGAGCCCCGCAGCCGTGGCGAGTGCCATCGCGGCCGCCGCGAACCCCGACGCAGACGACCCGAAACCGATGTTCGGCGGGAAGGAGTTCTCCGACTCCAGTCGGACCGGGTGGCGGATGCCGGCCCGCTCGCGAACGTGGTCGACAACCGAGTCGATGCGTTCGGCCCCACGGCCTTGGACGCGCTCGTTGCCGATGCGGTATACGTCCTCGGCAGCGTCGGGCTGGAACTCGACCGTCGTTTTCGTGTGACTCGGGGCAGTACAGACGCTGATGCTGTCGTGATACGGAAGCCGGAGTTCCTCGTCGTGCATCCCGTGGTACTTGATCAGCCCCTGGATCGGATGGGCCGTCGCGGTCGCCTTCATACCTCTACGGGTGCGTGGGGGCCGATTAAACGTCCCGGTCGCGACGCGCGGTGCGGGCCGCACTGACAGAATCGGTGCGGCACCGACGCCAGGGCCTCGACTCGGCTGGTAGCCGCCTCCCACCCGATTACGAGGGGTGTGGAGTGGCGGCTCACGAGGGCCGGCGAGTCCCGCCTGCCCCGGCGCTCCCGGGGAGACGAGTCGGCTTCCGGCGAGACACCCGGAAGTCGGCCACCACGATCCGAACGAGGGCAAGGTTACAACTCCACAGGAGTTTTGCATATGACCCCGGCTTCGGATCGCAGGAAGCCACTGCCCTGCGGATCCGATGCGTAGCGTTCGGACGTCTCCTCGAAAACTCGTCGGTAGTTTGTGTCGGTTTACAATGGCTTATATGCGGGCCGTGTGTCAAATCTAAAGAGTTCAAACAAACGCCGGCGGCCACTGCCCTCCCGTTGTCCGCCGTCTCTCCTACCAATGAAACGCACGCTGCTCGTCGTTCTCGTCGTCGGATCGCTCGTCGTAACCGCGGTTCCCGCGGTCGCACTCACCTCGAATCCGGACCTCCGGACCGTCACGCCCGATCCGAACCTCCAACCTGGGGGAGTGAACGAGGTCTCGTTCCAACTTCTGAACGACCCCGACGGGCCGGACGACGACACGCGAACGGCCACGAACGTTCGCGTCAAGCCGCGTGATACCGGCCGGATCGACGTCGAGACCGGAGAGCTGTACGTCCCGACACTTCCCGACGGCAACCCCGCCGACCTCTCGTTGCGAGTGAACGTGCCGTCGGATCTCGACAGCGGCACCTACCGGATCCCGCTCGACCTCACCTACGAGTACGACAACGGTGCCGGGTCGGCCACCGAGCGGAAGGTGACCCGTTACGTCACCGTCCGAGTCCAATCGGGTCCACGCTTTTCGGTCGTCGACACCAACTCTACGGCGACCGTGGACGGGCGGGGAACTCTGGCGGTCACGATGCGGAACGTCGGCGACACCGCCGCCCGCGACTCGACGCTGACGCTCTCGACGTCGAGCCCGGACGTGTCGCTGGGCGCCAGCGAATCGAGCACCCGGTTCGTCTCCGAGTGGGAACAGGGCGCAAACCGGACGTTCACGTTCGACGCCGCCCTGGGCGACGCGGCCACGGCCGGTAACTACTCGCTGAACGCGCAGGTCGACTTCGAGAGGCCGAGCGGGACGGTCGGTTCCAGTCCCTCGCTCACGGTGCCGCTCGAGGCCCACCCCGAGATGACTTTCCAGGTCTCCGACCTCCAGAGTTCGCTCAGCATCGGCGGGACCGACACGCTCTCGGGCACGATCACCAACACCGGTCCGATGACCGCCCGGAACGCAGTGGTACAGTTCAACCAAACCGCGACCGCACAAGCCGTCGGCGGCGGGTACGCCGTCGGGTCGCTGGCGCCCGGGGAGTCCGCGGAGTTCTCCTTCAGAGTAAACGTCGACGAGAGCGCCGACGCCGGGCCGCGGCAGTTCGGGATCTTAGCCTCCTTCCGCAACGGCAACGGCGACCAACTCCGGAGCGACGTTGTCGACATCCGCGTTCCGGTGGGTGCAAACAACCCCGGCTTCGAGATACAGGACGTCGAGAGCACCCTCCGGGTCGGCGAGCAAGGGACGCTTGAGGGGACGATCGTGAACACCCAGGACACCCGGGTGAACAACGCCGTCGTCAGATTCGAGGACCCCGGTCCGACGGTCACACCAGTCGAAACCACGGTGGCGATCGGCGGCCTCGACCCCGGTGAGTCCACCACCTTCTCGTTCGACGTCGAGGTGACGAGCAGCGCGGACGCGGGACCGCGGCAGTTCGACCTCGACGTCTCCTACCGCGACCAGGACAACGCCGCGAGGGCGTCCGGCGCGATTCCGACACAGGTGGCAGTCGGGCCACAAACCGCCGAGTTCGACGTCGAACCCGTTGATGGCACCCTGAGTGCGGGGTCGGGTGGGGAGTTCCGTCTGACGATCACCAACACCCGAGAGTACACCGTGTCGGACGTCTCAGCCAAGATCTACACCGACTCGCCGCTGTCGACGTCCGACGACGAGGCGTTCATCGACGAACTCGAACCCGGCGAGTCGACGACGATCGTGTTCCAGTTGAGCGCTGGCGGAAGCGCCACCGCGAAGACCTACCCGGTAAAGATGGATTTCCAGTACGACGACGATCAGGGTGACACAATCATCTCGGACACCTACCAGATCCCCGTCGACGTCACTGCGGGCTCCGGCGGCCTCCCGATTCTGCCGATTCTCCTCGTGGTGATTCTGGTCGGCGGCGCGGCAGGCGGCGTGCTCTACTACCGGCGCCGGGAGTGACCGATGCGGTTCGACTACCAGCGGTTCGTCGACTGGGCCGACAACAACATCGTCAACCGCACCGGAACGGTGATCGGCATCTTCCTGGTCGCGACGCTGGTGTTCACCGCGGGGCTGAGCGGCGTCTCCACGGAGTCGGGCACCCAGCAGTTCGCCGAGGACATCCCCGCGGCGAACGCCTTAGAACGCATCGAAAACGAGTTCCTCCCGGTCTTCGCTGACGACCCCGGAAGCACGCAGTTGGTCCAGCGGGACCGCAACGTGCTCTCGAAGGATTCGCTGCTCGCGATGCTGCGAGCCCAGCGGGCGCTCGAAGACCGCGACGACATGTACGTGTCGGGGACGTCCTCGGCAGCCGGGACCGTGGCCCGGACCATCGACCCCGACGCGACCACGCTCGAACAGCAGATCACGACGCTCGAACGCGCGACGCCGCAGACGGTGCGGCGCGCGGTCCGGGAGAACGCCGACAATCCCGGGTTTACGGGGACCCTGAGCAACGACTTCAACGAGCAGGCCGCGTCGGCGTCGGCGACGATCGGTGCTGTCCAGCACGACCTCCCCGGCGGCGCGGGCGGCGGGAGCGCCGGGCAGTCGGGCGATAGCCCGCTCACTCCGATTCAGATACAGGCCCAACGCGTGATCGACGCGCAGTTCGACGCCGACATTACGGTCTTCGGCAGCGGGATCATCGCCGACGAGTTCGGGACCGTCATCTCCGATTCGCTCCTGATCGTGACGCCCGCGGCGGTGCTTCTCATCTTCGGGTTCCTGATCGTTGCCTACCGCGACCTCCTGGATCTGTTCCTCGGCGTCGTCTCGCTCGGGATGACGGCGATCTGGACGTTCGGCTTTCTGGGACTGACGGGCATCCCGTTCAATCAGATTATGATCTCGATCCCGCCGCTCCTGCTCGCGGTCGGGATCGACTTCGGGATCCACGCGGTCAACCGGTACCGGGAGGATCGCGCGACCGGCCTCGGCGTCGGCGACGCCATGCGGGTCACGACCGACCAACTGCTGGTCGCGTTCTTCATCGTGACCGGGACGACCGTGATCGGGTTCCTGTCGAACCTCCTGTCGGAACTCCCGCCGATCAGGGACTTCGGGATCGTCGCCGCCGTGGGGATCGTGTTCACCTTCCTGATCTTCGGGATCTTTCTGCCCGCCGCGAAGGTGTGGGTCGACCGCCGTCGGGACGCGTGGCCGATTCCGACGTTCAGCCAGCGCCCGCTCGGCGAAGAGGGGTCCGCGTTAGGCGAGGTCCTTTCGATCGGGGTTACCATCGCCAATCGGATGCCTATCGTGTTGCTCGTGTTCGCGATCCTGTTCAGCGCGGGCGCGGCGGGATACGCCACGGGCGTCGAAACCTCGTTCTCACAGGAGGACTTCCTGCCGCCGGAGGAGGTGTCACCGCTTCTGAAGTCGCTTCCGGAGCCGTTTGCCCCGAGCGACTACGACGCGGTGGCGACGCTGAACTTCCTGGAGGACAAGTTCACCAGCTCCCAGGGGGGATCCGTCACGATATACTTGGAGGGGCGAATGGAGAACGACGCCGCCCTCGAACAGATCTACCGGGCGGGCGAGGACCCGCCCGAGGAGTTCGTGACCGACGGCAACCGCCGCGCGGAGTCGACGAGCATCGTGACGATCATTCGTGACCGCGCCGACGCCGACCCCGAGTTCGCTGCCCTCGTCGAACGGAACGACCGCAACGACAACGGCGTCCCCGACGACAACCTCCCGACAATCTACCGCGAACTCGAAGCCTCGCCGGCCGGCGACCGCGCCTCGGAGTATCTGGCCGACGACCGCCGAAGCGCCCGGATCGTCTACACTGCCGCCGCCGACGAGTCGGATCGGGACGTCACGAACGCCGGCCACGAAGTCGCCGACCGGTTCCGGGGCGACGCGACCCCCACCGGAAACACGATTGTCTTCCAGGCGGTATCGGACCTGATCTTCCAGTCTGCGATCACCAGCCTCGCGTTCGCGTTGAGTCTGACGGCGGTGTTCCTGGTGGTGATCTACTGGGTATTGGAGGGGCTGCCATCGCTTGGGGTCGCCAACCTCGCCCCGATCGTCGTGGCCGTGGCGTCGGTCGCGGGCACGATGCGGTTGTTGGACATCCCGTTCAACGCGTTCACCGCGACGATCCTGTCGCTCACGATCGGGCTGGGGATCGATTACTCCGTCCACGTGGTCCATCGGTTCATCGACGAACGCCGGGAGCGGGCGTTGACCCCGGCGCTCAGGCGGACCGTGATCGGCACCGGTGGCGCGCTCCTGGGGAGTATGGCCACGACCGCGTTCGGGATCGGAGTCCTGACGCTCGCGGTCCTCACGGTGCTGGGCCAGTTCGGGATTCTGACCGCGATTTCGATCATCTACTCCTTCCTGGCATCGTTGCTCGTGCTCCCCTCGACGCTCGCGGTGTGGGACCGGATCGTGAACGATGACCCCGAGGTGCCGATGGGGCCGCGGGCCGAACCGGGCGACAGCGCCGACGGT
>Ga0209946_1000665_pt1 | contig 14093 bp, 19 predicted proteins | sample SalPon2_A_H2O_MG_FD_185704 | JGI IMG/M metagenome (GOLD analysis project Ga0209946, IMG submission 185704) | Salt pond water microbial communities from South San Francisco under conditions of wetland restoration - Salt Pond MetaG R2_A_H2O_MG... | ecosystem: Environmental > Aquatic > Non-marine... | reverse complement strand
CCGTCGGCGGTTTTGAGGGGATATTGACGGCCGCGTAGTTCGGTTGGCTACTACTCCCTACAACCGAACTCCGGCCGGTCTGTTGCGACGAGGTCATGAAATACAGTTACCTCCCTGTATGGTGTCGCCGAGGGTAGGCGTATCGGCGTCGCGACTCTCCGAACCGCGTACCTCGGCCGGTCGAACGGGTCTAATCGGCGTCATCGGGCGGTCGGTCACCCCCGTTCGCAGGTGCTCGCGCCGGGTCGGACGTCGAGAGGGCCGGGTCGCCGGCCGAACCGGCGCCCTCACCGGCGGGGTTCGTAAACTCCCACGTATAGATACTACTACGTGCCAGTTTACGAACCTCGTCGTCGTCGAGGTCCTCCAGGCCGACGGGGTCTAACTCGACGTCCCCGTGCTCGCCGAGCCGGTGGATACCGTCGTCGAACCACACTACGCGCCGGCCGTCGTCGGTGTCCTGCTCGCGACCCAGGACATCCCGCTCGCGAAGGTTCTCCAAGTGGTCGAATACCTGTTGACGGGAGAGGTCGACCGCCGGGTGTTCGACGACGTCCGCCGTGGTCGCCTCGCCGAGGTCCTCCAGGGCGTCGACGACGTCGCGCATACCCTCACTCCAGGTCGACACCACGCGCCCTTCGCCGGCGAGCGGGACCCAGTCGGGGAGAGTGTCGGTGTGTACGTACACCACGGCGCCGTTCCCGTCGCGACCGAACCGCATGGCCGCCTGGAGGGTGTCGTGCTCGCGCATATGCTGGAGGACGTCGTCGCCGAATCCAGTGTATGAGAGGCCGGCGCCTTTCTCCTCGCCTCGGTCGACCGCCTCGCCGGCGTAGGCGCCCCACTTCTTGATGTAGTGGTCGCCGTAGTGGTTCGACCCTATCACGGCGCCGAGCCGGGTGTCGTCGAACTCGTTACTCCCGAGGACGTTCCCGTAGTGTTTCGTTTCGGCGGTGTGCTCGAGGACGCCCTCGGCGTCGTATTCGTGCTCGGCGGTCGACGTCGTAATCACCGACGGCCGCTCGCCGTGTTTCTCGCCGACCGCCTCGAGGAGGGCGGCGTCCTGGTCGGTGTTGACGTGGTCGGCCGAGTTGTACGGTTTCACGTACTCGGTGGTCCGAACCAGATTCAGATTCAGGGCGTCGCGAACGTACTCGGCGCGCTCCTCGCCCTGGAGCACCGGCCGGTGGTTCAACCGTTCGCCGAGGGCGAGCTCCCACATACGTTTCGTCGGCGTTCCGTCGAGGGCGACGACACCGCTCGCGTACTCGAGCGCCGGCGCCTGGAGGAGAGACACCCCGCCCCGAGCGCGGTCGAACACACCGAGGCCGACGTCCTCGAGGTCGGCGCGTTCAAACCCGTTCCCGAGGTCGTCGCTCGCGAGGAGCGTAAAGACGGCGAGCGGGGCGGCCGCGTGTGCGCTCGCGTCGTCGAACACATGGGTTTCGTCGGGTTCGACACCATGCTCGTCGAACCAAAGGAGCGCGTCGGCGCGCCGGCTTTGGTCCGTTCGGTTCTCGACGAGGTCGGTGTAGCTGTCGAACGGGACACCGTCGGTCGCCTCGAGCCAATACGATACGGCGCCCTGGAGCGTCGGCCCGAGGAGCGTCTCGTAGGCGTCGGGGAACTCGTCGAACACAACCGTCCGGCCGCTGGTGACTTTCGTTTTGTGGGCGTGTGCGTAGTGCCCTATGAGGACGTCTATCTGTACGTCCTCGTCGGGGTCGGCGCTTCCGTCGGTGTCGGGGTCGAAGTCCCATTTCGAGGCGTAAGGACACCGCTGGCCCTCATGCTCTTGGCAGGGGAGCGGGCGGTCGAGGACGTACTCGGCCGACTTGTGAATCTCCTTCGGCGTCGCGCCTCGGTTGTACCAGCCTTTGACGGTGTCGGCCCACTCGTCGCCGTGCTCGCCGTCCGCCGTTTCACAGTCGCGGGCGAAACTCGGGAGTTGCTTGTAGGTGAGGCCGTGCTCGTCGCACCACTGTTTGAATTGCTCGTACTGTTCTTTGTGTCCTCGGCCGGTGAGGATTGTAACGGGCTCGCCGGTGTCGGCGGCCGCTTTCACGGCGCCGTAGGACTTGCCCATAGTCGGGAGGGCTTCGACGAGCACTCGGTCGCCCGACGTGTAGGCGTCGGCGATAGCGCCGACTGTCCGCTCGCGAGCGTCGTCGACGGTGAGGGTGCCGTCGTCGCGACCGGCGTGTTTCCAGTCCCACCCACTCGCGGCCGTGGTGAGGTCGCGAACAGCGGTCGGGAGGACGGCGGTGTGCTCGCGCTCGCCGGCCGATATGTCGCCTCGGCCGGGGTCGACGTCGTACTCGTCGCGAACCGTCGCGAGGGCGGCGTTATACGCGTCGGTCGGGAGTTTCCAACCCTCCATGAGGTCGCCCTCCTCCATGAGGTCGTGCTCGCGAGCGACGTACTGGAGCGCTCGGTGGGGTATCGGGTCGTCGTCGGGGATACAGCCCTCGCGTTTGGCGTGTCGCCAGGCCGCGAACACCTCGCCGTCCTCGAGCCGGCCGTTCGGTGAGGCCGGCCGTCGCTCGCCGGCGTCGACGAGGAGGTACGTGAGGGCGTTATACGCGGCTTTGTACTTGTGGTCGTAGGCGACGCCGTGGCCCTCGAGGAGCACAAAGTAATTCTCACTGTCGCCGTGGTGGCCGAGCGGGTTCGCCCCTCGGTAGTCCCACGACAGGCCGGTGACGTCCTGAATCCCGAGGTCAAACAGCGCCGAGTGGTCGCCGTCGGTGTCGACCGTGCCGAGGTCCGACGCCTCGGCGGCGTCGAGGGCGACGTCCCTCGCGGTGTCGGGGTCATACGCGGCGTGGTGGTCGACGGGCTTCGCGCTCGCGAGGAGCGGCGTGAGGTCGTCGCTCCAGCCCTGGAGGTAGTCGTCGAGGTCGACTTTCGCGAGGCCGGGGCGCGGGAGCTCGGCGACTCTCGCCTCGAGGCCGTGGTCGTCGAGATAGGCGGCCGTTTTCACGGCGCCTTTGACACCGTCGCCAAACTGCTGGAGGGTGAGCCGGTCGCGGTCGTCGACGTCACTCGTCGGGCGTTCGGCGTCCTGAATCAGATACACTCGCCCGACGTCCCGCTCGCCGAGCGCCTCGAGGAGGTCCTCGCGGTCGCTCGTCTTGAACTGGGTCGTCACCGGCGAGATACAGGGATACCCCGCCTCATGCGCGGTAATCGCGTCGGCGATACCCTCGGTAATGAGGAGAGGCTCGCCGTCCCGAACGGTGTCGAGGCCGTAAATCGGTTCCTCGGCGGTGACGTCGTCGCGGCTTACCTGCGGCTTGTCGTACTTGTCCTTCCAGTCGGCCGGGTGGGTCGGTTCGGTCGCTCGCGAGATAGCGAACACCGGCCGGCCCTCGGCGTCGAAATACGGGAGGACGTAGCGCCCGCTCCAGGCCGCATACAGGTTTCCGTCGTCGCGCTCGCCGAATATACCGCTCGCGAGAATGTCGTCGCGACTGTGTCCTCGGTTGAACAGGTGAGCTATCAATTCGTCCCTGCTATTCGCCGGCGCGTACCCGAGGAGTTTCTCGTCGATAGTCTCGGCGTCCCACCCGCGCCCCTCGAGGTAGTAGTCCCGAGGCGTGTCGTGGTCGCACTCGTTGGGGAGGTCGCGGTCTAACTGTTGGTGGAACCACTCCAGCGCGTCGACGAGGGCGGCGGGGGCGGGCGTCGTTACCCCACAATCTGTATCGGCGTCCGACCCCGTGGGGTAACTCTCTGTTTCGGCGGTGTCTGGTTCCGAGGAGGCCGGTTTGTCCGCCTCAAGGGTGGGGTTTTCGTCCCGAGAACCCCCCTCCGGCGCGTCGGTATCCGGCGCCTCGAGCGCCAGGTGGGGCTCGTCGGTCGCGAGGGCGTCGTCGACAGCGTCGCGCCAGATAGTCGGGTCGGTGTCGGTCGCCCCGAGCACCTCGAGCGTGGGCGCGTCGGGGTTCACCCGGAGGTACTCGGCGAGCTCCTCGAGCGTCCCGTCGACGTCGTCGGTCATTTCAGCCCCCGCCCTTTCTCGCGGCACTCGTCACACACCCAATCGGTCCCTCCGTCGGCGCGTCCCAACTCGGGGTTGAGGTCCTCGCCGGTCCCACAGTACACGCACTCGGCGCCGGCGGGCTGTTCCTCTGGCGTATCACGGGGCGTCATGCGACCACCTCCTCTTTGTCGAACATCCGAACCGAACCGTCGGGACACTCGACGAGGACGGCACCCCCGAGGTCGGACAGGTCGGTGTAGGGTATCGAAAGTGTCTGTTCGCCGGCGTATTCGTAGGGTTCGTTAAGACGGAGAGTGTCGGTGTCGGTAGTCATGATGAAACCTCCAGAAAGTCCTTCGCGTGGTCCGAACACCGGACGCCCTCGCGAAGGACGTCGTCGGTGTCGGCGGCGTCGTCGACAGTGTCGAACTCGTCGGCCGCGTCGACGGTAGCGGGGTCGTCGGCGAACACGTCGAAGTGCTCGCCCTCGCGGTGGCACCCGAGGACGTCGCACTCCTCGCGACCGGCGCCGACGTGCATAAGCTCGGCCGTCTCTCGCCAGCCGGCGCTCGGCGAGGCTTCGGGAGAGGGTCGTTCGGCGTCGATACGGCTATTCGTGGTGTCCTGAGTATCCGTCATGTAGGCCAGATGTGAGCACTAAGGCGTACTCGAGGCCGTCGACGGGTTTCGAGGAGCGGGCGTTATCGCACTGGGTAACGCCTAAGAGGACGGAGCCAAAATCTAAGCTCACAGGCACCACCCGTCCGTGGTTTGGCCTGCCGTCGTGTCAGCGTCGTGCCCCTCATCCGGTCGCGGCGTGTGACACGTCGCGACTGGGCTCTCTCGCCCGTCGACAACAGCAATCGGGCTAACCTGCCCGCAGTCGTCAAACGTCGTCGGCCCCATCCCTGCCAAGAGATACAGGCCGGCGGCGTTCTCGTCGATTCTACCGTGCATGAGAGGCTTCACTCCTCCCTCTCGCTTAGTAGTTGCTCCAGGGCGGCGTCCATGCTCTTGAGCTCGTGAGTGTCCCGATAGTTTCGGAGCGCCTCGGCGCGTTCGGCATGGACGGACACCGTGGTTATCGTCGTCGCCATTCTCTATGCACCCCTACGCACTCATGCACCATTAATGCTTTTGTAGTGGGGCTATAGGGTGTTAGCGTGAGCAGTAACGCTAACGGCGATTCAGATACCAGAATAGTCGACCCCGACGCCGACCGCGAGCGTGGGATTTTGACGCCTCACGATAGGTCATTTCTACTCGCGGGCGAGGATAAAGGTGTCCGTGCCGACATGAGCGATACGGCGGTTCGGCAAAAGCGTCACAAGATACGTAATCGGTTCCGAAACGCCCTCATCGACATACAGTACCTCCTCCTCCTCGAGGACGACGACTTGACACAGCTATTCCCGGCCGACGAGTGGGACGGCTACGAGCTCGGTATCGTACACGGTGCCGTGCTCACGGCCGTCTATCACATGATACGCGCCGACGCCGACCGCGAGGTGATATTTGATACGCTCGAGGACATGGTCGCGAACGACGTCATTCGCGAATACGCCGACGAGCATGGTGTATTCGCGCCGGTCGAGGTCGGTGTCGAGGTCGACGTCCCGCCCGTCGAGGAGTGTCCTACTCTCCGCGAGGTGCTCGAGGTGCTGGAGTCCGGCGAGGAGATACCGTATAAAGCTCACATGGCCCTCGACTACGGCGGTATGCATCCGAACCCCGAGGAATATCTGTGAGGCCGAGAATCAGGGCGGGAGGTGTCGGTCGTACACGTTTCGCCGGTGGCCGACCGCCTCGACTATCAGGACGTCCTCCTCGCGGTCCCAGGTGATTATCGCTCGGTAGTCGCCGGCGCGTAGCTTGTAGTACGGATACCCCGAGAGGTGTTCTAAGCGGTGTTCGGTCCACTCGGTCGCCTCGTCGGCTTTGTTCATCACCCGGTCGGCGACGTGGTCCTCCAGGCCCGCCAGGTGCTCGAGGGCTTGCTCGGTGTATTCGACGTCTGTCATTCCTCGGTGTCGCCGTCGTCGAGGCCGAGCCGCTCGCGAGCCTCGTCGGCCGACACCGTCTCACCCCGCTTCCGTTGCTCGCGACTCTCCTCGAGGTCGTCGAGAATCTCGTCGGACAACTCGGGCGACGGGTTCAACCAGTCGCGAAGGGCGCCCCGAATAGCTTCCGACCGCGAGGCGTACCCGCGTCGACCGTACTCCTCGTCGATAGCCTTGAGGACGCCGGCTGGTACTCGGACGTCGACTTTTTCCATCCGGTTCCGGTCGTCGCCGTCGTCGGTGTCTGTGCTCATACTGTGTGCGACGTCTGTCTCACAGATAAGCCCTCGCCTCGTCTTAACCAACAGTCGACGTCCTCACGCGCCGGTGTTGGTTAACAGCCGCGCCCGCGCTCGCGTAGCGTCTCTCGCGACAAATCCCCAGGGGTCACAGCGTCTATTCGCCCGTCTCACGGCGCCGCGACGTATCTTCGGGCGTTCGCCGCCGTGATTAGATACGGCTTATCGGCGGGTTATCGACGACGTCCTCGAGCCGGGTTAGTAGCCTTTCAGCCACTCCGGCCCACCGTAGGCGTCGACGTAGCAGTAACGATGTACGGGCTCGCCTCTCGGGTTCGGGACGGCTTTCTCGAGTGGGACGGATTCACCGCAAAGGTCGCACTCGCCGGTGTGTCCTGCCTGGCGAGCGTCCGGCGAGAGGTCTTTCGCCTCGACGTATAGCTCATGAAGTGCTCGCGGCGTGAGGCGAACACACACCCGCTCGCGGTCCTCCTCGGTCGCGCCCTCGCCAGAAAACGAGAGAATCCAGTCGTCGCCGGGTTCGGCGTCGGTCGCCGGCCCGAGCATTACCGTACTCGCGAGGTCGTCGCTTACGTAGTACCAGGGCGCGTCCCGAAAGCGGCCGTAGTGTCCCGCCGGCCGTGGGTTCTCGGGGTCGACGTCGTCGGACATGGCCGGCTACGCCTCGCCTCGGTACGACCACTCGCCGGTCGTGTCGGCTTTCTCGACGTCCTCGGTTCGCTCGGCGAGCTCGCGTAGTCCTTTGTAGATACAGTTAGTCCACCACGAATACGCCGGGTCGTCGCCCTCGGTGTAGCGGCCGGTGTGCTCAGGGTACACGTCCGTCTGAAAGTCTGACGGCGTCGCCTGGCCGTGCTTGCGAAGATAGTCGACGGCCGCGTGTAGCGCCTCACGGCGCGCCTCGAGCTTCGCGCCCGAACCGGGGAGTGTGTCCTCGGCGACCGCGTCGACGACGTCCTCCAGGGCGTCGGTGTGTTCGTCGGGGAGGTCCTCGTCGAGTGACGTCGCAATATCGCCTTTCACGTCGCCCGACTGGAGCTCGTCGGTCGCCGGCGGCCGCTCCTCGGCGCGAGGTACGTCCTGTCCCTCGAGGAGCCACCACACCGTGTTTCGCCCGCCTATCTGTTTACTCTCCAGGGCGCCGTCGTCCTCGAGCGACTGGAGCCGGTTTAGCGTCCCTCGGCGTTTGATAGGGACGGCGTCGGCTACCTCGGCCGTCGAGAGGACGGGGTCCGTGGTCGCCCGAAACACGTCGAGGAGGTCCTCGTCGGTAACTCGGGGCTTTCGCCCGCCTTTGTTACTGGAATCAGGCATTAGTGCCTGATACGGCGTTAACTCCCTAAAAGGTATTCCTTCTAAGGGTGAAACTACCGATACCGACGCCGAATACGTCTATCCGTGGGTTTTATGGTATATGCCGTCTAAGGTACTAACAAGAAAGGACGGTTCCCTCGGGGCGTGTTGAAACGTCCGGGTGCTTGGAACACCCGAACCGGTCTTTCTTAGGCCAAAAGACCATGTCGACCAACGATACCCACGGTAACGAAAGCATCGAACCGCGAACCGAGCGCGCCCTCACCGAGTACATGGCTGTTCTCCCCGAGGGCGGCGAGATTTACACCGTCGTCGGACAACACGGCGGGACCTACACCGTCGACGGGCGCGACGGTCGGTGTACCTGCCCCGACGCCGAGTACAACCTTACCGACGGCGAGCTTTGTAAGCACCAGCGCCGCGTCGGTTTCGCGACCGGCGAGCGCCCTGTCCCGGCCGAGGTCGACGGCGTCGACAAGCAACTCGCCGAACACACCGAGGCCGTGCCCCGCGTCGTCGCGAGCGACGGCGGGATTATTGAGGCCGGCGACGAGGGCGTGATTCTCGAGGGCGACGTCGACGAGCGCCCCGAAGATTGCGACTGTTGGGACGCCGACGGCGAGCTCGCGTGTTGGTCCTGCTACCGCGAGGGCTTCGACGTCCCGAACCCCGAGGAGCCGGGCGCCGAGGAGTAACCGCGACCACTCGGGAGAAGCCACTCCCGACGGCCCTGGAGAGGGGTCGGTCGCGGTCGTGCCGACGGACACCGTCGGCGCCTCGGCCGGTCCCACAGAGGCCGAACCTATGTCACCCGACGAAACGAACGACGACACCGACGTACTGAGTACAAACGCACACATCGCCGTAGGACTGTTAAGCGACGCTATCGGCCCCGATACCTACCACGGCCGGGACGTCGACGAGGCGAAAGGACAGCTTCGCACCGTCCTCGAGGACACCACGGCGAACACCGAGGCCGCCGAGCGGATAGAGACAGCCCTCGAGTACCTCGCCGATATGGATTCATACGCGCTCGACGAGCGACGTCTGAAGGTCCGTGACGCCCTGGCCGAGCTCGCGCCTGTTGCGGCCGGTGTCGTCGACCACGGCCGCCTCGCGAGCGGCGGGCGCCAGCAGGACGAGAAACCCACCGTCCCGGTACTCTATCATGTCCCACCGGCCGCCGTCGACCGAGCTATCCGGCTATTCAAGCGACGGCGAGCCGATAACCCGACGCCGGGACGGCGAACGTACCTCGAGGAGTACATCTATCAAGAGATAGACGAGCGGCCGGTTATCTATGTCGGCGACGAGCCGCTCGCCGAATACGCCTCGGGGCGTGTCGAGAGTATGGTGATTGAACCCGACGGCGAGAGGGACGCATGACGGCCGGCGACGGCGGGCGTGTGCCTCAATTCGCGTTTGTCGAAAGTGCCACCTGGGAACAGGTCGGTCGCGACGCTGTCGCCGGCGAACTCGTCGAGGCGCGGTATGAGGTCGACGAGGCGTTTCGTGAGCTCGAGGAGACGTTACGGGACAGCGGACAGGTCGACGAGCGCCAGGTGAGAGACGCCCGCATGGCCCTCAACCAGGCCCGGCGCGTCCTCGAGGAACACGTCGCGACGACGACCGACGGGGCGAGCGCTTGGGGCGAGCCGGTCCCCGATATGCCATACGGCGTATACCGGCGTGTCGTCGAACGGTAGCCCACTCTCCCGATGACCCTTCGCGTGATGTTCCTGGTAACGGGCGCGAGGCGAGGGACTGACTGAACCAGGGGGCGCCGCGAACAGGGCGCATCGCGAGCGTGACACCGCCGGCGGCGACGTCGGTTGACACATGGCTTCCACCCTATTCGGGTCGCCTCACGCGAGGTTTCCACCACGCGCCGGTTCCGGGCGAGCGCCCGACCACGGGACCGGCCATATCTCCCGACACCGTCGCACCGAGGCCAATTCTTAACCAACAGCCGAGGGTGTACGGCCGCGTGTGTTGGTTAACTGTCTCTCGGGACACCCGACCAATCCATACGCGCCGGTTATCCGGGGGCGGCCAATTGCATACGCCGGACGCATTGAACATCCGTAGCGACGGTTGGCCGCGAAAGTGTAGGTTCTAACGCCGGTTGGTCGGCCGGTGTGCCCGAACAGTCACCGATGGCCGGTGTCGGCGACGTCGCCTTAACCAACAGCCCCCGTCTAACTACGCCGTCTGTTGGTTAAGCACCGAGCGGCGTCGCGCGCTCGTCTGACTGAATCTGAAGTATCCACCTATCGACGTGTGAGACACGTTCCGGCGAACGTCGTAGTTTGCTACAAACCCCGACGTTCGCACCCGAGAAACCAACCACCCCTTAAGAACCATGTCGACGACACACACCGACGTAACGAATCCCGACGTTCAACACACCGATAGCGACGGTCGCGCCCGTACCTGGCTGAAACCCGAACAGGTCGAGCGGCTTCGCGACGTATGCCTCACTGCCACCGTCCCGACGTACCTCCAGGACAGAAACGAGGCGATAGTCGCGCTCCTATACGACGCCGGGCTTCGCGCCGGTGAGGTGTGTGCCCTCGACGTCGACCACCTCGACTTAGACGCCGGGACGGTGTACCTCCCGAGTGGGATTCAGAAAGGTTCGCCCCCGCCGGCGACACTCGGGCTCGCGACCGACACCGTTCGGCTACTCCGGCGATACCTTCGCGACCGCTGGAAAGACACCGACGCCCTGTTTCCCACCCGCTCGAGCGACCGCCTCACCACTCGGTCGCTCCAGCGCCTCGTCGAAAAGCTCGCGACCGAGGCCGACGTCCGGCCCCAGGTCGCCGGCGGCGGTGTCGGCGACCCCGACGACGTCACTCCCCATACGTTGCGCCACTCGGTCGCCTATCGGATTATCCAGGCCGACGGCGACCGCCTCGAGGACGTTCAACTCCGGTTACGTCACGCGAACCGACAGACTACCGACCAAATATACAGCCACCTCGTCCCGAGGTGAGCGTCGTCAGAAGTGGGTGAGCTCCTCGGCGAGCTCGTCGACGTAGGAATCTACCCAGTCGTCGAGGTCGTACTCGACCATCACCTCGCCTGCCGCCGCCATTCCTGCGACGTCCGCCTCGTCGAGGTCCTCCGGCGGTCCTTCGGCGAGCACCTCGCCGACCGCATTCTCGCGCTCCTCGTAGGCGTCGAGATAGAGTTGCATACGCTCGAGGGTGTCCCGACACTCCTCCTCGGTGAGCCACCCCGGCCCCGTCTGTTCGTCGAACGGGAGTTTCTCGGCTTGTGACGCCTGGAGCAACTCGTCGAGGGTTATGTCGAGGTGCTCCTCGGCGAGGCGTCGCCAGGTCTGAAACGCTTTGTAGAACTCGGCGACGGTGTCCATGAGTTTCGTTTCTGCTTGTGCCACCCTCGACGGCGAATAGTTTTCCATGAAGTCGGTTCGGTATCCGAGCAACCCGTCGGCCGCGAGCTCGGCGAAGTAGGGGCGCGAACGGTCCTCGGTATCAAACGCTAACTCGAGGTCGTTCCGTTCCCATAGCTCGCGGTACTTTCCCGCGAGGCGCGACTCGTCGGCGTCGAACCGTGGGTAGTCGTGAGGCCATGACGCCGGCGTATCGGCGTTCCCGTACTCGTCGACGGTGAAATGCCCCTGTGATAGTTTCTCGAGCGCTTCGTTCAACAGGACGAGCGCGACGTACTGTTCCGGGCGCATTCATGCATCATGATAGCCGTATAGAGCCGCTCGAGTTGCGCGTTCGCCCCTCTCGACAGGCTGTACGCCTCTATCGCGCCGTAAGTAAACTCCAGGTCACGGGTTTCGTATTCGTACCTCGGCGCCGAATCACGGAGCATTTCCACCCGCTCGTCCTGGCCGGCGGCCGCCGCTTTCAGAAACATTCGCGTCCGCTCCTCGGGGTCGAGGTCGCCGAGGACGTTGTCCTGTACGTCTTTGACGTCACGCTTGAAGTCTGTGAGTCCTTTCATACCTATGTCACCTTAGGGGAGGTCGACGGCGTCGGCGAGGCCGTCGGCGAAGTTTTGCGCTCGGGCGTCGAGGTCGACGTCTACCTTCTTGCCGGCCCACTCCTCGAGGAGCGCCGGGTACGCCTCGAGGTAATCACGTTTCATCGACAGGATATTTTCACACAGTTGCTCGTCTACCTCGGCGATTCCGTGTGTCACTCCGGCCCCGTCCTCACCCACGGGCGCCGAAATCTCGAGCAACTCGTCGAGGGTTATCTCGAGGTGCTCCTCGGCGAACAGTCGCCACCCGTGAAACCGAGTGTGGAAATCGACGAGCGCGTTCAACAGCCGAACCTCACTCTGGTACACTTCCGAGGAAATGCGGTCGTCGTCGAGGTCGTCGAACATCTCACCCGAGAGGTCGTCGGGGTACGCGAGCGCACCGCCGGCCGCGAGCGCGGGGAACACTTCCGCCGTTCCGGCGCGGTCGTCCTCGTCGACGAGGAGCTCGGCCGGGACGTCCTCCCATAGCTCGCGGTACTTTGTCGCCAGGTACGCCATGTCCGGCGCCTGTTTTTTGCCGTATGCGTACTCGCCGTCCTCGTGGGCTGGAGCGTCGAAGTTTCCGAACTCGCCGATTTCAAACGCCCCGCGAGAGAGGCGACTTAGGCTCTCGTTCAAGAGCATGAGCGCCATCTGTTTGTCGCGGGTCGTTTCGTGTTGGTCAATCACCTGATACCGTTTCTGGAGCTCATGCCTCGCCTGGAGAGAGAGGACGCCGATTTTCTTTACACCGTTCAGGTACTCGAGGTCGGTCGCCGTGTACTTCTTTCTCGGCGCGGTGTCGGCTAACTGCTCGAGCCGCTCCTCGTTACCGTCGGCGGCTTCTTTTGCGAACGTCCGTATTCGCTCCTCGGTCGACAGATTGCCGAGGACAGTATCCGATACTCCTTCTAAGTCGTGTTTGAGGTCGTCGATAGACGTCATGATTCAGTAGTTTTCTATTGCGTGTTGCCAGTCGCCGATTAGTGATTCACACCGGCGGTCTACCGCCTCGGCGATTTCAAGAGGGGTGTCCTCGCCATTGCCGAAAAGCTCACTCCCGACGTGCTCCCGAACCCATCCCCGTTCTTCGATTTCGTCGACGACGTCGGCGAGCTCCAGGTCCGGGAATTCAGACCGCGAGAGAGAAAGGAGCTCCTCGAGGGACGTGTCTAAGTATTCAGCCGCAAACTGTTCGTGCGCCCGGTATTCGATATACAGGCGCGTCGCGACGTCGCGCTCGCCGACCGTCACCGACTCATCCCCGTCTACCACGGCGTCGTGAAAGTCTGGCCGTGAGACGGCGAGCGTCTCTAACTCGGCGAGTTTGAGTTGCCACCGGAGAAACCACGCATGGAGCGTGTAGGTGGCCGAGAGGGAGAAGTCGAACGCCATGTGCATCCGCTTCTTGTACTCCGGGTCGACCGCCCAGAACTCCTTTTGAGGAGCGGCGTCGGCGAGCCATTCGAGCCGTTCGTTCCGACCCTTAGAAACCTCTTGAATAAGCACCCGGAGGTGCTCGTCGGGGTCGAGGTCGCCGAGGACGTTGTCTTGTACGTTCTTTACATCCTGTTGAAAGTCGTTGAGAGACGTCATTCCTGTTGCTCCTGGTGTGCGTCTTTGAGAAACTCGAGTTGTTCCTGAATCTCGTCGAGGTCGGTTCGGGACGTCACCCACTCGTCGTAATCCTTCGCCGTCCTCGCGGCTTTCCGATACTCGCCCTCCTCGAGGAGCCCCTCTATCGACCGTTGAAAGACGGCGTCGATAGTGAGCTCATGCCGAGCGCCGAGATTCTCGTCGACGTACTCGGCGATACGGTCGAGGTCTTTCGATATTTGCTGTTGGCTAACGCCGTAGCGCTCGGCCGCCTCGCCCTGGTGAATCATCGACGGGTGGCCGAGGTCGCGAACCTGTTGTAACAACTCGGCCCGGCGTTCGACGTGTCCGTACTCCGTCGGCGGTTTTGAGGGGATATTGACGGCCGCGTAGTCCGGTTGGCTACTACTCCCTACAACCGAGCTCCGGCCGGTTTGTTCCGACGTAGTCATGAGAGACAGTTACCTCCGTGTACGACGCCGTCGAGGGTAGGAGTGTCGGCGTCGCGACTGTTGGGACCGCGTACCTCGGCCGAGTTGCGGGCTCTAATCGGCGTCATCGGGCGGTCGTTCACCCCCATTCGCAGGTGCTCGCGACGGGTCGGACGTCGAGAGGGCCGGGTCGCCGGCCGAACCGGCGCCCTCACCGGCGGGGTTCGTAAACTCCCACGTATAGATACTACTACGTGCCAGTTGACGAACCTCGTCGTCGTCGAGGTCCTCCAGGTCGACGGGCTCGAGGTCGACGTCGCCGTGCTCGCCGAGCCGGTGAAGTCCGTCGTCGAACCACACTACGCGCCGGCCGTCGTCGGTGTCCTGCTCGCGACCCAGGACATCCCGCTCGCGAAGGTTCTCCAAGTGGTCGAATACCTGT
>Ga0209946_1000663_pt1 | contig 14099 bp, 14 predicted proteins | sample SalPon2_A_H2O_MG_FD_185704 | JGI IMG/M metagenome (GOLD analysis project Ga0209946, IMG submission 185704) | Salt pond water microbial communities from South San Francisco under conditions of wetland restoration - Salt Pond MetaG R2_A_H2O_MG... | ecosystem: Environmental > Aquatic > Non-marine... | reverse complement strand
GAGGCGGACGTGCCCTACGACAAACTCCGTGATCTTGAGGAGATCAACCCGACGTTCTCCCAGACTGACGTGGTCATCGTCATCGGCGCGAACGACGTGGTGAACCCCTCTGCCAACACCGCGGATTCGGGTCCCATCGCGGGGATGCCCGTCCTCAACGTCGGCGAAGCGCGGACGGTCATCGTCAACAAGCGGAGCCTCAGCCCCGGCTTCTCCGGGGTTCCCAACCCGCTCTTTGCACAGGACAACACCAACATGCTGTTCGGCGACGGCAAGGAGACGATGCAGGAACTGGTGAACCTCTACAAGGAGAACCACTGAGACGGGCCGTCGTCCGTCGGTACCGGCGTCGGAGGACTCTCTTCCGCCCGTTCCGGCGAACCGTGCGAAACCTTTATGATTCTTAATGGTAACTGTTGTCATATGTCACACGCCGCGGACTCGGAGTACGACGTGAACAGAACGGATACCGTGCCAGAGACGGCCCGAGTGCGTCACTTCGACGAACTCGACGATTCGGCACAGGAGTATCTGTTCACCGTCGCGGAGGGGGCCTCGCCGCGGGACCCGAGCAACCTCTCGGGGTTGACCGAGGGCGATGTCGTCGTCTTCACCGACTACTACCACGTCAAATAACGGATCGAAGCCGTTTTGTCCGGTCCGGCGAGAGGTCGAGTATGGATAGCGGCGGGACAATGACGCTCGCGTTCGAGTTCGACGCGCTCCAGACGCTGGCCGACCCGAACGCCGTGTTCGACGACGCCCGGCAGTGGACCGAATACGTCGGCGTCCTGAGCGACGAACCGACGTACGTCGTCACCAACTTCACGCGCAAGCGACGCCTGCGTCAGGATTTCTTCTCCGGGCCACGCGGCGTCGACGAGAGCCTCGACAACGTCCGCGACCAGTTCGAGACCGACCGTCACGTCTTCATCGGCACGACCGACGACGACCGCACGACCGCCGAGGCACACGGCTGGGAGTATCTCGACATCGAGGAGGCGGCGGAGTTCGCCGAGTGGGAACTCGGCGAGGACGAGGAGGAAGACCCGTTCGAGACGGAGACGCGGGACGACTGGCCGTAGCTACTGTTCCTGCGCCGGCGCCAACTCGTCGACGTCGACGGATTTCTCCAGCAACACGTCCGTCTGATCCGCGACGACCCGCTCCTCGCGCATCAGCTTCTTGTAGGCGCTCTGGGGCGAGAGGTCGCCGATCAGCACCCCGCCGACGATCTTGCCGTCCTTGAACGCCAGCCGCCGCCACTCGGTCTCCGAATACTTCCGCTCGCACTCGTCGTCGCCGATGGTCGGGTGGCCGAAGGAGAGGAAAGGGAAGTCGAAGTGAGTGATGGAGTACGAGGAGACGAAGCGGAACGGTTCGGAGCCGGGGTCGACCATGTTCTTCGCGGCGACCGTTCCCTGCGATTTGGCGCTGTCCCACGAGCCGTTCTGGGCGCGTTCGCCGAGGATCGTGTCGTGATAGCGCGTGATGTCGCCCGCGGCGTAGATGTCGTCGACGTTCGTCCGCATGTACTCGTCGACGAGGATCCCGTCGTCGCGGTCGACGCCCGTCCCCTGCAGGAGTTCGGTGTTGAAGTTGAGGCCGATGGCGATGCCGACGAAGTCGCCCTCGTAGCGGTCGCCGTTGGGGTCGATGGCGGCGGTGACGTGGCCGTCGTCGTCCGTCTCGAAGTGATCGACGCCGCTCCCGAAGACGGGTTCGACGCCGCGTTCGCGCATGGCCTCGTGGAGGATCTCCGCCCCCTCCGTCGAGAGGGCGTAGCGCCACCAGCAGTCGCCGCGCATGAGGTAGTGGGCCTCGACGTCCTGTTCGCCACAGATGGCCGCGAGGTCGATCCCCAACAGCCCCGCGCCGACGACGATGCCCGTGTCCGCCGCCTCCGCGTGCTCCCGGATCGACCGGGCGTCCTGGAACGTCCAGAAGTGGTGGATGCCCTCGGCGTCGCTGTTCTCGACCGGCAACTGCGTCGGCGTCCCGCCCGTCGCGACGAGGAGTTTGTCGTACTCGATCACCTCGTCCTCGTGGGTGCGGAGGCGGTGGCCGTCGGGGTCGAGGTTCGTTACCAGCGTGTCGAGTCGCAGGTCGATGTCGCGGTCCTGGTACCACGAGGGCTCGTGGATGGAAATCGGCATTTCCGGGAGCTTGCCCTTCGCGAACTCCTTGATGAGGATGCGATTGTAGAGGGCTTCCCCCTCGTCGGTGATGACGGTGATTTCGGCGTCCGGCGCCTCCTCGCGTAGCGTCTCGGCCGCCGAGCTCCCCGCGATTCCATCACCGAGGATCACATACGACTGACTCATACCCCGACGTTTGGGGGTACGGGTTAATGTCGGTTGCTATCCGCGAAATTCGCCTCAATCCCCGACGCAACGGCCATCGACCCACCGTTGGCTTGAAGACCGAACGATTCTAACGACCGCCGATGAAACTCCGCCAGAACGTCCGCCACTTCGCCGCGAAGCAGGCGCTGACCATGCCCATCGTCGGCGAGAAGGTCCGAGAGAAACTCGTCGACCTCCACGTCGATGTCTTCGGGTCGAAGGCTACCGAGGGTCGCCGCGCGGAACGTGAACCCCGGCTGGAGTCCTTTTTCGACTACACGTTCGATACGTACGTCGACGCCCTCGACGAGGGCTTCTCGGAGGCGAAAGCTCGCGAAATCACCCACATCCAGGCCAACTTCGAGTTCTACAACCACGGCTGGACCGAGATGATGGAGTTCCCGGCCGACGAACTTCAGGACCACTACGACCGCTACGCCGACTTCTTCGAGCGCCACGGCATCACCATCGCCGACCCACTCGGCGAGTACGGCGGCGACCTGCCCGACGCGCCGTCGACCCCCGAACGCATCGAGAATCCCGTCCACCCCCACGCCGAAGGCGGCTTCGCCGACGACGTGTACGTCGAGGACGGCGAAGGCAACCTCGTCGTCGGTGGGCAGGAGGAGCCCGAGGACGTGGACGTCTCCGTCGCCCCCGGCGCGGACGACGAGGAGGGGACGGCCTATAGTAGCGATTGAAAGTCCTCGCACATCCGATCGCAGGACAGCGTCCGATCGGATGTACAAACAGTTTCAATCGTTACTACAGTCCTCGGCGATCCGGTCCGCACACGCGAAGCCCGCGACGATCCCGCCGTTCAGGCTCCGTTCGGGATACTGCGCCCGACTCGCCATCCCCGCGTAGTAGACGCCCTCACCCACGTCCTCGCGCAGGTCGTACGGCACCACCATATCGAGGTAGCCCCGCTCGTACACCGGTGCCGCCCGCGGGTTGCGCGCGACCCGGAACTCGCTCACGTCCGCGGGATCGAAGTCGGGGAACATCTCCGCGATATGCCCGAGCCACGTCGCCCGTAACGCGTCGTCGTCCATCTGCCACACGTCCTCCGAGGGGTCCTGGACGTAGCTGGCGACGTAGAGGAGGTGGTCGCCGCCGTAGCGCGCCGGCGACACGAAGTTCGTGTGTTCGATCAGCGCGCCGAAGGGGGCGTCGTGGGCGACGTTGAGCCAGTACGTCTCCGTCAGCGGCTCGTCCATCGTCACCACGGCACAGACGGCGCCCTGGAAGTCGATGTCGCAGGCGTAGCCCGTCAGTTCTTCGAGGACGTTCGGCATCGTCGCGACGACGACGCCGTCGGTCGGGTGGGTCTCGACGCCCGACTCGGTCTCGACGGTGATCGACTCGACTTCGCCGTCCCGTACGTCGAGGTCAGTCGCCCGCACTCCCGTCGCGACGTTCTCGCGACCCACCGCGTCGACGATGGCGTCGATCAGGACGGCGAAGCCGCCCCCGAAGTAGCCGAGTATTTCGCCGCGCAGGAGGTCACGCTCCCCCCGGAACTTGATGCGACCGAGGAGCCACGCGGCGCTCACCTCGTCCTTTCGGTCGCCGAACTTGGCGTCCAGTAGCGGCTCGAAGAAGTTCTCGTAGACGCCGCGGGTGGTATGTTCGAGGAGGAACTCCTCGATGGGCACGTCTTCGAACGCTTCGAGGTCGTCGTAGGTGTCGAAGCGCGGGCGGCCGCCGCGCACGTCGATTTCGAGGGTCAGCAGGCCGAGACGGAGGGTGTCGTAGAGGCTCAGATGAGGGTAGGCGGCGATCTGTGGCAGGGTGTCGAGCGGGTGGACGACGCCGTCGACGTAGTAGGCGTTCTTGCCCACCAGCCACTCCACGCGGTCGCCCAGTCCGAGTTCGTCGGCCAACTCGACGATGGTCTCCTCCGATTTCGAGAGGTGGTGGTAGAACCGCTCGATGTCGTCGCCGGCGGTTTCGTAGGTCGCGGCCAACCCGCCGAGGTCGTCGCTCGCCTCCAGTACCGTCGCCTCCATGCCGTGTTGCTGGAGGCGGTACGCGGCGGCGAGTCCGGCGATGCCGCCGCCGACGACGTGGATCATACCACGACTGTGGCCAGCGGGGGTAAGTGAATTGTGGATTACCGACTCGCACCCACGCCCGGATCGGTCAGATCCGCCGCGAGCACGAAGTCGGGGTCACCGCTCACGTCCGCCCGCGCCGCCGCGGCGTCGGTGACGAACCGCGGCGTCTCGGGGAGCAGGAGTCGCGCCCGGTCGGCACCGAGGCGGGCGGTGTCGCGGGCCACGGCGTCGACGAGCGCCCGCGCCGCGTCGAGATCCGCCCACGCGCCGGCCGCGTACTCCGTCCAGCGGTCGTCGTCGGCTTCGAACACCCGGTTCCGGATCGCCACCCCCCGCGTGCCGTCGTCCTGCACGACGAACAGGCCGTCCGCCTCGGCCGCCCGCTCCACATCGGCGGGCCGCAGTTCCGAGAGCGTCCACGCCTCCGACGGATGGATCGTCAGCCCGCGCAGGTGGTCACGCGCCGCCGAGTCGGCCCAGAACGTCCATCCGGCGTCGGCGTCGGCAGACACGTCGAGCGTGGGCTCGGCGTCCGCGTCCGCGTCGATTCGCGCCCATCGGAACTCCGTGGCGGGTTCGAAACCGAGGCTCCGCGCGAGGCTCAGGCTGGCGACGTTCCACGAGAAGACGAGGTTGCGACAGACGACCGCGCCGCGCTCGCGCGCCCACGAAAGGATCGCGTCCGTGAGCCGTCGGGCGAGCCCCCGGTCCCGGTAGTCGGGGTGGACGCGCAACCCTTGCACCCACGCCTCACGCTGGGTGAGGTGGACGCCCTGAATCACGCCGACCGCGTGCCCGTCGTCGTCGGCGACGACCGTCCGTTTCGCGTCGTCGTCGCTCTCGGCCCACGCTCGGAAGGTTCGAGGCAGGTAGTCCTCTAACTCCCGCTCCGGCCACGTATCGCGCGTAAAGGCGACGATGTCGTCGTGGTCGTCGACCCGGGCCGGACGGAGCTTCATCCTACGTCCACGGCACCGACCGCGGCTGAAGTTCGCCGACGAGGGATTCGCCCATCGCGGCCGCGGGGTCCGAGTGGTTCGCGAGCACCCACATCAGCTTCGCCGTCGCCGTCTCGGGAAGGGTGTCGCCAGCCTCGACGACGCCGGCGTCGAGCAGGTCGCGGCCGGTGTCGTACACCCGGTCACAGACCCGGCCTTCGAGACACTGGCTCGTCATGGCGACGACCGTGCCCTCGTCGACCAGTTCCTCGATGCGGTCGATCCAATCGGTCGCGACGTGGCCCAGGCCGGTCCCCTCGATGACGACGCCCGCGGCGTCGTCGAGGTGGTCGAGGGCGGCGGGGTTCATTCCCGGCGTGAACTTCACGAGTTCGACGCTCGTCTCCAGGTCGGGCGCGATGCCGAGGTCGGTCCCACCCCGTTCGGGGCCGTCACGGCGGAAGCTGACGGTCTCGCTGTCGTAATCCACCTCGCCGATGGGCTTCGCGCCGACCGTCTCGAAGGCGTCGCGACGCGACGTGTGGTTCTTGCGGACCCGCGTCGCGCGGTGGAGCGCGCAGGCGTCGTCGCTCGACGAGCCGTGCATGCAGAGGAGGACCTCGGCGCGGTCCGCCGTCGCCGCCTCGACGGCGCAGACGGCGTTCATGACGTTGTCGCTGGAGGGACGGTCGGCGGAACGCTGGCTCCCGGTGAAGACGACCGGAACCGGGGTGTCGAGCATGAACGACAACGCCGACGCCGTATACTGCATCGTGTCCGTGCCGTGCATGACGACGACGCCGTCCGCGCCGGCTTCTATCTCCTCGTAGACGGCCTCGGCGAGGTCCTTCCACACCGCGGGCGTCATGTTCTCCGAGAGGATGTTGGCGACGACGCGCCCGCGGTAGTTGGCGCGGCCGGCGAGATCAGGCACCGCGCGAAGCACGTCCTCGGCGTCGAACTGCGCGGTCACCGCGCCGGTGCGGTAGTCGACGGTCGAGGCGATGGTCCCGCCGGTCGAGATGAGTGAGACGGTCGGCAGGTCGTCGTCGAACTCGATCGTCGACGACTCGCCCTCGCCGGCGCCCGCGCTCTCTACGTCGTGGGCGTCGCGTTCGAGCACGTCGACTGCGGCGTCCGCGCGGTCGATCCCGACGTTGTACCCGCCCGGTAGCTTCACGACGAGGTGGTCGGCCGTCGTCGACGGCATGAGGACGCCCTCGTTTGTGACGCCCCCGCGTTCGACGCGGACGCGATCCCCTGGATTCATACGCCGGGCTACCGCCTGCGCGGACTTGAATCCACTCGTTGCGGGCGGCGCAAGCGATTTGCCCCTCCGCCCCCGAGTCTGCGTATGCGCCGTCCCGATATCGTGAGCGACGACGCGGACGATGCCGACGATGCGGCCGACGCCCGGTTCGGAATCGGCCGTCGTGTCCGCCGACTCTTCTCACCCCGGGCGTTTCTCCTCGCCCTCGTTCTCTCGGTCGCCGGCCTCGTTGCCGGCGGCGCCGTCCCCGTCGTCGGCTACCTGGGCCGTTTTCTCGGCATCGCCCTCGCCGCCTTCGCCCTCGCCTTCCTCTCCGGGGGTCGGCGGTACGTCGAGGTCGGCCTCGCCGGCGCCTTGGCGTCCGGCCTGGGGTTCGTCCTCGGGACGCTCAACTCCGCGCTCTTTCCCATCGTCGCCGACTACGGCCTACAGATCGCTGGCGTCGGGACGACCGCCGGCCTCCTCGCGGCGCTGCTCGGCCACTACCTCGGCCGTGACCTGAAAGCCGGCGTGACCAAAGAGCTCACGTAACCCGCCACTCGTCGCCCTGCTGGCTCACCAGCCCGCGGTCCGCGAGTGTGTTCAGCGCCCCCCGGACGGCGTCGGTCGGGGCGTCGACGACATCGACGATTTCGGCCGTCGTCGTCGACCCCGTCGCCACCGCCGCCAGCACCTCGGCGTGGAATCGGCTGTCGGCGTCGACGCCGAGGTGGTCGTTCAGCCGGTCCAGCACGTCCGTGATCCGACCGTACACCCACCGCTGGGCCAGAGAAAGCTCGTTTTCGAGCGCCTGTAACTGATCGAACGCCGTCGCGAGATCCTTCACGTCGTCGTCGGTCTCCCCGGGTGCGTCGAGCGAGACGTGTCGACACCGCCCGTTCATGTCGAGACTGGGGCTGGCCGGGTAGGCGCTTTTCGTGCCGAAGCCGTACGGCGAGACGCTCACTTCCAGCCGAAGGTTCCGCGAGATGTGAAAATACTTCCGTCGCTGGTCGTCGGTGTGGCTCTCGACGAGGCCGGCCTCCTCGAGTTTCCGGAGGTGGTCGATCACCGCCTTCGGACTCACGCCGAGATACTCGCTGATCTCGGTGACGTAACAGGGCTTTCGTGCGAGCAGTCGCAGGATCCGCCGGCGGTTCTCGTTGCCGAGGAGGTCGAGTAGTACCGCCGAGTCCATGACGTGAGGTAAGCGTCGGTAGGTCAAAAGGCCTGCGCGTGCTGACGCCGGTTTCACGCGAGGATGACGACGGCCGTGCTTGGCTCGACGGCGTACGGCGACACCGCTCGGTCGCCGCTGAAGCGGATCAGATTCCCCCATCGAGCGCGTGCGTCTCGTCGTCGGGTGTCAGTTCCAGTCGCCCCGCCAGCAGGTGGAGGACGATGTTCGAGTTTTCGTGCGTGTGTCGCGGGATGCGCTCGTCGGCGTCGAGGGACAGCCGAACCGTGCGCGGGTGCGGCGTCTCGAACACTTCTGCGTGGGGTCGGTCCGTCAGGTCGGCGAGGGTCGTGCGTTCGGCCATACTCGCGGCTACCGGCCCGTTCCTCGTAACCACTTCCCCGAACTGGAGCGGGGGTGCCGGAACACGGTTTTTGTGCCCGCCCCGCGTACGTCGTGGTATGCCATCACACGTTCTCGTTCCGTTCGACGGCACGCCGCAGTCGCGGGCGGCGCTCACCTTCGCCACGGAAGAGTGGCCGGACGCGTCCGTCACGCTGTTGTACGTCGTCGACCCGGTCACCGCCGGCTTCACCCAGCGAGCCCTCCCCGGAAGCTCCGAAGCGTGGTACGAGAACGCCCGCGAGACGGCGCGCGAACGGTTCGACGAGGCGCGGGAACTCGTCGGCCGACCCGTCGAGACGCGCATCGAGGTGGGGAGCCCCGCGCGCGTCATCGTCGACGCCGCGGACGAGGCGGCGTACGACCTCGTCGTCCTCGGAAGCCACGGCCGCGAGGGCGTCTCCCGCATCCTCCTCGGCAGCGTCGCGGAAGCCGTCGTCCGACAGTCGCCGGTGCCGGTGACAGTCGTTCGATAACGTGCTCCCCGGTATCGACCAACACCCGGCGAGTACGGCCGCGTTCCGCCGGTTCTTGACCGTCCGGACCCTTCGTCCGCCAATGGACTTCGACGATGTGGTTCGGACCCGACGATCCGTCCACCAGTATTCCGACGCCGACATCGACGACGAAACGCTGTACGACATCTTCGAGGACGTGCGTCACGCTCCCTCCTCGTTTAATTTACAGCCCTGGGAGTTCCTCGTCGTCCGCGGCGACGACCTGGAACGACTCCAGTCGGTCGCCTACGGACAGGAACACGTCACCGACGCCGCGGCGGCCGTCGTCGTCCTCGGGACGCTCGACCCGAGCGACCACGCCGAACGCGTCACGAGCGACCTGCTCGAAAAGGGGTACCTGCCGAACGAGGAAGCCGCGGAGGCCCGTCTGGAGACCGTCGACACCCTCGCCGACGCCGACGGCGAGACCCGCCGTCTCTGGACGACAGGGAGTGCCAGCCTCGCGGCCATGACGCTCATGTACGCCGCGTGGGGACGCGGCGTCGCCTCCTGCCCGATGGGCGGCTTCGACGCCGAGCGTCTCCACGACGAGTTCGACGTGCCTACCGACTACGAGGCGGTCATGCTCGTCACGCTCGGCTACCCCGAAGACGAGGCGGCGGACCTCGAACGGCCGCGGAAGTTCCGCCGGCCGACCGAGGAGTTCCTCCACCTCGACGAGTTCGACCCGGTCGCCCGCGAAGCGGCCCCGCCCGCGGACGACTGATCCGGATCACCGTCACTGTCTACCGGTGGTCGCCGAGATAGTCCAGTGAGCCGCCGGTACTGACTCCGATAAACTGCACGAGGCCACGCCCTCGACTCGACGGTGCGTCGCCGTCGGGGATCAGAAGATGTTCGCCTGCCGGTAGACGCTCAGCCCATCGTTGGTGATTTCGTAGGGCTTCGTCTCCCGGGAGTGGTTCGCGTCGCGGATTTTCTGAATCTCGACGGCCAGTCGCGTCTCTTGGAAGTCGGAGACGCGGACGTACTGGAGGACGAACACCGCGTCCGCGAGATACTCTATGATCCCGTACCGGGAGCCGTACGGCGTCTCGCTGCTGGCCTCGCTCGTCACGAGCGTCGTCACTCCGGCTTGCTTGAGCGACTTCGAGAACTGATACACCTCGCTCCGGCGCTCCGAGGGCCGGTCGTACATCATCTCCAGAAGCGACACCGAGTCGAGGACGAGTCGGTCGGCGCCGAAATCCTTGATCAGTTCGGGCAACTCGTTGCGGATGCTCGAGAGACTGTTCGCCATCTCGACGGGGTCGAGGTGGACGACGGCGAGTTGCCCCTCGTCGGCGTACTCCGCGAACGGCCACCCCTTCTCCTCGGCGGTGTCGTAGATGCGCTCCGCGCTCTCCTCGAGCGTCACGTAGACGCCACGCTCGCCGTTCGATAGGGCTTCCTCGAGGAACTGGAGGCCGAACGTGGTCTTCCCGGTCCCCGCGGAGCCGATGATCGAGATGAGCGAGCGCTCCGGGACCCCGCCGAGGATCATGTCGTCGAGCCCCTCGATTCCGAGGTCGATCCGGTCGATGGCCGAATCGAACTCGGCATCGCTGTCGAACGGGTCGGCCGTAGGCCCCTCACCGCCATCGAGGGGGCCGTCACCTATCCCGTCCGTCGGGCCATCGATGTCCGGGGCGTTCTCGAACGCGCTGGCGAAGTCCTCCTCGAACGGCGAGTCGCCCCCCGACGACGCGTCGGCCGCCGGCGCGTCTTCGAGCGCGCCAGCGAAGTCCTCCTCGAACGGCGGGTCGTCGGCCTCCGCGTCCGCCGTGGGCGGTGCCGTCTCCTCGGCGTCGGCCTCCGCGTCCGCCGTGGGCGGCGCCGTCTCCTCGGCGTCGGCCTCCGCGTTCGCCGATTCGGACTCCCGGAGTGCCCGCTCGAACCAGTCGTCGTCCTCGCTCATCGTCGATCACCGCCGTCCGGTCCGCGACGACTACGTTCGACGACCGTCCCCGCGGAATCTGCCATCGGTTACCCTGCGCACGCCGGTGTGATGAATGTTGTCCGTTCGGTGGGCTTTTTTGATCACGGGGTGAGACGCGAGTATGTACGTCGGTCTCGTCGCACAGAAGGGCAACAGTCGGGCGGCGTTTCTCGCGGCGGAGTTACGCCAGCAACTCCGGGCCGATGGCGTCACCGTCGCCGTCGACACGGCGACTGCCGAGGCCCTCGACCTCGACGGCACGCCGGTCGAGGCGTTCGACACCTGTGATCTCGTGGTCAGCATCGGCGGCGACGGCACCTTCCTCTACGCCGCTCGCGGCGCCGACGGTACGCCGATCCTCGGCGTCAACCTCGGCGAAGTCGGCTTTCTCAACGCCGTCGGTCCCGACGAGGCGGTCGATGTCGTCCTCGACGAAGTGGCGGCTTTCCGCGCCGGCGAGATGTCGGTTCGCGAGACGCCGCGCTTGGCCGCCCGCGTCGGCGACTGGACCGCCCCGCCGACGACGAACGAGGTGGTCGTCCAGGGGCCAATCCGGGGGCCGAGCGGCGGCGTCGACTGCGACATCCTCGTCGACGGCTCGCGTTACTCGTCGAGTCGCGCCGACGGCGTCCTCGTCGCCACGCCCACGGGGAGTACGGCCTACAACCTCAGCGAGGCCGGGCCGCTTGTTCACCCCGGCGTCGACGCCCTCGTCGTCAACGAGATGTGTGCGAACGGGGGAATGCCGCCGCTCGTGGTCGGTCCCGAAAGCGAGGTGACGATCCGAGTCTCCGGAACCGATCGGGCGGTCGTCGTCGGTGACGGCCGCGTCCTCCGGGAACTCGACCCGCCGACCGAGGTGCGCGTCGGCCGCGCCGACGCGCCCGTCCGCGTCGCCGGCCCCACGTCGGATTTCTTCGAAGCGCTCGGAAAACTGGAGTAGTCGGTTACGGCGTCATAGTGTTTATTGTAACTGGTCACCGGCGTGTTGCCGAATGGGGTGGCAACACGCCGGTGATGACTTACAATAACACTATCACTCGCCCCACTGCTTTTGCACCTTCGGCCGGTCCGAGGTGGCCTGTACGTCGATGGGGTCGTCCTGGTGGCGCAGGCCGTCGAGCACCGCCTCCGCGGACGCGTGCGTCGAGAAGTAGGTCACGTCCTCCTCGACGGCGACTTCGAGGGCCTCGCGGTTCCGCGAGACGATCACGTCGACCTCGCCCCGGCGGATCGCCGCGGGCAGGTCCTCGAACTCACCGATCTCGTAGAACTCGGCGAAGGCGTCGATCAGTGCCTGTCCCGCCTCGCTGTCGGGGTCGGGGAACTCCGACGCCGAGAGGTCGACGACGGCTGTCCCCTCGCTCGGGATGGCTTTGCCCGTCGCGGACTGTGCCTTCTCGTAGGCCTTGCCGAAGTGCTCGGCCGTGCCCATCACCTCGCCCGTCGATTTCATCTCGGGGCCGAGGCGCGGGTCGCTACCGGGCAGGCGGTCGAACGGCAGGACGACTTCCTTGACACTCACCTTCTCCGGGATCTGCTCCTGTGCGTCGAGGTCGCCGAGGGAGCCCCCGGCCATCACCTTCGCCGCGAGTTTGGCGATGGGGACGCCCGTCGCCTTCGAGACGAAGGGGACCGTCCGCGACGACCGCGGGTTGGCTTCGAGGACGTACACCGTTCCGTCCTTGACGGCGAGTTGGACGTTCAGCAGGCCCACGGTGTCGAGTTCGCGCGCGATTTCGACCGTCACCTCGCGCACGCGGTCCATCACCCCGGTCACTGCGTCGGCCTGCGGTGGGATCATACACGCCGAGTCACCGGAGTGGACCCCGGCGCTCTCGACGTGTTCCATCACGCCGCCGATGATGACGTCCTCGCCGTCGGCGACGGCGTCGACGTCCAGTTCGACCGCGTCGTCGAGGAACTCGTCGATGAGGATCGGCTTGTCGGGCGAGACCCGAACCGCCTCCTCGATGTACTCCTTCAGATCCTCGTCGTTGTACACCACGTCCATCGCGCGCCCGCCGAGGACGTAGGAGGGTCGGACGAGGACGGGGTAGCCGATGTCGTTCGCGAGTTCGAGCGCTTCGGCCTCGCTGGTCGCGGAGCCACCTTCCGGCTGGGCGATGCCGCGCTCGTCCATCAGCCGGTTGAAGCGGTCGCGGTCCTCCGCGAGGTCCATCGCGTCGACGCTCGTACCCAGGATCTCACAGTCGAGGCCGCGGCGCTGCAGTTCGGCTTCGAGCGGGTGACCGATGTTGACCGAGGTCTGCCCGCCGAACTGCACCATCACGCCGTCGGCGTCGGACGCCTCGATGACGTCCGCCACCTCCTCCGCCGTAATGGGCTCGAAAAAGAGGCCGTCGGAGGTGTCGTAGTCCGTCGACACCGTCTCGGGGTTGTTGTTGACGACGTGGGCGTCGATACCCTCCTCGCGGAGCGCCTGAATGGCGTGGACCGAACAGTAGTCGAACTCGACGCCCTGTCCGATGCGGATGGGACCGCCGCCGACGACGACGACGCTCTCCACGTCGCGGTCGACGCGAAGTTCGCCCGCCGCGGCCGCTCCCTCGAACGGGCCAGTGACGTACTCCGGCTTGCGCGAGGAGTAGTAGTACGGGGTCTGGGCGGCGAACTCGCCGGCGCAGGTGTCGACCTGTTTGTACGTGCGGCCGGGGACCGCCGTCTCGACGGTGCCTACGTCCGACCCCGCGGCCGACGCGATTTCGGCGTTGGTGACGCCTTTGACCGCCGCGTCGGTGAAGTCGCCCTCGGCGGCGTTCGCGACGGCCGCGGAGATGCGTTCGAACCGCTCGACGTACCACTCCTTGATACCGGTCAGACCGACCACGTCGTCGACGGTGTAGCCGCGGTCGAACGCCTCGAAGATGGCGTAGGGACGATCCGGGGTCGGTCTGGCGAGATACTCGTTCTCCAAGGCCTCGTCGTCCACGTCGACCCAGTCGACGGCGGGGTCGTACTCCGTCGACCGGAGCGCCTTCAGGAGCGACTCCTCGAAGGTCCGGCCGATTGACATCGCCTCGCCCGTCGACTTCATCGCCGTCCCGAGCGTGAAGTCTACGTCGCCGAACTTGTCCTTCGGCCACCGCGGAATCTTCGTCACCACGTAGTCGATTGCGGGTTCGAAGGCGGCGGTCGTCTCGCCCGTAATTTCGTTTTCGATCTGGTGGAGGCGCTTGCCCAGTGCGACCTTCGCGGTGACGCGGGCGATGGGGTAGCCCGTCGCCTTCGACGCGAGCGCGGAGGAGCGGGAGACGCGGGGGTTCACCTCGACCACCCGGTACTCGCCGCCGGGCGTGCCGTCGTCGTGCCACGCGAACTGGATGTTACAACCACCTTGGATGCCGAGTTCGCGAATGACTTCGAGCGCGGCGTCGCGCATCTCCTGGTGGCCGTCGTCGGGGATCACCTGCGACGGCGTGACGACCATCGACTCGCCCGTGTGGATACCCATCGGGTCGAGGTTCTCCA
>Ga0209946_1000662_pt1 | contig 14112 bp, 12 predicted proteins | sample SalPon2_A_H2O_MG_FD_185704 | JGI IMG/M metagenome (GOLD analysis project Ga0209946, IMG submission 185704) | Salt pond water microbial communities from South San Francisco under conditions of wetland restoration - Salt Pond MetaG R2_A_H2O_MG... | ecosystem: Environmental > Aquatic > Non-marine... | reverse complement strand
CATCACCAAGTTCAATCCCAAGAGTTTCCTCAACCGGAATACGCTCGTCGATACAAGTGATGACAAGTAAATTCTCATTTGTCGGAATCCCTTCTCGACGACGTCGAGCCCACATTTCGCGATTTTCAACCGATTCATCAACCTGCTCATGCACGTGTTCAGCATTAGACATCATTTTGATATTGACTCGAACGACACTGATGATTTCGTTTCCCGCGCCTGTTACCGGAATCTATGACAGGACTCAAACAGCGCAAATCACAAAAAATCATCACGCCGATGGAACCGGCATAAACAATCCTCAGCAAACACCAGTGTTGATAGTGAATCTCTCGGTGCGTTCAGTTGATTGTATCAATTTGAAATATTAATTATTATTATATTTATACTCCCGAAAATACTTCCATTTTTATCATGATGTCTGCAAGCACCTTGTCACGGTGATGATGGCGAGTATACGAAGGGATACTAATCTCCACAGATATTAATCTGGGATATCCCAGCTATATTTCCACCAGATTTTATTATAATTAAGAGGGTAGTATTTCTTGCTATCCAATTCCTAGTCATCGATCGATAACTCCTTGTTATCACGTGCATCATTTATAAATTAATGATATTTTTGATAAGCGGAATCGCCTGATTGTACCCCAACGATCCTCATTGCTCTCTATCGACTTTGAGGTACGCTTCACGAATCTCTGGTCGTTCAAGTATCCTCGCTGCGTCGCCATCGAACCGCGTGGACCCGTTTTCAAGAACGAACACATGATCCGAGTGTTTGACACCTGTTTTGACGTTCTGCTCAATCATCAATATAGTGACCCCACGATCATTTATTTTCTCAATCTTCCTGAAGATCATATCGATTGCTTTCGGTGCAAGACCGGCAGTCGGTTCGTCTAGCATGAGAAGGTCAGGATCAAGCATCATCCCTCGACTGAGTTCGACCATCTGTTGTTGACCACCGCTGAGATTTCCTGCGGGGGTGTCTGCGTATTCTTGAAGTGCTGGGAATATGTCGAACATGTCATTGATTACGGCGTCAGTATCGTGGTCATCACCAGCGACGTATGCACCCAGTTCGAGATTATCTCTAACGGTCATCTCTGGGAATGCAGCATTCCGTTGAAGTACATACGAGATGCCTGATCTAAGCAGTTCCTTCTGACTCTTGCCCGTTATGTCCTCGTCGTCATATCTGATTTTACCTTGATTTGGAGTCAGCAGTCCATATATCGTTTTAAATAATGTCGACTTTCCGGCACCATTGGGACCGATAACACAGACTATTTGTTCATGATCGACTGTAAGAGAAGCATCTTTCAGAACCAGAAATCCATCGTACCCTGCATACACGTTTTCGACTGATAGCAGTGTCATTTTATTACTCTCCAAAATATGCCTCTAGCACATCCGGGTTGTCCAGTGCGACCTCAGGTGGTCCTTCGGTGAGATTCGTTCCATTATTGAGCACATAGACGTAGTCGCTTAACGTATGGATGACATCCATATCATGCTCAATAATACAAAATGTTGCCCCATCGTGGTTCAAATCGACAATAGTGTTGATAATATCGTCGATCAAATTAGGGTTGACGCCGGCAGTCGGCTCGTCGAGCATGACAATTTCTGGGTCCTGCATGAGCGCCGCCGCAATTGTGAGAAGTTTCTTTTGTCCAGTCGACAGCTCGCCGGCTTTCCGATCTCGGAGGTCCCAGAGTCCAACCTGTCTTACGAGGTCGTTCATCCGATCAGTCATTTCAGCATTGCTGAACAACGTTCTTACGACATTCTCATCCTCGTGATCCTGGTTTGCAAGCATGTTCTCTCGAACAGTCAATCCAGGAAATACACGAGCCTGCTGGAACGCCCTAGAGACCCCTCTGCGAACGATTCGGGAGGTAAACTCACCGGTAATATCCGTCTCACCAAGATGTACTTCTCCATCCGTCGGTTCATAAACACCCATGACACAATTGAAAAGCGTCGATTTACCAGCACCATTAGGACCGATTACCCCAACAATTTCCCTATTTTTAATCTCAAGTGAAACGCCATCAAGGGCAGAAACACCCGGGAACTCCTTGCGGAGACTGTCAATTTCTAGCACCGATTTGGAATCCACTCGTTTAGTTTCAGTCATCATCTGCCCCGCTCTCAATGCCAGATTTTGTCTCTTCTGTGTCGGTCCCAATATTCCCGATGGCAGGGCGGCGCTCTATGAGCCCATTTGGTCTGTAAACTGAGATGAGAATAAGCACCATCCCAAAGATGACCCAACTAAGTCCGGTCTGTGTTCCGCCCAGCAGCGTACGAGTGTACTCACGGGTAAAAATGTATACGACTGCGCCGACAATCGGTCCTAGTACTGTCCCGAGACCGCCAATTACTGGTATCAACACGAACTCGACGTTGCGGATGAGTTCCAGTAATATCCGTGGCTCAATGAATAATACGTACTGCGCGAACAGTCCGCCGCCGATGCCAGCAACAAATGAACTGAGCCCCATTGCGTACATTTTGTACCAGAACGCGCTGATACCAGCGTTCTCGGCGAGTTCCTGATCGATATCAATCGCTTTGAGATATATGCCAAGCTTCGAGATGTGAAGCTGATAGACGAGTAGGGTCGTTCCCAGAGCGAAGACCCACATGACATAGAAATACAATTCTCGGCTGGAAAACATGAGTGAGAACGAGGAACCAATCTGAGACAGCGGGTACTCCAGCCCGACAGCGCCACCGATCCAGTCCCATTGAAGAAAGACGACGTATGCGCCGAGTGTCGCTGCTAGTGTGGCGATTGAAAAGTAATGATATCGAAGCCTAAAAGTCAGTGCACCGAGGATGAGTCCGACAGCAGCGGCGAGCAACCCACTGACCAACAGTCCAACGTACGGCGTAATATCGTAGTATATGAATAGTATCCCGGTAGTGTATGCACCAGACGCGAACATCACGGCATGCCCCAGTGATATCTGACCGGCGTATCCACCAATAATATTCCATGATTGCCCTAGTCCTACGAACAACAACACATAGATTAGGGTGTTTAGAAAAAAGTAAGTAGTAGCGAACTGAGGTAATGCAAGCGCTGGGATAAATATAGCTGGTATCAGATATAGAAGCGGAATAGACTGCAGATCAACAATCCTCGATACGAACTTGACAGCTCCACTCACTGGTCGCTCACCCAATTGAGAATGCCCTCACGTTGATACAGTAGTGCCACAATAAGCACAATGTAAACATACAGTTGTTGATACGATGGATCAAGGAGACTCGCACCGATATTCTGTACGAGCCCGATAACAACTCCACCGATGACGGCACCAAAGATGCTTCCCAACCCTCCCAATGCGACCGCTGCAAAGGATGCGATGGTCCATATGCCTGGGGTTGCGTTGGGTTGAATCGGAAAATGTGTAGCAATCATCGTCCCGGCGATACCGGTTGCTGCAAGACCAATTCCCCAGGAAGTTGCGTAGATACGATTAGTGTTTATTCCCATGACTTGCGCCGCTTGTTTGTCTTGGGCCGTTGCCCGAATTGCCTTCCCTACTGAGCTCCGCTGTAAAATGAAATAAAGCAATCCTATCGTCAGGAGACTCACTATCGCTGTCAATACCGCTGGATATGAAACCGAGATGCCGTATGCAGTTGTGCTGCCAGCGACGACAAAGTTGTTAATTGTCCGCGTGGACGGACCAGCGAAATAAATGATACCGTAACGGATTGTCAGTAAGAGCCCAAAGGTACAAAGAACCTGTCCCAGCACCGGACCATCCATCGTCTTTTTTATGATGATGGCATATGTGCCATACCCCACGACGAACATTAGGGCAGCGTTAACTGGGAGTAATATAATCGGACTGATATTGAAGTTTGCTGACGCCAACAGCGTGACATACATTGCGATGAGCATATGCTCTCCATGAGCAAAGTTGACGATATCCATTACTCCCCAAATGAGTCCCAACCCTGCAGCAACGAGCCCATAGGCGAGACCGATCAAGACTCCATCGACGACAGCACCAAATATAGGTAAGACCATTTTTTATCGCTCTGACCAATCGGGTACAGGGTAAGTCATGACATTATCCTGTGCCTGCTCGAAGGGCCAGACTGTCTCAAGCTTGCCACCGTCGGCTTGGACAACGAAGCTGAATGCCTCAGAATTGTATCCGTTATCATCGAAATCAACAGGATACGGAAGCCCAGCGGCGTAGGGATCTAGACTCAACGAATTCAATGCGTTCTGGAGGTCCGCCGGATCAAGACTATCTGCTTTGTTCGCTGCCGCGACGGCGGTGAAGAATTCACCCCATGCGTATATGTTGCTTCCATCGAAGGGGGTGCCTGAGTTCTCTTGCGCGTAACTGTTGTACTCTCCCATCGGTGGATGAACATTATACATATCGTTGGAGAAGTCAGCACCAGACAACACGTGCTCGGAGACACTTTCTTCGAGCACAGATGGATCGAGATATGCTGATCCCGGAGTCAGCATCATCTCGGGGTAGTAATCTTCGGTTTTCATATCCTCCAACATTATCAGCGCATCTCGCACGTTTGCTGCGTGAACGATAATATCCGCATCAGCATCCTGTATCGTCTGTATCTGCGCTGAGAGCGACGTCACCGACGAGGCGTCGTATGAAATCGTCTCGGGCGCTTGTACGAACTCTGAGTTCTCCTCAATGACGCCGACCATTGAGTTGGCGACCTCTGTACCGAAGGTTCCGTTCTGGTGAACGATTGCGACCCGCTCCAAACCAGCATTGAATTCAGAGTTCATATCGCTGGCAAAATTGAACATCGACTCGCCTTTGACCCCGGTGTGAGGTGGAACTTGCCAAAACCAGTCCAGTCCGCGTTCCGTGAGACCCTCCCCGATGGCAGTTCCACAGACGTGAGGAATACCTTCACGCTCTGCGACTTGGCTGACCGCCTGTGTCGAGCCACTGTAAAAACAGCCTGTGAGCATGTCGACATTCTCATCCAGTACTAAACTTTCCGCTTCGCTGCGTGCGACATCTGACGCTCCTTGATGATCCCGCCAGAGCACTTCAACTGTTGCCCCGTCTTGTCCTTGAATTCCCTCACCCTCTGCACCAGCTAGTGGAGACAAATCTGAGCCTTGATTCACCGCCTGTACGCCCGCTCCGACTACATCTTGAAATCGCGATCCCATCTCAGCTGCGTCGCCTGAGAGTGGATGCAGCGCGCCGATACTAAACGTATCTCCGCCACCACTACCACTTTGTGAACAACCGGCCAAACCGACCGCAGCCGCCGTTCCAGTAATCTTCAGCATACTTCGGCGCGAAACCACATGACTACCCGATGATTCTTTAGTCACACACACAAATTCATAGATATGTATTTATATTTTTCTATTCTGATGGTAAAAAGAATTAGTCTGTAAACATAAATGTAATTTTCTTATATGTATATGAGTAGTGTGACTGAGAAATCAAACAAACAAACAATACTAATCATAATAAATATACGTTAATAGACAGAATGTGCAATTATGCCCGAATATCTTGTACAAAATGGGACCGACAGGTCTGGCAAGGACATCGATGTGGTGATAATAGATGGCAGAATCAGCGATGTTCTCCCTGCTGGTGAAGCGGATGCAAGTAGGTTTGAATCTAATGAACGGTTCGATGCGGAGGGATCGCTAGTAACGCCAACATTCTCCGAGCCACACACACATCTCGACACAGCGTTGACTGTTGAGAAAGCTCGTGTTAATGATTCCGGCACGGTCGAGGAGGGATGGGATGTCTGGGCGTCAGTGCGTGAGAAGTTGACCAAAGACGGTGTCAAGCGGCGGGCTAGGCGAAGTCTAGAATGGTTTCTTAGTAATGGCGTTACCAGAGTCAGAGCGCATGCCGATGTGACAGCCTCCCACTGGAACGCAATAGAGGCCCTTCTCGAGCTCCGCGAAGAGTTCGATCCGGTTGACATCGATATTATCGCATTCCCAATCGATTCCGTGGTTGATGACCCGGAGACACTAACAGAAGTCGAACAGGCGTTGAGCATGGGTGTAGATATCGTTGGTGGGCTTCCGCATAAGGAGCGAACGCGCGAGCGCGGGGTCGAACATGTCCGCAAACTCGTTGCTATTGCCGACGAGCAAGATGCTCGGATGGACTTCCATATTGACGAGACTGACGACCCACAGTGCCGGTATACAGAGGTATTAGTAGACGAGACGACCCGACGAGGTATTGGGTCGCGAGCGACTGCGAGCCACGCCACAGCGCTGCACTCATACACAAACAGTTATGCTAGCAAATTGATCTACGAACTTAGCCAAAGTAATGTTTCGGTCGTCACAAACCCGCTAGCGAACGCTATCGTCCAAGGACGATACGACGACTACCCGAAACGTCGAGGGCATACTCGTGTTGAAGAACTTCGACAAGCCGGAGTAAACGTTGGTATCGGTCAAGATGGTTTAATGGATTCTACGTACCAGTATGGAGACGGCGACCCATTGGCTGCTGCTCATATGCTCGCTCACCTTGCACATCTAAACCTCAGACGAGATGTCGACAATCTTTGGGACATGCTCACCTACGGAAATGCGGATATTTTCGGTGCCGTTAATTATGGTCTTAACGAAGGTAATGAGGGTTCACTCATCATATTTGACAGCAACGACCCGTTCACAGCGCTTCGAACTCGGCGACCACGAAAGTTGGTACTCAAGAAAGGTCAGCCTGTTGCTGAAGGGACTCGATCGGTAAAAGTCCGGTCAGACGACGTCTGGACCGATGTAACGCTGGAAACACAGTAACTCAGTGACTCAAAGTATGTAATTAGATATTCACTTTCGCTCATTTGTAGAATCGAATACCCAACGAATCCACCTCTTGGTTTCGTGAATAAGAGCGTCGCTTCATGCCAAGTAGTCTGTTAAGACCGCAAGTACCGGGTTCTACAGATGAGCGTCGACGCTTTTTCAATTACTATCGAGTTTTATACAATAATATCCAAAGAGATAGAATAACTGTGTTCGTCCGCAAATTTGTCCAAAGAAAAAGGAATTATATATTAATAGCTGACATAGATTTACAATAAATAAATGAGTGATGACAAATTTGTTCGGATGGAAAATATTACTAAGACCTTCCCGGGGGTTGTCGCGAATGATAGCGTATCGATGTCAGTAAAAAAAGGCGAGATTCACGGGTTATTAGGCGAGAATGGAGCAGGCAAGAGCACGCTGATGAAGATCCTATATGGACTGTATTCGGCTGATGAAGGGGATATCTGGCTTGATAATAATCGTCTTGAAATGGACTCTCCGCAAGATGCAATTGATGCAGGTATTGGTATGGTTCACCAGCACTTTAAATTGATTCCACGCCTCTCTGTTTCGAAAAATATTATTCTAGGGAAACGAGAGCCAATTGCGGCATTCAAAGATAATAGTGGATCCGAATCAGGTGTTCTTCACTCACTCACCTCTAACAACATCGTCCAGGGCCTTGCTTCACGATTCACGCTCGGACTTGATACACCGGAAAAACAGATACAACAGTTATCTGATAATTATGGATTTAATATTGATGTTACCGTGCCTGTTTGGGAACTCGGTGTTGGCGAACGCCAACGTGTCGAGATTCTCAAAGCACTGTATCGAGATGTCGATTTATTAATTCTTGATGAACCAACAGCGGTGCTTACTCCCACACAGGCAGAACGACTGTTTGAGACGCTTAAGACGTTAACAGATGAAGGTCTCACGGTTATCATAATCACGCATAAACTTGATGAAATTAAAGAAGTCACCGACCGTGTGACAGTCCTTCGAGATGGCAGAGATATCGGAACCGTCGAAACAAGCGAGCAGACCTCTGATGACCTCGCCCGGATGATGGTTGGACGGGAAGTATTATTCAATGTAGACAAAGATGACGTCTCGGTGGGCGAAACGGTACTCAATGTTTCATCACTTCGGACAACAAATGACCGAGGTATTGAAGCTGTCTCTGGCGTGGACATGAGTATCAGATCCGGTGAGATTGTCGGACTTGCGGGAGTCAGTGGAAACGGGCAAAAAGAACTCGCTGAATCCCTTGTCGGCGTCCGAGAGACGCTAGGCGGCTCAATAGAAATAACTGGCGATGATGTAACCAATGAGTCGCCAAATGCATTCATCAATAATGGTGTATCGTTTGTTCCTGAAGATAGACACAGAGACGGCTGTGCAGGAACACTCTCTATCATGCATAACGCCGTAATGAAACGATACGCCGATTCTGAATTCTCTGATGGATTCAAACTCAATTATGAGGCGATGGAGGAATATGCAGACACCTTGGTCGAGGAGTTTGACGTCCGAGGAATTAAGAATGTTCGAGAAATAAATGCAGGAGAATTATCTGGAGGGAATCTACAGAAACTCATTCTTGCACGAGAGATGTTGCGTGAACCAGATCTGTTAGTTGCGAACCAGCCGACCAGGGGGGTTGATGTGGGTGCTATTGAATTCATTCGGGAGCGACTCGTTGCACAGCGAAAATCGGGAACCGGGGTCCTCTTATTATCTGAAGATCTTGATGAACTCTTCGACCTCAGCGATAGAATTCTGACTATCTATCAGGGAGAGATTGTTCACGAGACAACCCCAGAAGAAGCCGATCGCCAACGCATTAGTCTTGAAATGAACGGTGGCAAAGAGGAAGTCAAGCAACCGACGCAAATAGCTGCTGACGGTGGCAGGAGTGGCTTCTAATGAAATTGAATGTTGAACTAACCCCACGGTCAAACATTCCAACGTGGATGGCGTATGGGACTCCGGTATTCACAATACTGGCTGCGCTGATTGTAAGTGGATTTGCACTCTTCAGCTTAGGGGTTAATCCCTTGGCAGCTTACAATATCATGTTCGTCCAGACGCTGACTACCAGTTTTGGCATTACCAACACATTAGTGAAAGCCGTGCCATTGATTTTTGCTGGATTGGCGGTGTATCTGCCGCTCAAAGCGAGACTATGGAATATTGGTGCAGAAGGGCAACTTATAATCGGAGCCATTGTCGGTACGGCGGTTGGTTTGAGTGTCTCACTTCCGATATACGCGCTACTACCGTTGATGTTTGTTACCGGCGGAATCGCAGGTGCTATGTGGATTGCCGTCCCGGCGTGGCTACGGGCAAGATATGGTATCAACGAAATCATAACCACGCTATTATTCGTTTTTATTGCGCAGTCGCTATTGAATTATGTCGTTCGTGGACCACTACAGGCAGCTGAATCAAATTTTCCACAGTCGGCATCGCTTCCGACTGCAGCGACACTTCCGTCTATCCCTATAATTGGATTTCCGTCTGGAGTTCTGTTGGCGATAGTCCTCGTTGCAGTCACGTATGCTATTATAAATTATACGCGACTTGGATATGAAATCACGTTCATGGGTGCAAACGATAACGCAGCCGAGCATGCTGGGATGAGCAAGCTAAAGATATATCTCATTGCACTCATGGCTGGCGGTGCGATGGCTGGATTCGCTGGTATTAGTGAAATATCCGGTGTCGAGGGTCGGTTGCGGGCATCGTTTGATCCTGGATATGGATTTACTGCAGTTCCAATTGCGCTACTTGGTCGTAACGGCGCATTCAGAGTGTTACTCGCAGCGTTGTTTTTTGCTGTTTTGTTCATTGGTGGATCCAGCATTGAGACAAGCCTCGGCGTCCCTTCGGCGATTACCAATGTTATGGAAGCATTGATTATATTATTCCTTATCACCGCAGAATTTTTCAAGAATTATCGTGTGGGACTATCACTCGACCAGACACCAACTCCAAGTGCACCCGGTGACCCAGAAGGTGATGTGTGATGTCGGGACTCGTAACCGGGTTGGCAAATGCAACGGTCAACGCGAGTACGGTACTCATTCTTGCAGGACTCGGGGAATTGATAAGTGAGCGATCAGGCGTGCTTAATCTCGGTGTTGAGGGGATGATGCTCGTCGGTGCGCTATCTGGTTTCGTTGTCACATCGATAACTGGAAGTCCGTGGCTCGGTCTGTGCATTGGGATTCTCGCTGGCGGTGCAATGGCATTGCTACACGCGTTTTTATGTGTCTCACTTAATTCTGACCAGGCTGTAAGTGGGATTATGCTTACACTCCTTGGTGTTGGCTTGACAACATACTTCGGAAATCCCTGGACAGGTGACTCTGTTTCAGGATTTTCCGAAGTGACTCTGCCAATCATTGGGTCATTCCTGGTTGAGATTCCGATAATCGGTTCGGCGCTATTCAACAGCACGCCTACAGACTACATCGCGCTATTATTGATCCCAGTTGTCTGGCTGTTTCTTTATAAGACAAATATTGGACTTGAAATGATATCTGTTGGTGAAGACCCAGAGACAGCAGACACAATGGGTATTGACGTGTTTAAAATGCGATATTTGGCTGTGATTATTGGAGGATTATTTGCTGGTGCTGCAGGTGCGCATCTCTCGCTTGCATTCAATCAAATCTGGTCATCAGGCATGACTGCTGGAAACGGTTGGATTGCTGTGGCTTTGGTTATTTTCGCGCGGTGGGAACCGGGACGAATACTTGTTGGCGCATACTTGTTTGGGCTATTGAATGCGATTCAGCTGTACTCTCAAGGTCTGAAGTTCACCCTCGCGCCAGAAACAGCGCTCTCTGGCTTGCTTAACCCAATGATCGAGTTTGTCATGAATCCAACTATCATGTCAACGTACCCGTATATAGTTACACTGCTCGTGTTGGTCATTACCGTTGTTCGAGCAGAGAACCGTCAACTCGCGCAGCCTTCAGCCCTGGTTCAGTCTTACAGTCGGGAGATTGATTAACGGCTTACTCGAGGACCACAACAGGAATGTATACACGATCTATACGGAATCACCACCCTGAGTCGACATACTGTCAGGTAAAAATCGACTTATAACAAATATTTATAAATATGCAGAATATGTGTCTGAATGGCAAACTGCCAATAGAAGTAGTAAACAAACATTATATAATCGAGCCAAATATGAAACAATACCAATTATCAATGATAAGCGAACAAACGACGAGCACTCAAACAGCAATTGACGATACCGAAGGAGGAATTAATTACGATGAGTAAAAAGCCGATCACACGACGAGCAGCATTAAAAGCGGCAGGAACGGTAGGGGTAGCCGGGTTAGCTGGCTGTAGTGGTACTAGTAGTAGTGGTGATAATAGTAGTAGTGACTCCACAGATAGTTTGACTGCAGCATTCCTGTATGAGTCTGAGGTTGGTGAAGTCGGTTGGGACCGAGCACATGAGGATGCCCGACAAGCTGTTGATGATGAATTCGACTGGCTGGATACTCGATTCTCTGAAGCGGTTGATTCCAGTGATGTTAAACGCGTCATGGAAGAGTACATCACTGGTGGAGCAGACGTGATTTTTGGGACAACATTTGGCTTTATGGATCCAATAGCCGAACTATCACCGGAATACCCAGACACGGTTTTTGAGCACTGTTCAGGATTCAAAACAACAGATAATATGGGTCGATACTATGGTCGATTGTATCAAGCACGATATCTCTGTGGTGTTGCTGCCGGGCTGCTAACCGAGTCGAACCAGTTGGGGTATGTCGGTGCGTTCCCGATTCCCGAATTGGTCCGTCAGATCAATGCCTTCGTGCTCGGTGCGCGAAGTGTTAATCCAGATGTGACTGCAGGTGTTCGATGGACAAACGCATGGTTAGATCCGCCAACTGTCACGCAGGCTGTAAATACGCTTATTAATGACGGCGCTGATGTTGTCAACAATCATCAAACCTCAACCGCAGCTGTGCAGACCGCCGCCGAGAACGATGCCTACGCGTTCACATACACAACGTCAATGGCTGACGCTGGTGGCGAATTTTATGGTAGCTCGGCTATCTTTAATTGGGAAGAATTCTACAAGCCTACGCTACAGTCAGTATATGACGACGAGTGGGAGTCTGATGCGTACTGGAAGGGACTTGAGTCAGGCGTGATCGATATTGATGACTTCGGTCCGCAGGTTAGTGATGATATTGTCAGTGAAGTCGAAACACAAAAACAAGAAATTATTAACGGTGAGCGCAGCGTCTGGGAGGGAAGCCAGTTCGAAGGTGAATCTGATGAATTCCTCTTCAGCCAGATGGGCAGCTATGTTGAGGGTATCGAAGGAGAAGTGCCAAGTTCTTGAACGGAATACTTTGATATCGGATACTGTAATACCCCCTCGGTTTGGATCGCACGTCATGAAAGATGTGTAATCGTCTCTTATATTTGATGCTGCAATTATGAGATATACCGAGTTATGATACCATATCAACTAATATAGGATCTAACTTCTATATATTATACCAAAGAACGATATTCGGGAGATCTTTGTAAATGTAAACCTCACGCCTATCACATTTTCAGATATACCAAAAATGTTTAATTATCGGCTGATAATTGTTCATATGGACAATATAGTAATAAACGCTCCCGCGAAGAAATCAACCGATAAAGAAGTCGAAGAAATGCGAGCGCGCGTTCGGCGTCGACTGGTTCGATACGCCTGAATATTAACGTTCACATTCAGCTATAATCTTTTTTATTCGTTTTACTGATGCAATGTTTGTTTGGACGCATCGTCTCCAACTACGTGCATTAATATCAGCACTCACGACAACGAAGTAGAACAGTGAGTGTATACATACTGTGGCAGTCGGTAGTCGTATGATTAATCTCTTCCAACGCGTGCCGATAATATTGTTAGGACATCAAGAGGATTGACGCAACGAAGGCGGATACGTTCATGATCTATGTTATTTTTCGCTTATTTTCGTATGTATGTCTACAGATATCGAAGAAATTATTTACAAATATACACTGATATAGGCTAGATATACAAATGAGCTCGGAAAAAGTGGACGTCAATTTGACAGTGAATGGTGAGTCTCATTCTGTCTCCGTCGAGCCAAGAGAACTGTTAGCACAGACGCTCCGCGAGCGACTCGATTATACCAGTATCAATATTGGCTGTGAGTCAACGCTTTGTGGTGCGTGCACGATCCACGTAGATGGGAAAGCAATAAAATCATGTACAAGATTAACCGTTCAAGAAGACGGCTCCGAGATTCGAACGGTTCAAACATTATCTAATGATGGGGTTCTTGGAGATCTTCAGACAGCCTTCTCAGAAGAACACGCCCTGCAGTGTGGCTACTGCACCCCAGGAATACTCATGACTGTTGATGAATATCTTGATAATAATCCCGACCCCTCACGAGACGAGATTCGGAGTGAGGCTCTACAGGGGAATCTTTGCCGCTGTACCGGGTATGAGAATATTGTTGATGCGATTGATGTCGCGTCTGACGCATTGGAGGAGTAGATATGGCGACCGACAGTGGTATTGGTAGTGATGTACAGCGTAGAGAGGACAGGCGAGTTCTGCTTGGGGAATCAAAAGGAACAGATGACATCAATGTCTCGGATGCACTCCACATTCAGTTTATCCGCAGTCAAAAGGCTCATGCTCGATTTAGTATTGATGCTGAGACCGCACGCGAGATGAACGATGTCGTTGAGGTATTCACTCCTGAAGATATCAAGCAATGTGAGACATCGACACCACTCCCATTCAGATTGTTTGCCGCGCCGATGCCTGGTCTTGACTATCCTGATAAGGCGCTCTGGCAACGGTGTTTCGCCGATAAAAAAGCACATTATCACGGAGAGATCCTCGGTCTCGTCGTAGCGGAGACACAAAGAATCGCCCGCGATGCGCTTGAGGCGATAGATATCACATATGACGTTTTAGAACCGGCGCTGACGCCAACCGAAGCGCTTGCTAGTGACGCGCCAGCGATACACGAGGAAGTCCCAGATAATATTGTTTTTTCGGCTGGTCAGGGTGATGAGGCGTCGGTTGCGGAGATGTTCGAACAAGCAAGTTACACCGCTGAACTCGAAAAAGACCCACAGCGGCTTTCACCGAGTCCACTGGAACCACGATCGGCAATCGCTGCGTATGATACAGCATCAGGACATCTTGATTTCACGGCGACGACGCAAATCCCACATGCGTACCGACGACTGATGGC
>Ga0209946_1000661_pt1 | contig 14124 bp, 13 predicted proteins | sample SalPon2_A_H2O_MG_FD_185704 | JGI IMG/M metagenome (GOLD analysis project Ga0209946, IMG submission 185704) | Salt pond water microbial communities from South San Francisco under conditions of wetland restoration - Salt Pond MetaG R2_A_H2O_MG... | ecosystem: Environmental > Aquatic > Non-marine... | reverse complement strand
GGATTTGGGGAAGCCACGGAGCGAGAATCGGACGTCGTGGAGCCGTTTGATGACTGCGGGGAGTTCCAGGTCGTCGAGCCCCTGAGCGCCGGTGCGGTACAGATCGGAGTTGACCATCACGATGGCGTCCCGGAGCGCCGAGAGCGGGGACGTCGCGAGCACCTCGCCGTCCTCGACGAGGAGGACGGTGTCGCTCTCGACGTCGGGCAGGTCGCGCTCCGCGACCTGAACCGGCTGGTCGTCGAAGGTGTCTTCGAGGACGTTCTGGACGGGGTCGGGGCCCGACCGATTGGCGACGATCAGCGAGCGTGAGGAGGCTTCGACGCGGTCGAAGAACCGCTTCAGCGACACGTGGCCCTCCCGAACGGCGTCTCACCCGTGGCCGTGATCGGTACGCGGTCCCGGAGCATGTCAGGCACGCTGGAGTTCGACGGTGACGACCGTGCCCCGCGGGTCGTTGTCGGCGAGGCGGACGGCACCGCCGAACCGTTCGACCAGTTGGTCGACGAGATACAGTCCGAGGCCGCTCCCCGAACTCTCCAGTCCCTGTTCGCCCTGATCGAACACGGCATCCTTTCGCGTATCGGAGATACCGGGCCCGTTGTCGGCGATGTGGACGCGAACCCGTTCCGGCCCGACGTCGACGGAGACGCCGATGTGGATCTCGTCGGCGTCGTTGTGGAAGACGGCGTTGTCGAGCAGGTTGGTGAACACCGAGGAGAGCAACGAGGTGGCCAGCACGTCGACCTCGGGGAGCGAGTCGTCGACTCGAACGTCGAGCGCGTCGGACCGGTATTCGAAGTTCGATCGGACGCGCTGGAGTTCCGTCGTGAGGACGTCGTGGAGGTCGACGGGTTCGAGCGTCGGATCGTCGGTGCGAACGATCGTCGCGAGGTCGCGGACCGCCTCGGTGAGTTCGAGCGTGTGGGTCGCCGCCGCCATGATGCGGTCGAGTGCCGCCGCGTGCTCGGCCGGTAGGTCGTCGCGGAGGTGCGAGCCCCACCCGCGGATGACCGTCGCGTCGTTGCGGATGTCGTGACGGACGATCTGATTCAGGAGGGCGTACTGATCGCGCTCGTCGCTGAGTGCGGCCTCCGTCTCCTTGCGGTCGGTGATGTCCTGCTGGAACCCGACCCAGTTCGTGACGGTCCCACGAGCGTTGCGAAGCGGCGCGATGGTCACCGCGTTCCAGAACTGGTCGCCGTCCTTGCGCTCGTTGCGGAGTTCGATGGTCGTCGCCTCGTTGTTGTCGAGCGCGACGCCGAACTGGGTGACCGCCGCGGGATCGGTCGCCTCCCCCTGCAGGAACCGACAGTTGCACCCGAGGACCGCCATCACGTCGTAGCCGGTGATCCGCTCGAACGCCGCGTTCGCGTAGATGAGGGGGTTGTCCGGGACGGTGTAATCCGAGATGGTGATGCCGACGGGCGCCTCGTCCATGGCGCGTTCCTTGAGTTGGGTCTGGGCCCAGTCCGACGGCGACCGGTCCACCACGCTCAGGGTCGCGTACCACGTGTCGTCGTAGACGAAGGGCTCGATCCGGAGCCGGTGTGTCCGGTCGTCGTCGCTAGCGTGATACGGAAGCGTCAGCGTGATAGCGAGCGTCTCGGTCGTGGTGGGGTCCGTCGGCGGCGGCCCGTCGTAGTTGTCGACGAGCGTCCGGAGGTAGTTGATCGCAGTCCTGTCGACCGTCGCGTCGATGCCGGTGCTGTCGAGAAAGCGATCCCAGGCGGTGTTGGACGCGACGAGGGTCCGGTGTTCGTCGATGACGGCGGCGCCGGTGGACAGCGATTCGATCGTTCGGGTAGTGAGTGCGTCTGACATACGTCTGGGTTGGGCGGCCCGTCACCGGGCACGGCGCGTCGGCGACGGATCGGGCGCAGCCGGTCACGGGATGCAACGCGGCGCGACTCGGCTGCAGGCTCCGGTCCCGGGGGGTACCCGTACTAGGACGACCTTTGACGCAACGACGTATAATCCTGTCCGGCAAAATATCAGGTGTGAAAAACACCGGCGACGGCGTCGGGCCGATGATATAAGACCGAGCCGGTTGAAGGGCGATCCGTGACGCTACTGGTTCCATTCGACGGGTCGGCGCTCGCGGAGGCGGCCCTGCGGCGTGCCCGGGAGTTCGCCACCTATCGGGACGAGGCGGTGGTCGCGCTGACCGTCGTCCCGGAGGACGAGTCGTTCGCCGAGGATCGCGGCTGGATCGGGCCCGGCGAGCCGTACGACCCCGAGGAGGTCTGCACGGAGTTCGAACTGCGGGTCGCGGAGATCGACGACGACGTGCGCTTCCGGTGTGAGCATCCGCCGCCGAGCGAGCATCCGACGGCCACGACCATCGACAACGTGACCCAGACGATCCGGCAGGTCGCGGCGGAACTCGACGTCTCCATCATCTTCGTCGGGAGCGAGAACGCCGGCCGCGTTTCGATGCCCGTGACGAGCGTCGGGGGGCCACTCTCGACGGACGCGAAGTACGACGTGCACATCGTCCGACGGGTCGACTGAGCGGTCAGTCCACGTCGGCCAGTCGGTTGAGCGCGTAGATAGTGCGGAGCATCTCGCCCGAGTCGCCGCGGCCGAAGACGAGGTCGTCGGTCGCCCGCACGTGGTCGAGCACGGCCGGGGAGGCGTGTTCCGGCGCGGCGGCGATGCCGGCGTCGTTCTCCGCGACCCACTCCATCACCCGGAGGTCGCTCTTGCTGTCGCCCATCACGAGCGCGAACGGGTCGTCGACGCCGAGCACGTCGAGGGCGGCCTCGACGCCCAGCACCTTGTTGAGTTCGCGGCTGCCGACTTCGGCCGCGTCGGCCTCGTAGTAGGCCACGTCGATGCGGTCGAACAGCGCCGTGAGCGCCGGGGGAACGTCCGCGGCGTCCACGGTCGGGTCCGCGTCGCGGGCGGCGAGCACCCCGCGTATCTCGGGGTCTGCGGCGGCGTAGTACGCCCGCGCCCAGCCGCTCGCATCGGGGTCGACGCCGGCGACGCCCGCGGCCACGTCGTCGAGCAGGTCGAGCAGGTAGACGAGCGCCTCGTCGACGACGGCGTGGGCCTCGTCGCTCCCCGTCTCGAAGTTCGGCTTGAGCGTGACGTTGAACTCGTTGCCCTGGAGGTGACAGCCCCGGCGCAGGGATTCGGGGGCCTCCGAGAGGACCCGGGAGCGGAGGTTCCGGAACGTCGTCCCGATGGCCGGGTCCAGATCCTCGTAGAGTAGCTGTTTGGTCTCGGCGCCGTGGCCGGGGGTGAACACGCCCGTGCCGGACTCGTAGACGACGCTCACCGTCCCCGAGTGGACCAGTTCGTTGCCGAGGCCCTGGATGAGAAAGCCCTTGACGTTCTCCAGGGTCTGACCGGTGCAGATGACGATGGGAACGCCCGCCTCGTGAAACCGGGTGAGGAGGTGGAGCGTATCGCGTGGAATCTCGTTGTCGGTCCGGCCGGCCGAGCGGAGCGTCTCGTCGACGTCGAGGACGAGCACGTTGACCCGGCGGCCGTACGTCGAGTAGAGGTCGAGCCCGGTGAACGCCTGATCGCGGGTCGCGAGGCTCGCCAGCGTGGCGAAGGCGTCGCCCGTCCGGGGGAACGCGGAGCGAATCTCCGTTTTCAGTGCGTCGAGTTCCTCGCTGGCGCTCCGCCAGTGTTCGAGGGCGACCGGCGAGTCGACCGGCGGGAACAGGTCGACGAACTCCTGATACGTCCGCAGTTGCTCGGTGTCGAACTCCTCGTACAGCCGGTACAGCAGATCGTAACGTTCCATAGGTCTCCGGTGGCGGCGATATAGCGCGGTCAGCGTCCTAAGCCGTTCGGGCTTCGTATTTACTGAGAAATCAGTAAATATTTTTCGACAGGGGGCGAACGACGGGGCATGAGGGCAATCGGTATCGAAACCGGCGGTGGCGGGCCGCGGCTGTTGGACGTGCCGCGGCCCGATCCGAAGCCGGGCGAGGTGCTAGTCCGGACGCTGCGGGTCGGCGTCGACGGGACCGACCACGAGGTCGTCGCCGGCGCACACGGCGGGCCGCCGCCGGGCGCGGAGCACCTCGTGCTCGGCCACGAGGCGGTCGGCGTCGTCGTGGACCCCACCACGACCGACTTCGAGGCCGGCGATATCGTGGCGCCGACGGTTCGGCGACCGCCCCCGGACGGGACGAACGAGTATTTCGAGCGCGCCGAGCCGGACATGGCGCCGCCGGACGCGTGCGTCGAGTGCGGCATCGACGGCGCTCACGGGTTCATGAGCGAGTACTTCACCAGCCCGGCGCCGTATCTGATCCCCGTCCCCGAGGCGTGCGCGGAGTGGGGCTTTCTGGTCGAACCCATCAGCGTCTCGGAGAAAGCACTCGACCTGGCGCGTGCGTCGCGGTCGTCGTTCACCTGGTCGCCGGAGACGGCGCTGGTTCTCGGGAACGGGCCGCTCGGACTGGTGACCGTGGCGATGCTCGTCCCGGATCTCGACGTCTACTGTCTGGGGCGGCGCGACCGCCCCGATCCGAGCATCGATCTAATCGAGGCGTTGGGGGCGACGTACGTCGATGCCCGCGAGACGCCGGTGGACGCGGTGGCGAGCGTCCACGAACCGATGGATCTCGTCTACGAGGCCACCGGCTACGCGAAACACGCCATCGAGTGCGTCGACGCCCTCGCTCCAAACGGCGTCGCGGCGCTGCTCGGGGTCCCGCAGTCCTGGGAGTTCAGCGTCGACGGCGGGCATTTCCACCGGGAACTCGTCATGACGAACAAGGCGCTGGTGGGCAGCGTCAACGCCGGGCCGAGCCACTTCCACGCGGCCGTCGACCGGCTCGCCTCGCTGCCCGACTGGTTCTTCGACGACTACGTGACCGAGGTGGCGCCGGTCGAATCGTTCGAGGCGGCGTTCGATCCCGACGCGGCGATGAAGATCGCGGTGGAGTTCGGGACGCGGTGAGACCCGTCGGGGACCCCATCGCGAACGCACGTCGGGCCGCCGGACCGGGGCGTGCGCGTTCGGGCCGACCTTTGCCGAGGCTCTTTACGCGTTAGGGCTGTGGTGGACGGTATGACCGACGACGACCTCCAGCGGACGCTCGCCGCCGTCGACGCCCAGTTCGACTTCGGCGAGTACGAAATCGAGGCGTACGTGACGGTGCTCGAACACGGGCGGCTCACGGCGTCGGCAATCGCGGACGAGACCGACATTCCGCAGCCACGCGTCTACGACACGGTCCGGAGCCTCGCCGAACACGGGTTCGTCGAGATTCACGAGTCCCGGCCGATGCAGGTGGTGGCGATCGATCCCGAGGAGGCGTTCGGCGAGGTGCGGACCACGCTCGACGACCTGATCACGGCCCTCGAACGGCAGTACACCGCCCCGAGCAGGGGCGCGGAGGCCGTCTCGCTCATCAAATCCCGGCGGACGATACTCCGCTATCTCGAGGACGTCATCACGAGCGCCGAGTACGAACTGATGCTGTCGCTGACGCCGGATCTGTTCGCCCGGTTCGAAGACGACTTGGCCGACCGCCACGCCGAGGGCGTGACCATCGACCTCCTGCTCGCGCCGGCGGCGGAGATTCCCGACGCCGACGAGCACGACTACACGACGGTGGCGTCGGCGGTCCGTGCCCGGCGCGGCCGCACGACGCCCGTCGCCGCCGTCGCCGACGGCGAGTACTCCATCTACGCCGCGCGTGAGGCCGTGACGAACGGGGCTGAACGGTACGGCGTCACGTTCAACCGCTCCGAACTGGGCTTTCTCGTCTCGGGGTTTCTGAACACGGTCGTCTGGGCGTCGGCCACGACGCTCGTCGAGCGACCCGACACCCGGCCGTATCCGCGGCGCTACGCGTCCATCCGCCGCTGCGTGCAGGAACTCGAAGACAGCGACGGACCGCTATACGTGACCGTCCGCGGCCGCGACGTCGAGACCGGCGAGCGACGGACCGTCGAGGGCGAACTCGTCGACGTGGCCGTCGGCGTCGATCGGGTGACCGCCTCGCTCACGCTGCGGACCGACGACGGCGAGGTCGACGTCGGCGGCCAGGCCGCCGCGTTCGAGGACGTGGAGGCGGCCGAAATCGTCGTCGACGACGAGCCATCGGAGTGAACGGACCGGTCCCGGCCACTCACCGTCCGCGCCCCGTCGGCAGTCGTGCCACCGGGTTCCCCCACCCAACGAGCACGCAGCCGAGCAGACAGCCGTAGGTGACGAGCCCCCACGCGGCCGCGCCGAGGAGCCACGGGGCCCGGGGGGCGACGACGGCGGCGACGACGAGGACACCCACCGCGCCGGCGACGGGGACGCCGCGGCGCTCCCAGCCGGCCGCGAGCGTCGGCGAGGCGAGAAACCCCCACTCGACCCCGAGGGCGCCGACGATGCCGGTCACGACGGCGACCGGGCGGACGAACGGCGCGACGCCGACGAGGTGTGTGCCGACGACGACGAGGCCGGCGAGGGTGGCGAGCGCGAGGCATCCGTCGCGTCGAACGTCGGCCATACGCGTCGCAGGCGCCCGACGAGCAAAGGCGTCACGGCGGCCGGAATCAACGCTTAGAATTCGGCCAATGCCTATAAGAGAGCCGTATCCCAACGAGGGTCGAATGGATGCCAGTGCCTACCGCGAGGAGATTTACGACATCTTCGCCGGCGCCGACGCGGATGTCGACATCACGGCGCGGATAGAGCGAGCGCTCGCTGTGGGCACGGAGTATCTCGGACTCTCGGTCGGCTTTCTCACGCGGATCGAGGATGAGGTGCAGGAGATCGTCGCGGCGACGGGGAGCGACGTGGCGATCCGGGCGGGCGATCGCTGCCCGCTCGACGAGGCGTACTGTCGGCGGACGATCGAGATGGAGGGGACGCTCGCGGTGCAGGACGCCGCCGCCTCGCAGGCGGTCGCCGACCGCGCCGTCCAGGCGTTCGGCCTCGGCACCTACATCGGCGTCAAAGTCGTCGTCGACGGCGAGACGTTCGGGACGGTCTGTTTCGCCGCCGAATCCGAGCGCGACGAGCCGTTCACCGAGACGGAGGAAGTGTTCATCGAACTGCTCGCCAAGCTGATCGGCGGGGAGTTCGAACGGCGGTCGTACGAACGGGAACTGGAGGCGCGGACCGCGCGCCTCGAACGCGAGAAGGCGCGGTTCGAGGGCATCGCCGAGACGAGCTTCGACGTCATCTTCCGACTCGACCGGGACGGCACGTTCACGTACGTCTCCTCGGCGGTCGAACGTGTCCTGGGCCACCGGCCGGCCGAACTGGTCGACACGCAGTTCGTGACGTGGCTCGGCGAGTCGTCGGTCGCCGACGCCGTCGCGGCCTACCGGCGAGCGATGGACGGGGAGACGGTCGAGAACCTCGAACTCGACTTCGCCGACGCGGCGGGCGAACGGGTCGTCATCGCGGTCAACGCCACGCCGATCCGCGACGGCGACCGGGTGGTCGGGGTGCAGGGTGTCGGCCGCGACGTGACCGCTCGGAAGGAACGCGAACGCGAACTCCGCCGGAAGACCCGCGCGATGGACGAGGCGGAGGTCGGCATCTCGATGGCCGACGCGGACGGCGACCTGCCGCTCGTCTACGCCAACGAGGGGTTCGAGCGGATCACCGGCTACGGCGCCGAGGAGATGCTGGGTCGGAACTGCCGGTTCCTCCAGGGGGAGGCGACCGATCCCGAAGCCGTCGACCGATTGCGGGACGGCATCGACGCCGAGGAGCCCACGTCGGCCGAACTGCTCAACTACCGCGCCGACGGGTCGCCGTTCTGGAACCAGATCCGGCTCAACCCCGTCGAGGGCGACGACGGCGCCCTCACCCACTACCTGGGCTTTCAGACCGACGTGACCGAGCGCAAGCGGACCGAACAGCTCGTCCGGCTTCTCAACCGCGTCCTCCGGCACAACCTCCGCAACGACCTGAACGTCCTGCTCGGCGTGGGGAGCCACCTCCAGTCCGGATCGGTAACGGGGGACGTGAGCGAACTGGGCGCGCGGATCGAGCGGACCGCGAACCGGCTGGTGGAGACGAGCGAACAGGCCCGCGAACTGGAGCGGAACGCGCGCCGGGACCGCGATCCGCGACGGCTCGACCCGGACGCCCTGTTCGACGCCGCGACGGTGGCCCTCCCGACGGACGCGACCGTCGACACCGACGTTCGGACCGAGCGGGGGATCTGCGCCGGCCCCGAACTCGAACGGGCGCTGGCGGAACTCGCGAGGAACGCGGTGGCGCACAACCCCGACGACGAGCCGTGGGTGGAACTCCGAGCGACGGACGACGGCGAGTGGGTCGAACTCGTCGTCAGGGACGACGGGCCGGGGATCGACGACATGGAGGCGGCGGCCATCGACGCGGGGAAGGAGACGGCGCTGGTCCACTGCTCCGGACTGGGACTGTGGCTGGTCAACTGGATCGTGACGCGCTACGGCGGCTCGTTCGGGATTCGCCCGCGCGAGGACGCCGAGGGCTCGGTCGCGACGATCAGGCTACCCGGGATCGACGCCGACACGGCGGTCGAGTCCGTCGCGCGACAGCCGACCGTCCTCTTTCGCTAGCCGCCCGGGACGCGGCTGCCGGCCGCGAGATGGAGGGAGTACGCGATCAGCCCGAGACCGGCGAGCTGGAGGAGCCTGACGAGGAGGCGGAACACGCCCTGCAGGTCGATTGAGACGACGTGGAAGGCGATCAACCCCTGTCCGACGACGGCGAGCAGGTAGGTGACGCCGAAGAGGATGATCATGCCGGCGGCGAGATACCGCATCGCGGGTTCGTCGTTGCGGCGGAGGCCACGGTAGGCCTGATAGCCGATATAGAGGCCGACGAGGGCGGAGCCGGTCGCCGCGGCGCCGGCGAGGGCGTCGACGGCGGCGCCGAGAGCGACCATCTCAGAACTTCCCCCAGAGGCGCGTGAGTTCGTCCGCCACGTCCCTGTTCGTCCGGTCGATGGTCCAGTCGACCTCGCCGTCGGCGACGACGAGTTCGAAGCGTTCCAGCGTCGCCACGTAGACGGTGTCGTGGTGGCCGTCGCTCCGCGGCCGCGTCCGCTCGTCGATGAGGCCGGCGTCGACGAGGCGGTCGACCCGACGGTAGATGGCGGAGGTGGAGACGCCACAGCGGTCGCTCAGCGTCGCCGCAGACAGCGGCTCCGCGTTCGTCGCTGCGAGGATGGTGCGGACGTGCTCGTCGTCCAGCAAGCCGACGAGCGTCGCGAGGTCGGGGTCGTCCGCCACGGGTCCATCAGTCATGCGTCCGAGAAATAAATCGGTCGCCCACCTCGTCGGGGCGACGGGCGACGGCGGGTCGGTCGGGGGCGATGCGACGGTCACGACGACCCCTCCAGCGGCACGGCGAAGACGGGTCGGTCGCTCGATCCGGGGGCGTAGAGCAGGTCGAGGTGAGTCGCCGGACGGGACTCCGTGGCCGCGAACGGGTCCTCGGCGTCGCGGTCGATGGCGTCGAAGGGGATGGCCTCGACCGTCGGCGTCTCGGGGAGGGTGACGGGCACCCGGTCGCCGGGCGCGAGCGTCTCGGCGTCCGTCGGCATCGGGCGGGGCTCCGGGAAGACGAGCCAGTCGTCCGGAGCGTCGGCGTCGAACTGGTAGCCGAGGGCGGCGGTCGGGACGTGATCGCCCGCCTCGTGGCGGAGCGTCACGGTTCCCGCGTCCGTGTCGCGGTCGTACCCCCACGTCACCTGCGGCGGGTAGGGCGGGGTGATGTCGGCGGGGTCGACCCCCTCGCCGGGCGGGATTCGCCCCTCCACGACCACGAGGCGGCCGTCGATGCGGAAATCGGAGTTCCGGACTTCGCGTGTCAACACGGTGCCGTCGACGGCGCGGTCCCGGAGTTCGGCTTCCGGCGGCGTGCGCCCTTCGGGATAGAGAAACGTCATGACGTGGTACGCGGTGTCGCCGTCGAAGCGGAAACCCTCGCATTTCTGCCAGTAGCGTTCGTCGGTGGGCGGGATGTACTCGACCATCCGACTCTCGCCGACGGCGTCGGTGAGGCGGGCGACGCCGGCGTCGGCGCCGTGGTAGCGGTCGATCCGGCCGGCGCGGGCGTCGATCAGCGCCTCGATCCGGGGGTGGTCGTGGACGCGCCGACTCGACCGGACGACGACGCCGTCGCGGACGGCCACCCGGCGGGGCACGTCGTCGCGGACGAACAGGTCGTAGTCGCCGCGTGATCCGACCGCGGCGTAGCCGCTCCGGGTGAGCGCCGTGGCGACGGCCGCGGCGTCGAACGCCCCGCCGAGCACCGTGCCGAAGGGGGTGTGCAGGCGGCCGTCGTAGTTCGCGTAGCCGACGCCGAAGTGATCGAGGGAGGCCAGGAGTCGCTTGCGCGGCGTGGTGAACCGGACGGGCGCGGGGTAGTCGAGTTCGCCGGGGCGTCTGAACAGGAAGGCGTAGTGCTCGGCGTCGAACCCGTCGACGGCGGCGGGGGCGGGGAGCCAGCGTCGATACCGCGGCGGGTCCGCGTCGGGCACGTCGATGCGGCCGAACCGCTGGGCGGCGCCGAGCGGAGGGAGGGCCGAAGCGCAACCGGCAGTCGCGGCCGCGACGCCCGTCGCGAGGGCGCCGGCACCGCGCCGGAGGAGGGCGCGGCGCGTGGTGGGGGAGTCGGTGGGGACCATCGCAGTCGACCCTACACGCGGGAGGTGTATCACACCCCGTGACGGACTGCGCCGCCGCACAGTCCGTCGACGGATATATATAGTGCGCCGAACGGAGCGACTCACGCGTATTTAGGCGGGCCTAAAATCCGAAAACCATTTCAATGTTTAGGCTGGCCTAAAACCATGCCGAGCGAAACGGACCGGGAGTGGAGACCGGCACCGCAGGAGTACGGAACGGAGCGCGTCGTGGGGGATCGGTGATGCGAGCACGCGAGTGGGCCATCGTCGGCGCCGCGTGCGAGCCCGAAGAGCACGGCATCCCGAAGCTCCCGGTGTGGCAAGTCAGCCGCGACGACGATGGCGGCATCGCCTTCGCCGCCGACGGCGACGACGAGCCGTTCATCGCCGCCGAGTCGCCGGTGCGCGTCCGTCGCTGATCACCTCACTCCAGCTGGTGGTAATCGAGTTCGTACCCCGCGTCGAGGGCCTCGCGAACCGCCGCGCTCGGCTCGTCGACGGGCGCCGTCGAGAGCGCCATCGTGCCGAACGTCCCGCGTTCGACGACGACGTTTCGCCGCCAGTCGGGGTCGGTGTCGGGGTAGTCGGGGCGGTGGTGCGCGCCGCGCGATTCGGTGCGCTCGTGGGCGGCCCGGAGGACCGCCTCGGCCACCGTCAGCCCGAACTGGAGGTTCAGCGCGAACTCGAACGAGCGGCTGGTGCGGTCGCCAACGTCGAGGTCCATCGCCCGCCCGCGGAGCGCGGTGAGGGCGTCGAGGCCGGCGGTCAGCCCCGTCTCGTCGCGGTGGATGCCGGCGTGGTCCCAGAGGATGTCGCGGAGGTCGTCGAGCAGGGCGTCGGGACGGGTCGATCCCGTGCTCCCGGCGAGGGCCGCAAGGTCGGCGAAGTGACGACTGGCGGCGTCGTGGAGCGCCGACGCGTCCGTGCCGCTGTCGGCGGACCGATCGGCCAGTCGCGCCGCGATGGCGTCGCCGGTCAGCTGCCCGTACGCGATGGTCTCGGCCAGCGAGTTGCCGCCGAGGCGGTTCGCGCCGTGGACGCCCGCCATCGTCTCGCCGATGGCGTAGAGGCCGTCGACGGCCGTCTCGCCGTCGTCGTCGACGACGACCCCGCCCATCCCGTAGTGAGCGGTGGGTGCCACTTCGACCGGCGCCGTCGCCATGTCGACATCGAGGTCGGCGAACCGCTCGTACATCCGGGGGAGGCGCTCGCGGATGAACTCGGAATCGCGATGCGAGATATCGAGGTAGACGCCGCCGTGGTCCGTGCCGCGGCCGGCCGCAATCTCCTCGTCGATGGCGCGGGCCACCACGTCGCGAGCGTCGAGTTCCATCTGCTCGGGGGAGTAGCGTTCCATGAACCGCTCCCCGTCGGCGTTGTAGAGGTGCCCACCCTCGCCGCGGACCGCTTCGGTGACGAGGCGGCCGTCCCACTCCTCGCCGTAGCGGGCGCCGACCATGCCCGTCGGGTGGAACTGGACGAACTCCATATCCATCAGGCGGGCGCCGGCGTCGTAGGCGAGAGCGGGGCCGTCGCCCGTGTTCTCGTCGTCGCGCGAGGAATGGCGGCGGTAGAGGCTGGTGTACCCGCCCGCGGCGAGAACGACGGTGTCGGCGTCGAACAGCAGGGAGTCGCCGGTGTCGAGGTCGGTGGCGGCGGCGCCGAGGACCCGCTCCCCGTCGTCGTCCGTGAGCAGTTTCGAGACGAAGACGTTCTCGCGGTAGGGAATCGACAGGGACTGTGCCCGCTCGACGAGCGTGTCGAGTAGGGACTCGCCGGTGTGGTCGCCGGCGAAGGCGGTGCGGCGGAACGACTGCGCGCCGAAGTACCGCTGGTCGATGGCGCCCTCGTCGGTCCGGCTAAACGCCATCCCCCAGTCGTCGAGTTCGCGGAGGAGGGCGGGCATTCGCCGGGTCACCGCCTCGACTTTCGCGGGGTCGTTGAGGTGGTGACCCTCGTTCAGCGTGTCGGCGGCGTGGACCGTCCAGTCGTCTTCGGGGTCGTGGGTGCCGAGGGCGCCGTTGATCCCGCCGCGCGCCCACGTCGTGTGGGCGTCGCCGTGGCTCCGCTTGCCCACGACGAGGATATCCTCCGGGTCGAGACCCTGCTCGACCAGTTGGATGGCCGTCCGGGCGCCGGCCGCACCGGCGCCGACGATCAGGACGCGGACGGGGACCGTCTCGTAGTCGACCGAGCGCGACTCGTCGCTCGTCGGTCGGGATGAACTGTCCATAGCTACTAGTCGGACCGAGGCGACATAGCCCCGCCGTCGGCGGTGTCGCGGGTGGGCATACGTCCGCTTCGAGGGTCGATTTCGTTCCGTGTACGCGGCCGGTTGGCCGACGCCCCACCGACTAAGAGGGGGTGGAGCGAACGGGGCCGTCATGAGCGAGACGGGGCGGACGCTCCGGATCGGGGCGGCACAGGTCGCCGAGGTGTATCTCGACCGGGCGGCGACGGTGCGCAAGGACTGCGAGTACATCCGCCAGGCCGGCGAGCAGGGAGTGGACCTGCTGGTCTTCCCGGAGTATCACATCCCCGCCTCCCCCAAGTGGTTCCGACACGACCCGGACCTGTCGTTCGAGGCGTACTACGAGCGGTTGCTCGCGGAGGCGGTGCGGCCGGGGAGCCGGGCGGTCGATCGACTGGCGGAGGCGGCCGACGACGCCGACTGTGCGGTCGTGATCGGCGTCAACTGGAAGCCAGACACCACGGCGGGGACGCTGTACAACGCCCAACTGTACCTCGACGCCGACGGCTCGGTGCTGGGCGTCCGCCGGAAGCTCGTCCCGACGCTGTACGAGCGCCTGCTTCACGCCGGCGGTGACGGGACCGACGTGCGGACGTTCGAATCCTCGGTCGGGACCATCGGCGGGATGCTGTGTGGCGAGCATCTGAACCACCTACTGGCGTTCGCGCTGCTGGCGCAGGGACAGGAACTCCACGCCGCCGGGTGGCCGCGGTACGTGGGCTACGACCGCGAGGCGTTAGAGCGGCTGATCGGCGTCCGGACGCGCTTTCACGCCGAGGCGGCGAAGGTGCCCGCCGCGCTCGCGATGGGGACGGTGACCGACGAACTCGCCGCGGACATCGGGAAGCCGGCGTTGAGCGACGGGCCGAGCCTCTCGGCGGTGATCGGACCGACCGGCGAGTATCTCGCGGGCCCGAAATTCGAGGGCGAGGGCATCGTCCACGCGACGGTCGACCTGTCGGCCCGGGCGCGGGAACACTCCCATCACGACTTGGCGGGTCACTACAATCGGTTCGACGTCTTCGACCTCCACGTCGACCGCGGGGCACACACCCCGCTGTCGTTCGACGGGGAGTGAGCGGACGACCGCTAGTCCCGCCGGACGACCCGCCGTCGGATGAGGACGGCGACGACGACGCCGTAGACGAGTGCGGGACCGAACCCGACGACGGCGGCGAGCATCGTCGGATCGGTGTCGGGGAAGACGGGGTAGACCGCCGGCAGGAGGACGCGGATGGAGCCGACGATGATCCCGAATCCGACCGC
>Ga0209946_1000660_pt1 | contig 14134 bp, 11 predicted proteins | sample SalPon2_A_H2O_MG_FD_185704 | JGI IMG/M metagenome (GOLD analysis project Ga0209946, IMG submission 185704) | Salt pond water microbial communities from South San Francisco under conditions of wetland restoration - Salt Pond MetaG R2_A_H2O_MG... | ecosystem: Environmental > Aquatic > Non-marine... | reverse complement strand
GAGACCGAGGACGCGTTCGGCCGCTCGCTGGCTCGCTTCCGTCGGGACTGGATGGCCGGCTTCGAGAACCGCGAGAGCGTCCCCGAACCGATCGATCACCTCCGGATCGACGGTCGAGGCGTCCTTTTCGACGATAATCGCCTCGGTCACACCGTCGAGCCGGCGAAGTACGGCGCTCGTCAGCGCCCCCGAACCCTTGCCGACGCCGACGACGAACACGTCGTCTATCGAAGCGAGGTCGTATCGCTGGCCGTCGATCGTTACGCAGTCGTCAGTTCGGGCGAGGACGTCGGCGAGCAGCCGCTCCGGGACGACCGCCGCGAGCGCGCTGTCGACGATATCGATCGCGTCCGCCCTGAGCGGCGGCTCCGCGCCGTCCAGCAGTTCGTCTCGGTTTCGGATCGTCACGGTGACTCTCTCCCACTCCTGCCTGAAAGTTCTGTCCTCGGACGCGACGCTGACGGTCGGACCTCTGCGGGGGTACCCACCGCGAACGCACGGCTCAAGTGTTCGAGACTCCATCACTCGACAATGAGCGACACCGGTCCCCTACAGCCCGACCGCCCCGACCTGGACCGCCCGTTTCGGGTCGACGCCCCCTTCGACCCGGCGGGCGATCAGCCCGACGCGATCGAACAACTGGTCGCGGGCTATGAAGCCGGCGCGGAAAAACAGACGCTTCTCGGCGTCACCGGCTCGGGAAAGACCAACACCGTCTCGTGGGCGATCGAGGAACTCCAGCAGCCGACGCTCGTCCTCGCGCACAACAAGACGCTCGCGGCGCAACTGTACGAGGAGTTCCGAAATCTGTTCCCCGACAACGCCGTCGAGTACTTCGTTTCGTACTACGACTACTATCAGCCCGAGGCCTACGTCGAACAGACCGACACCTACATCGACAAGGACATGTCGATCAACGAGGAGATCGACCGGCTGCGGCACTCGGCGACTCGATCGCTTCTGACTCGCGAGGACGTGATCGTCGTCGCCTCGGTGTCAGCCATCTACGGGCTCGGGGATCCGAACAACTACGAGCGGATGGCGATGCGGCTCGAACCCGGCGACGAAGTGGGCCGGGAGGGACTCCTGAAACGGCTCGTCGATCTGAACTACGAGCGCAACGACGTCGACTTCCAGCAGGGCACCTTCCGGGTCCGCGGCGACACCGTCGAGATCTACCCGATGTACGGCCGCCACGCGCTCCGCGTCGAGTTCTGGGGCGACGAGATCGATCGGATCATGAAAGTCGACGTCCTGAACGGCGAGGTCGTTTCCACGGAACCGGCGGCGCTGGTTCACCCGGCGGAGCACTACTCGATCCCCGAGGAGAAACTCGAACGGGCGATCGAGGAGATCGAGGACCTGAAAGAACAGCGCGTGAGCTACTTCGAACGGCAGGGCGACCTCGTGGCGGCCCAGCGGATCGAAGAGCGGACGACCTTCGATCTGGAGATGCTCGAAGAGACCGGCTACTGTTCGGGGATCGAGAACTACTCCGTGCACATGTCCGACCGGGAATCGGGGGAACCGCCCTACACCCTGCTCGATTACTTCCCCGACGGTTTCCTGACGGTCGTCGACGAATCCCACCAGACGATCCCCCAGATCAAGGGCCAATACGAGGGCGACAAATCCCGAAAGGACTCCCTCGTCGAGAACGGCTTTCGGCTGCCGACCGCCTACGACAACCGCCCGCTCACCTTCGAGGAATTCGAGGAGAAAACCGACCGAACGCTGTACGTCTCGGCGACGCCGGGCGACTACGAGCGGGAACACTCCGCACAGGTCGTCGAACAGATCGTCCGGCCGACGTATCTGGTCGATCCCGAGATCGAAATCACTTCCGCCGACGGGCAGATCGAGGACCTCCTCGAACGGATCGAGGCGACCCCGGACAGTGATCGCGTCCTCGTGACGACGCTGACCAAACGGATGGCCGAGGACCTCACGGAGTACCTGGAGGGCGCGGGGATCGACGTCGCCTACATGCACGACGAGACCGACACGCTCGAACGCCACGAACTCGTCCGGTCGCTCCGACTCGGCGAGATCCAGGTGCTGGTCGGCATCAATCTCCTCCGGGAAGGCCTCGATATCCCCGAGGTGAGTCTGGTGGCGATCCTGGACGCCGACCAGGAGGGATTCTTGCGCTCGGAGACGACGCTCGTCCAGACGATGGGCCGGGCGGCCAGAAACGTCGACGGACGCGCCGTGTTGTACGCCGACGAGACGACCGACGCGATGGCCTCGGCCATCGACGAGACCCGTCGCCGCCGAGAGATCCAGACGGAGTTCAACGAGGAACACGGCCACAAGCCCCGAACAATCGAGAAGCCGGTCAGCGAGACGAACCTCCCGGGATCGAAGACGGAGACCGACGGCGTCTCCGGCGTCGAGGCCGAATCGCCCGACGAGGCCGAGGAACTGATCGAGCGACTCGAACGCCGAATGAGCGAAGCCGCCGACAACCTCGAGTTCGAACTCGCCGCCGACATCCGCGATCGGATCCGCGAACTCAGAGCGACCTTCGACGAACTCGACGATCCCGACGACGGCGTCCCGACGCCCGACGAGGAACTCTGATCACGACACCGGAGCTTTTTGTTCGTACCGTCCGAGTGCTCGGATATGGGCGTCCGCGCATATTTCCGCGCTCCGGTCGCGCTCGTCTGGACGCTCGTCGGTGTGGTCGCCGTCGGGGTCGTCGCCGCCGCTGCCCTCCGGATCGGAGCGCTGGCCGCCCGCTCGCCGGTCGTCGCCGATCCAACGGTGCTCGACGGCCTCGCCGGGTTCGTCTTCACCGTCACCTTCGGGGCCGTAATCGTCGTGGTCGCCTCGCTCGTCTGGCTGCCCTGTAGCCTCGGCGTCGCCTACGCCGTCGGCAGTCGCGTTCGGGGCGATGCGGCCTCATTCGGCGATTCGATCGATAGGCTCCGGGCGCGAGCCGAACCGCTATACCGGTGGGTGAAGACCCGTATCGCGATCGAGCCGATCGCCAGCCGGCTCCTCACTGAAAACGACGTCTCGCCCGCCGAGGTCGCCGTCGGCTGTGACGCCTTCGTCGTTCCGGCGCTGGCACTCGATGCGCCGGCGCTTCAGATGGCCGTCGGGCGGGCCAACCGGGCGATCCCCCAGCCCGGTCGCGAGCGACCCCTCGCCGTCGGCGTCGGTTTCACTGGCCTGGCTCTCGCGGGCGCTGTCGGAGCCGGGACAATCGGTAGCACCGCCGTTCCGATGCGGCCCCTCGCAATCGGAGCGGCGATCGTCGGTTCGGTCCTCACTGCCGCGCTCGATACCGCCTGGCGGGCCGGGGCGTACGCCCGACAGGACCTCGACGAGGGCTTCGGGTGACGCGAGCTCCGAGCGCGGCGTCCGCGGACGGTCGCTACCGCGTCCGTCAACGGCTCACTTCGTGATGCTAGCTGTCAGGGGGGAGTAACTATATATTGTTACATAACGGCCGACTAAGTGGAAAAAGTTGAATAGTCGCGGTTTCATCCTCCCTACCGTCTACCATGCAAACCGAACAAAAGGAACGCTACCGTCTCTTCATCGGCGGGGAGTACGTATCCGCATCGGGAGAGGAGTTCTTCGAGACGACCGATCCGGCGACGGGAGAGCATCTCGCCGCCGTCGCGGACGGCACCGCGGCCGACGTCGACCGCGCCGTCGGGGCCGCCAGAGAGGCGTTCGGAGAGTGGCGAGACGTCCTCCCGGCCGAACGGGGGCGCATTCTCCAGCGGATCGCCGAACGGATCCGCGACCGGAGCGAGGAGTTCGCCGACCTCGAGTGCCGCGATCAGGGAAAGCCACTGTCGCAGGCCCGCGGCGACGTCGAGACCGCCGCGCGCTACTTCGAGTACTACGCCGGGGCCGCCGACAAACTGGAAGGAAAGAGCGTTCCGCTGGGGAACGACGCTGTCGACTTCACCGAACGGGTCCCGTACGGTGTCAGCGCCCAGATCACGCCGTGGAACTTCCCGTTCAGCCTGGCGGCCCGCGGCATCGCCCCGGCGCTGGCTGCTGGAAACACGGTCGTCGTAAAGCCCGCGCCGACCACGTCGCTGTCGACGGTTGAGCTGGCCGAACTCTGTCGCGACGCCGGCGTCCCCGAAGGTGCGCTGAACGTGGTAACGGGCGGCGCCGAAGCGGGGGCCGCGCTCTCCTCACACGAGGATGTCGACGCCCTCACGTTCACCGGCAGCGTCCCGACGGGGCGAGCAGTCATGGAATCGGCCGCCGAAACGATCACGCCGGTCACGCTGGAACTCGGCGGGAAGAACCCGGCCATCGTCTTCCCGGACGCTGACTTCGAGCAGGCGGTTCACTGGGTCACGAACGGCATCCTGTACAACGCCGGACAGGTCTGTTCGGCGGCGGACCGCGCACTCGTTCACGAGTCCATCTACGACGAATTCGTCGACCGGATCGTCGAGTCCTTCGAGTCCTACGAGATCGGTCCGGGCGTCGAGGATCCGGACATCGGGCCCCTCAACCACGAGGAACACCTCGAGAAGGTACTCGAGTACATCGACATCGGCAAGAACGAAGCGACCCTCGAGACCGGCGGCCGCGCGCTCGATTCCCCCGGTCACTTCGTCGCCCCGACGGTCTTTTCGGACGTGGACAACGACATGCGGATCGCCCAAGAGGAGATCTTCGGCCCGGTCCTGTCCGTCATCCCCTTCTCCGACGAGGAGGAGGCGATAGAGTTGGCCAACGACGTCGAATACGGCCTCACCGGCGGGGTGTTCTCCTCGGACATCACCCGAGCGCTCAGCGTCGCACGCAGCATCGACGCCGGGAGCATCTACGTGAACGAGTGGTTCGGCGGCGGCGTCGAAACGCCGTTCGGCGGCATGAAAAACAGCGGTATCGGCCGCGAGAAGGCCCTCGATGGGCTGGATTCGTACCTCCAGACGAAGAACATCTCGGTGAACCTCGGCGAGTAGATCACTGGCGCCCCGTCTCTCGATATCATCCCATCAGCCGCCGTCGATCCGGATCCGATCGACGAACCGATCGAACGCCCCCGAGTCGGCGTGGACGTGCGCGTAGGTGCCGAGCGTCCGGTGGGCGGTGAGACCGTCCTTGCCGTCCTCGATCCCGTCGCCGCGTTCGACGTCGAAAGCGAACTCGGCGTCGCTCGCCACGTCGGCCGTCGAGTAGTGGAACTCGTGGCCCCGGAGCGTCGTCCCGCTGTCGGCGGTGAGCGAATCGCCGCGGGCGCGCAACTCGACGTGATCGAGCGCCTGGTACCGATCGCACATCTCGACGTCGGCCGGGAGGACACCCGCCATCCGGTGGGTCTCGCCGTCGACGTCGGTCAAGGTCTCGGCGAGCGACATTAGGCCGCCGCATTCCCCGAGGACGGGCAGTCCCGCTTTCGCTTGTTCACCCAACTCGGCGAGCGTTCCGCCGGTTTCGAGCGCTTCGCCGTGGAGTTCGGGATAGCCCCCCGGGAGATAGACGCCGTCGCAGTCCGGAAGCGGATCGCCCGCAACGGGCGAGAACGTGACGACGGACGCTCGTTCCCGGAGCCGTTCGATCGTCGCCGGGTATCTGAAACAGAACGCACTGTCGTCGGCGACGGCGACGGTCGCGTCGGTCCCAGTCCGCTCGGCCACCGGCTCCGGCTCCGGCGGTTCGCGTGCGAGATCAACGAGTCGTTCGATTTCGAGGTTTTCGCTCGCCTCCCGGAGCGTCTCCCGGTCGATCGGCGCTTCCTCGCCCATGTGCAATCCGAGATGCCGGTCGGGAATCTCCAGCCCCGAAAGCGGCGGGATCCGACCGAGATACGCCAACTCGTCGGGAAGCGCATCCCGAATCCCCTCGGCGTGGCGGCCACCGTGGGCGCGCTGAGCGACGACGCCGACGACATCGATATCGCGGCCGGCGGGCGCGGCGTACTCCTGAAACCCGAGCGCTGTCGCGGCGACGCTTTCCATCCCGGCCTTCGCGTCGACGACCAGCACGACCGGCAACCCGAGCGTCTCGGCGACAGCCGCCGTCGAGTTCGTCCCGTCGTACAGCCCCATCATTCCCTCGACGACACAGACGTCGCCCGTTCCGCGCCAGTAGTTGCGGCGACAGCCACTCTCCCCGGAGAGCCACGGGTCGAGGCTCCGGGACGGCCGATCGCAGACGACGGCGTGGTGGCTCGGATCGATGAAGTCCGGTCCGGCCTTCGCCGGCTGTGGGTCGTAGCCGGCCGTCCGCAGGCCTTCGAGGGCGGCGAGCGAGGCGACGGTCTTGCCGACGCCGGAGGCGGTGCCGGCGAGGACGAACCCCCTCACGGTTTCGGCGCCTCCTGATCGGTGCCCTCGAACAGTCGGTCGTACACTTCGAGCAGGCCCGCACGGACGTCATCCATCGGCAATCCCGTCCGATCAGCGAGCGCGAGCGCGCCACCCATGCCGACGCCCTCCTTCGCTTCCCCGGCGTTGAACGCGGCCGTTGCGGGGTGATCGTCCGTGAATTTCGGATCGGTGACGGTTACCGAGAGATCGAGCGCCGAGGCGGCCCGGTCGAGATCGATCGATGGATCGTCGGCGACGAACGAGGTCGTCGAAAGCGATAGCGGCTGCTCGTAGCCGTCGTGCCGAAGGCACGCGGCGGCCGCGACGAGCTGTGTCCCACCGGCGAGCGTCACCGCGGTGTCGGTTTCGAGTGCGCCCGCAGCGATCCCACAGACGACGGCTAGCGCGGGATCCCCGGCTCGTCGGAGGGCGACTCTCGGCCGCCCCGCGGCAGCGCCGGGCTCGAGCCCCGACGACTCGAGCGCCTCCTCGACGACCGACCGCTTCAATTCGAGCGGATTCTCCGGAAGCGACGAAGAGACGGTCCGATCGCCGAGGGCGTCCGATTCTCCGAGCGCGGTCAACACGCCCAGCGCGGTCGTGGTGCCGCCGGGGACCGTCTCGGCGAGGTAGAGCTCGTCGTCGGGGAGCTTCCGACCGAACTGTCTGGCGGCGGCGAAGGCCCCGGGAGCCGACGGCACCGGGTCGGCCTCTCTGATGTCCGCCCCCGGACGAGCGCCGACAGTCACCGTCGGTGCAGCGGTCGGTTCGGCCAGGCCAGCGTCGACGACGGTCGTGTCGATTCCCAGCCGCTCGACGACCCCGCGCGTGACGACGGCGGGCGTCGGACAGCCAGTCGGCGAGACGGGAACGACGGGCGAGCGGACGGGTCGACCGTAGGTCAGGATCTCGCTATCGGCACTCGGCGTGTGAGCCATCAGATCGGCGTCGGCCCCCGCGGCGCTGATGCCGTCGATCTCGGCCGTCCGCGTCGTGCCGGCACACAGAATCAGGCGTGTCATTGTGGTTGTATTGTACGCAAGCGCACTTGAGACTGCGGATCTCCCCGTAACCTATTTATCCGCTGGCTGTACAGACCGGTACAAGCGCATTTGCGCTAAATAAAGTAAAATTGTATTCAGGCCAATGACAGACACACTCCTGCTCGTCGGCCGGACACACACCCGCGATGTCGCGCGGATTCACGCCGACCGGCTCCGGTCTCGTGGCGTTGCCGACCGGGTTTCGGTCGCGACATACGATGATACCCCCGCCGAACTCGCGCCCGATACGACCGGTACCGTCTACGTGGTCCCGATGACCGCTGCGCCGGATCGGGACACGACCCGGGCGATCCCCGGCGCGATTCCGAACGCCCGTCATTGTGAGCCGGTCGGGACGAGCCCGGCCGTCGCTCGCGCGATCGCCCGACGGGCCGACACAGCGTTGCCGGCAGCGCCGGACGTCTCGCTCGCGCTCGTCGCCTTCGGGGACAGCGCCGGTAACGGATCCCGACGAACGACCGAACAGCAGGCCGGTCGCCTCCGGGAGACGACGGCCTACGGCGAGGTGACGACGGCGTACATGCTGCAGAACCCCGCTGTCGAATGTCTCCGATACAATCTCTCCGGCGAGCGGGCCGTCGTCGTCCCGTTTTTCATCGCCGCTTCCGAGGAGACCGAGCAGGCCATCCCCGAAAAGCTCGAACTCGATCGCGGGGGACTCGTCTATGCCGATCCGCTCGGTACCCACGAGGCCGTGACCGACGCCATCGAGGCCGAACTCGCGAAGGCGCGCGCGATCGGTTCGGGAACCGCCGCCGTTAGTCCCGTTGCGACTGACGGCCGCGGCCGCTGGTGACATCCTCCTCGTCGTAAACGACGAGGCTTCCCGTACCGCAGCGTTGGGATATTTGCTGGTCTACGGTACAACCTGTTCTTGTGGGACTATTTCACCCGTTGATTTGTTGAACAGGTAGACCGAGGGCTGTGCCAGACAGCCGGTACTCCTATCCGCAGCAGGATTCGGAGTTATCTTTTGTCTGATGTTCTCTGCGCCATTACAGTCAGCGTTAGCTACCAACCCACAGGAGTCACACACGTACAGACCACGCTCAACACGGTTACTATCAGCGGTGTCACCGCACGCACAGCAGGTTTTTGAGGTATTCCACTCGTTTTCTTTCAGCACCTCAACGCCGTGTTCTTTGCCTTTGTAGTTGAGATACTGATACAGCCGGTTGAAGGCCCACGTATGCAGCCATTTGTTTGCTGTTTTCCCGAGGTCGTCCGACCGGACATCTTCGGGCCAGCCGACAACGAGCGTACCAACACCACGTTCAATACACTCCTCAATGATCGTCTTTGTCAACGTGTGGTAGAAGTGCGTCTCTCGCCGGTTCCGTTTCTGCCGGAGTTGTTGGGCTTGTTGTGACGGCCCGTTCTCACCTTCCGTGTCGTACTCTCGTTGCTGGAAGTAGTGGTTGTCCTGCTTGATCGTGTTGCCGGGATACAGCACGTACTCGTCGGGAAACGCAACAGCAGCAATGTTCGACACGCCGAGATCGACACCGGCAACACCGTCACCGGGTGCATCGGGCGTCGGTATCGTCTCTTTGACGACAAAGTGGACTTCCCACTCGTCACCGTTCCAGACTGCTCGCACGTTCTGGACGGTATCGACAGCACCGAGGTCAACATCATTTCTGGTGTCATATTCGCACAGCAGGAAATCCCCGAAGCTGTCTTTCAGGTTTTCACCTTTCGAGAGTCGCACCTGATCATGTTTGGTGTCGAGTTTGAAGCCGTTGTCTTTGAACGTGACTGTTGAGCGTGGTCGTGTATCGTACTCCTTACGGTAGCCGGGTGGGTTCGCTGTCTCGTCTTTGTGTCGCAGGTCAAACCACGACTGGAAGGCGTCAGAAAGTTCTTCAATGACTTTCTGACTTGAGAAGGCGTTGAGGTTCTTCCAGCACTGTCTGGTTTTCAGGTAGGCTTTGAGCGTGGCTTCGTCGGGTATCTCACCGATTGCATCCCACACGCGGTCGGCTGTCCACCGTGCGACATTCCAGAGTTTTGAGGCAGCGTCCCCGAGCGCATCCAGATCACTTTGCACCCGTTGCTGGTTTGTGATGTGACCAACATAGGTACGAGTGACCTGAATCGCCATACATAGCGTATGTTATTCGTCTTAGTTATCTCTATCGGTGAAATATCTAGTCGGCCATCGTTCGTGGGTTAAAATAGATTCATTTCGGATTCACGCCCGCGGTGAACGGCGGGATTCTCTCCTTGATACAGATAGCCGCGGCGCCCCGACGGTAGCGTCCGTGGATGCCGCCCGTCCCCGCTGACGGCCGTGACCCGTTCTTTTCAAGTGTCTCAACCGATTACTGGAAACAACGAATGAGCGAGGACTTCTACTCGGTGCTCGGTGTCTCCAAGGATGCCGACGAAGACGAGATCAAACAGGCGTACCGGAAGAAGGCGTCCGAATACCACCCCGACGTCTCGGACGACCCGAACGCCGAAGAGAAGTTCAAGAAGGCCAAGAAGGCAAAGGAGGTCCTCTTAGACGACGAGAAGCGCCGGATGTACGACCAGATGGGCCACGAGCGGTTCGAAGAAGCCGAAAAGCGCGGCGCGACCGACACCGACGGCCGCAGCGGGATGGGCGGCATGGGTGGTATGGGCGGTGGCGGCGGGATGGGCGGCATGAACGACATCTTCGAGCAGTTCTTCGGCGGTGGCGGCGCCCGTTCCCGTTCCCAGTCCGGCCCCCGACAGGGGTCGGATCTGAAGACCCGACTCCGGATCGATCTGGAGGACGCCTACCGGGGCGTCACGAAACAGTTGACCGTCACCCGCCCCGAGCGCTGTCCCGACTGCGACGGGGCCGGTCACCCCCCCGACGCCGACGCCCGAACCTGTCCCACCTGTGACGGCCGCGGTCAGCAGACGTCGGTCCGACAGACTCCTCTGGGCCGCGTCCAGCAGACCCAGACCTGCTCGCGCTGCGAGGGGGAGGGCACGATCTACTCCGAGACGTGTTCGACCTGTCGCGGCGAGGGGCAGATCAAAAACGAGGCGACGCTCCAGGTCGAAGTCCCGGCCGGCATCCGCGACGGACAGACGCTGCGGATGGACGGCGAGGGCGCGCCCGGCGAGAACGGCGGCCCGAACGGCGATCTGCTCGTCGAGATACGCATCGAGGACAACGAGGCCTTCGAGCGCGACGGCGACGATCTCCGGACCCGCCAGCCGATCTCGTTCCCGCAGGCGGTCTTCGGCGATACCGTCGAGGTGGAGACGCTCGATGGAACCGTCGAGATGGACGTCCCGGCCGGTACCCAGAGCGGCGAGGTCTTCCGGCTTCGGAACAAGGGGATGCCCCGCCTCCAGCGCCGCGGGCACGGCGATCTCTACGTCGAGGTCCGGATCGTCACCCCCGAAAACCTCAACGAAGAACAACGCGAGGCGCTGGAGACGTTCGCCGAGGCTGGCGGCGAGGATATCGACGTCGAACAGGGCTTTTTCGAGAAACTGAAACAGAGCTTCTAGTCCGTCCCCTCTCCCGAATCCGGGAGGAGTCGCCTCGCGAGCGCGCCGAGTCGCTTGTACGCGAGGTTGACGTAAAGTCCCGAAAGAAAAACGAGTCCGAGAACCAGTGGTGCCTCCGGGCTCGCCTCACCCAGGATGATCCCGGAAAACAGGAAGACACCGACCCCGAGGGGCAACGCGGCGGGCAGCCGAAGGTTGTACCGGACGAGTTCGAACGTCGAACTGTGGAAGTCCTCGACGAGCGCGGTGAAGACGAACCCCAACGCGCCGAGTGCGCCGAAGACGTATACGTACAGTGGGATGCCGCCGAGCGCCCCGGCCGATGGATCGACGAGAGACGGATCGAACCGCACTATCGTCCAGAGAACGAGCACCACCGTCAACAGCACGTCCGCGAGGACGATCGCGATGCCGGCGACGGATCGATACCACGCCGATCCTGCGCCGTTTGCGGTCTCTGTGCCGCCGTTTTCCGGATCGACGCGCTTTCGATCTTCGTCCCTTTCGCCCGGCATACAGGCCGGCTGTCGCCAGGGCGCTAATTAAATCGACACGATCGTTCACACCGGTCCGACGCCCGTCTCTCCCTGTTTTCCGGACTGCGGCCGACTCAAAACGCCGCTCTGTAGCGACAGTCCGTTTCGCGACCTATCACAGAGAACGTCAAAACCGGAACCGGAACCGCTCTTCGGTGTCGACGAACCGGCCCGTAATCCCGGCCCCGAAAGCGTAGGCGACCCGTTCGGCCCCGCCGCGGAGCCGTTCGGCGACGCCCGCCTGGGCTTCGAGTTCCCTCGTCTTGACGTCCTCATCGAGCAGCTCTTCGAGCCGCGTCTCGACGTCCTCCCGCGTCCCGATCCTGTCGACGAGGCCGAGTTCGTGAGCTTCCCGGCCCAGAAAGACCCTCGCCTCCGTCTCGCGGATCGCCTCGGGGTCGGCGTCGCGCCCCTCGGCGACGGTTTCGACGAACTGATCGTAGTAGTCGTCGATGATGCCCTGGAGGTACTCCCGTTCGTGCTCTTCGAGGTCATCGAACGGGACGCCGGCTTCCTTGTACTCGCCGGCCGTGAGCTGTTCGTATTCGAGCCCGACCCGATCCAGCAGGTCGCCGGCCGTCACCCGCGAGCCCCGGACTCCGATCGAGCCCACGACGCTACCCTCACGCGCCCACAGTTCGTCACAGCCGCTGGCGATCCAGTAGCCGCCGCTGGCACAGACGTCCGTCGCGTAGGCGACCGTCGGGCCGTCGAACGCCTTCGCAGCCAGCCGGATGTCGTCGCTCGGGACGACCGCGCCGCCCGGGGTGTTCAGTTTGAGTACGAGCGCCTCGGCGCTGTCGTCCTCGTCGGCCCGCTCGATCAACTCGACGATGTCGTCGGCGCCGGGCGAACCGGGCGCGGAGACGGGAATCCCCCCGCCGCCGTCGCGGGTTATCGGCCCCTTGACCGGGACCTCGGCCGCGTTGTACTCCGGAAAGACGTTGCCCGCGACGTTCCCGCCGATGCGGACCCCGGCGACGGCCACGGCGACGACGAGAAGGACGCCGAGCAGGTCCGCCGTATCGGTCGGGAACCGGACGAAAACGAGCCAGCCGACGGCCGCAAGCAGGACGGTCACACCGAGCCCGATACCCAGACGGCCGACGCGTTCGAGTCCACTCATCATTCAGCTTGAGGGCTGGCTCCCTGTTAAACAGTTCGCGACGATCGCCCGCTCCGGCGGCGACTCGGGATGAACGAGCAACATTCTCCGGCTCACGAACGAGTATACTGTGGTCTGTGGACACAGTACACGGATCTATGAACTCGACCGAGATCGGCGCGGCGCTTGAATCGATCGCAACCCCGGATATCGCCGACGCGCTGGACGTGTTGGGCTATCGCGACCAGACCGCCTTCGGTATCACGAGGATGTGGGACGACTGCCCGCGGATCGCCGGTCGGGTCATGCCGATCAAACTCGCCCCTGACGCCTCAGAGTCCACTGTAACGGGCACGCTCGAGGCGATCGAGGCCGCCGACCCGGGCGATGTTCTCCTGTTCGACAACGACGGACGACTCGAACAGAACACCTTCGGCGGCATCGCCGCCTTCTGTGCTGCCCGGCAGGGAATCAGCGGCGCGATAGCCGACGGCGCCAGTCGGGATATCGACGATTTACAGTCACAGAACTTCCCGCTCTACGCTCGTGGTCCAGCGACGACTTCAGTGAAAGACCGGACCGGAATTGTCGACTACGACATTCCGGTCGACCCCGGCGGCGTTGAGGTCGAACCGGGCGACTACGTCGTCGCCGATGGGAGCGGCGTGATCTTCGTCCCCGGCGACGAGGTCGAGACAGTGCTCGAGATCGCGCCGAAATTCGGCGAGTACGAACAGGAGATCAAACGGCGGATCGCGGCGGGCGAAGACATGATCGAGGTCCACGAAGACGTCGACTACGAGGACTTCGAATCCCGCGTCGGCCTCGAATAGCCGGCGTGCGATCGGAGCAGCGGTATCGGATGGATTGGCTTTCGGGTGGAAACAGAGGGGCAGGCAGCCTCAGACCCCGAGTTCCTCGTCGGAGAGGCCGACCAGGAGCGTTCCGGCAGCGATCCCGATGGCCGCGACCGCGGCCGTCTCCGAGGGTATCGGAGCAGTGTTGAGACTCGCGGCGAGGATCAGGAGGCTACTGATGACCAACACGACCGCACCGGCACCGAACTTCCGTACGTCTGTTGCCATATCTCGCTCTCAGTATTTCGACCGCATAAAGGCAACGAAAGTTCTCGCGGCCGTGGATCGGCGGGCCGAAAGGCGTATGCCGGCCGCGAGCGCCACAGCGAGTATGGCGACCGATGTCGACGCGCTGGCGACGGTTGCGGACTACCAGTTCGGAGCGGGTGCCGGCGCGGCGCTCTTCGAGGGTGACCTCGTCGTCCAGCGGACCGGCTCGGGGCGACCACAGCAGATCCTCGCCGACGGCGACCGCATCGTCTCCTATGGCACCGACGGGCGGTTTACGCTTGGCGTGGCCGGGGGCCGTCGACTTCGGTCGGTGCTTTCGCCGCCGACCGCCCGCGTCGTCGTCGGCGACGACAGCGAACCGTTCGTCAGGGAGGGGCGAAACGTCTTCGCGAAGTTCGTCAGGGACGTCGACCCCGCCGTCCGCCCCGGCGACGAGGTGCTCGTCGAACATTATGCGGGTGACCTGCTCGCGGTCGGGCGGGCCGAACTCTCCGCCGACGCGATGCGGGACTTCGACACCGGGATGGCCGTGAAGGTCCGAAAAAGC
>Ga0209946_1000652_pt1 | contig 14185 bp, 7 predicted proteins | sample SalPon2_A_H2O_MG_FD_185704 | JGI IMG/M metagenome (GOLD analysis project Ga0209946, IMG submission 185704) | Salt pond water microbial communities from South San Francisco under conditions of wetland restoration - Salt Pond MetaG R2_A_H2O_MG... | ecosystem: Environmental > Aquatic > Non-marine... | reverse complement strand
GCTCACGCGACCGGCCGACGTCGTCACCGTCGAGAAGGCGGCAGAGACGACGATCGAGGTCACGGGCGTCGGCGCGCAGTACATTCCGGAAGACCCCGAGAAGAACACCGTCGGCGCGGTCGTCGAGGCGCTCGACGCCCCCGCGCGCATCCACATCGACAAGGGCGTTCGCCCCGCGTCCGGACTCGGTTCCTCGGCCGCCAGCGCCGCCGGTGCGGCCGTCGCGCTCAACCGGCTGTACGACCGCGGGCTCTCCCGCTCGGATCTCGTGCCGATCGCCGCGGAGGGCGAGGCGGTCGTCTCCGGCGTCGCGCACTCGGACAACGTCGCCCCCTCGATTCTCGGCGGGTTCACGGTGACGACGCGAGAGGGGACGCACGCGGTCGACGCCGCGGTCCCGCTCGTCGTCTGTCTCCCCGATGTCGCGGTCTCGACGCGTGACGCGCGCCGGGTCGTACCCGAGACCGCCTCGATGGACGACCTCGTCGAGACCGTGGGCAACGCGGCCACGCTCGCCGTCGGGATGTGTCGGTCCGACCCCGACCTCGTCGGGGCTGGGATGAGCGACCCCGTCGTCACGCCGGAACGGGCGCGCCTGATCACGGGGTATGATGACGTGCGGGCCGCCGCCTTCGACGCCGGGGCCGCGGGCGTCACGGTGAGCGGCGCGGGGCCGGCGATCCTCGCGGTCTGTCGGGACGGCGACCGCCGCGGCGTCGCCGCCGCGATGCTCGACGCCTTCGCCGACGCCGGCATCGACGCTCGGGCCTATCAGACGCGGATCGGCCGCGGGTCAACCGTCCTCGACGAGTAGGACAGATCGGCCGCGCACCGTTTTCACCGGTCGATACCGCCCGCACCGTCGACGACATCCGCGACGTCGTCGGGAGAGATCACGGCGACGTCGCCGGCGATCGTGCGCTTCAGCGCGGCGGCCGCGGCGGCCCACTCCAGCGCGTCGGCGACGCCTCCGCCGGCGATCCGTTTCGCGAGGTACCCGGCGACGAACGCGTCGCCGGTGCCGATCGCATCGAAGGTGTCGGCGTCGAAGACGCCCTGTTCGTGTACCGCGCCGTCGCGAAGCGCGACCGCTCCCTCCGTGCCGCGGGTGACGATCACCGTCTCGAAGCCGAAGTCGGCGGCGAGTCCGTTAGCGATGGTGACGGCGTCGCCCTCGCGGTCCAGCACGCGGCGGGCGTCGCGGCGTGGGACGAACAGCGTGTCCACGTGCTCGAACAGGTCCTCGTAGGCGGCGCGGGCGGTCTCCGGGTCCCAGAGCTTCGCGCGGTAGTTCAGATCGAACGACCGAGTCGCACCGGCGTCGCCCGCGGCGCGGAGTAGGGCGGCCGTCGTCGCGGCGGCGCGCTCGGAGAGCGCCGGCGTGATCCCCGTCGTGTGGAGTCGCGAGGCCGACTCCAGCGTACCGGTCGGCAGCTCCCCGGGCTCGACGGTCGTGATCGCGGCGTCGGCGCGGTCGTATATCACGTTCGTCCCGCGGGGCTCGCCGCCGTGTTCGAGGTAGTAGGTCCCGACGCGGCTCGCGTCGGCGTCGGCCCACGCGACGCCGGTGCGGACGCCGTGGCTCCGCAGCTCCGAGACGACGCGTCGGCCGAGCGGCGAGTCCGGGAGCTTCGAAAGCCAGACGGCGTCGGTACCGAGCCGCGCCGCGCCGACGGCGACGTTGCTCTCCGCGCCCCCGGCCTGCACGTCGAACGTCTCCGTCGTCTCCAGTCGCTCGCCGCGCGGCGGCGACAGCCGGAGCATCGTCTCGCCGAACGTCACCAGGTCAGTCACGCCGACCACCCGATTTGAGGGGTCGCTGCGGTGTGCATAGGGGGAACGTCCGCGGGCGGGTACAAAAGTGGCAGCGATCGGACGAAGAGAGGCGGAACCGAGCACTCGAAACGGAAGCGATCGAAGCGTCGGACGCGTCGGATCCGGATGCGTTTTTGTTCGCGGAGCCCCACCGATCGGTATGAACTACCAGCCCGGGGTCTGTAACATCGGACCGGCACAACAGCGGCGGCGGCTCCTGCTCGGGGTCGGGTCGCTCGTCGCCGCCGTCGCCCTCGTCGGTGCCACGATCGCGCTGTCGTGGCCCCGCTGGGTGCTGCTCGCGTCCGTGTTTCCGCTGTACGGGGCGGCGATCGGCGTCATCCAGTACCGCGAGCGGTTCTGCATCGGCTTCGCCGGTATCGGCGTCTTCGACGTCGGCGACGGGACGAGCGAGGTGGCCGACGAGGCGGCGCTCGCCGCCGACCGGAAGCGCGCGGTCCGGCTGAACCTGAAGGCGGTCGCCGTCGCGGTTCCGGTCTCCATCGCGGTGTACGGAGTCGGCGTTTTCGTCGTGTGAACGGCTGGCGACGGCATTGGGGACGGTTGCGCGCGCCGCAGTACCCGAATGGCATCGGCACGGCTACCTACCGCTCTACACCTCACGCCTCCCCAACCTCTCGGAGCGTCGATCGCGAGCGCCGCTCCGGCCTCCCTCGCGGGCCCCGCGCGATCGCTGGCGCGCCGCTCCGGTGGGGTCCTCAGCGTGAGGGTCTCTCCGCGTGGCGGTCGCGATTCTGTCCGCCCGCGCTTGTGACCCCACGAACGTGCACATAGAAAAGCATTCAAACCACCTCGGTGACCACGTAAGTGAATGAGTCTGTCCGAGCCGGACCACGAGCTCGTCGTCGCGGAGCTGGGCCGGGAGCCGACGGCGGCCGAGGCCGCGCTGTTCGAGAACCTCTGGAGCGAGCACTGCGCGTACCGCTCCTCGCGGCCGCTCCTGTCGGCGTTCGACAGCGAGGGCGACCAGGTCGTCGTCGGGCCCGGCGACGACGCCGCCGTCCTCGCGCTGCCCAAACCGGACGCTGCGGACACGCCCGCGTCCGAGCGCGACGCCGACGACTACGGCGACCAGTACGTCACCTTCGGCGTCGAGAGCCACAACCACCCGTCCTTCGTCGACCCGTTCGACGGGGCGGCCACCGGCGTCGGCGGCATCGTCCGCGACACGATGTCGATGGGCGCGTATCCGATCGCCCTGCTCGACTCGCTGTACTTCGGCGGGTTCGACCGCGAGCAGTCGCGGTACCTCTTCGAGGGCGTCGTGGAGGGGATCTCCCACTACGGCAACTGCATCGGCGTCCCCACGGTGGGCGGCAGCGTCGCCTTCCACGGCGGCTACGAGGGGAACCCCCTCGTCAACGTCGCCTGCGTCGGGCTGACGAACGAGGAGCGGCTCGTCACCGCCACGGCACAGGAGCCGGGGAACAAACTGGTACTCGTCGGCAACGGCACCGGCCGCGACGGGCTCGGCGGCGCGTCGTTCGCGAGCGAGGACCTCGCCGAGGACGCGGAGACGGAGGACCGCCCCGCGGTGCAGGTCGGCGATCCCTACGCCGAAAAGCGGCTGATCGAGTGCAACGAGGCACTCGTCGACGAGAACCTGATCCTGTCTGCCCGCGACCTCGGTGCGGCCGGGCTGGGCGGGGCGTCCTCCGAACTCGTCGCGAAGGGCGGGCTCGGCGCGCGGATCGACCTCGACCGGGTCCACCAGCGCGAGCCGAACATGAACCCGATGGAGATCCTGCTCGCCGAGAGTCAAGAGCGGATGTGCTACGAGGTCGCGCCCGACGACGTCGAGCGCGTCGAGGAACTCGCGGAGCGGTTCGACCTCGGCTGTTCGGTCATCGGCGAAGTGACCGACGGCAACTACGTCTGTGAATTCGCTGGCGACGCCGAGGGCGACACGGGCGGTTCCGAGAGCCGCGAAAGCGAGGTCGTCGTGGATGTCGACGCCGAGTACCTCGCCGACGGCGCGCCGATGAACGACCTCCCGAGCGAGTCCCCCACACAGCCCGACCGGGACGTCCCCGATCCGGCTCCCGCGCTCTCCGAGGCGGTCGAGTCGGTGCTCGCCGCGCCCTCGACCGCGAGCAAGCGCTGGGTGTACCGCCAGTACGACCACGAGGTCGGGACGCGAACGGCGCTGACGCCAGGGGACGACGCCGCCATCATGGCGATTCGAGAGACCGAACGAGACAGCGAGAGCGCGGGAGACGGTACCGCCGGCGACGCGGGGGTCGGGCTCGCGCTCTCGTCGGGCGCAAACCCGAACTGGACGACGACCGCGCCGTATGAGGGGGCCCGCGCGGTCGCCCTCGAAAACGCCACGAACCTCGCCGCGAAGGGCGCGGTCCCGCTCGCGGCGGTCGACTGTCTCAACGGCGGCAACCCCGAGAAGCCGGACGTGTACGGCGGGTTCAAAGGTATCGTCGACGGGCTCGCAGACGCCTGCGCCGATCTCGACACGCCGGTCGTCGGCGGGAACGTCTCGCTGTACAACGACAGCGTCGAGGGACCGATCCCGCCGACGCCGACCCTCGCGCTGATCGGCACGAAGCGGGGGTACGACGCGCCGCCAGCGGCGCTCGACGCGGACCGCGCGGACGATTCCGAACTGCTCCTCGTCGGTGCGGGGGGCGACGCGCTCGGCGGGTCGGAGTACCTCTCGCAGGTCGGCGGTTCGGACCGGTTCCCGTCGCTGCCCGATGAGCCGGCCGATCTCGTCGCGTCGCTCGCGGCGGTCGCGCGACACGAGTCGACGCTCGCGGCCCACGACGTGAGCGACGGCGGGCTCGCGGTCGCGCTCGCCGAGATGGTGACCGACGACACGGGCGTCGATGCGCGGCTCCCGGACCGTGTCGCGGCCTTCGACGAGACGCCCGGGCGTCTCGTCGTCCAGACCACTGATCCCGAGGCGGTCGCCGACCTCGCGGGCGAGACGCCGGTGCTCCGCCTCGGAGACGTGACGACCGACGGGACGCTCTCGCTCGCCGTCGGCGACGACTCCGTCGCGCTCACCGCCGACGCGATCCGCGATCACCGCGACGTCATCGACCGCGAACTCGCCTGAGTCGGGCTCTGATCGGAACCTCCGTCACGGCGACGCCGCCGGCCGCGGCGTTTTCGACGAGAGAAACCGAGCGATATGTTTTTAGGGTTTCCTAAAATACGTAGCGACACTCACGGGACACCGGTCGCTCCGGTGCCCGCCACATCGATGGCTCAAACGCAATCAGTCGGAACGACACGGTCGGACGGGGAACGCGAGGAGGCGAGCGGGTCGTCCGACGCGACGCGGCCGGCGGCCGAGGCGTCGTCGGACCCGGTGTTGTCGCTGTCGAACGTGCGCAAGGACTTCGGCCCGGAAACCGCCGTCGACGGCGTCTCGCTCGACGTTCGCTCCGGCGAACTGCTCACGTTCCTCGGTCCCTCGGGTTGCGGGAAGACGACGACGCTCCGCACGATCGCGGGGTTAGAGGAGCCGACCGACGGCCGCGTCGTCCTCGGCGGCGAGACTGTCGCCGGCGACGGTGCGCTCGTGCCGCCCGAAGCGCGCGACGTCGGCATCGTCTTCCAGAACTTCGCGCTGTTCCCGCACCTCACCGTCCGCGAGAACATCGCGTTCGGGCTGGAGGACGCGGACGCGGCGGCGACCGAGGCGCGCGTCGACGAGCTGCTCGGCCTCGTCGAGATGACCGAACACGACGAGAAGACGCCGGACCAGCTCTCCGGCGGACAAAAACAGCGCGTCGCGCTCGCGCGGTCACTCGCGCCCGAACCCGAGGTCCTGCTCTTAGACGAGCCGTTCTCGAACCTCGACGTGCGGCTGCGCGTGGAGATGCGCGAGGAGGTCCGCCGCATTCTGAAGGAAGCCGGCGTCACCGCCGTGTCGGTCACCCACGACCAGGAGGAGGCGCTGTCCATCTCCGACCGCGTCGCCGTGATGAACGACGGACAGATCGAGCAGGTCGGTCGCCCCGAAGCGGTCTTCGAGCGCCCCGAGTCGAAGTTCGTCGCCTCCTTCCTCGGCCGCGCGTCGTTCCTGCAGGGCCACCTCCACGACGGAAACGTCGAGACGGAGATCGGACGGTTCGACGCCGTCACGCTAGAGGGGTACGACACGGTCTACGACGGCGCGCCGGTCGACGTCTTGGTCCGGCCGGACGACCTCCGGGCGACCCCCGCGAGCGCCGAACTGGCCGACGGCGTCATCGTCTCCAGACAGTACGTCGGCCCCTCGTTCGTCTATCGCGTCGAACTCGACTCGGGCGACTCGGTCCACTGCCTGCATAACCACGTCGAGGAGTTCGACCTCGACGAACCCGTCAGCATCGACCTTTCGGCCGATCACCCGCTCGCGTGGTACCCTCGATAACCGCTGAGTTCGCGAGACACGTAGAAACGGCGGCGACTCTCAATACCAAGAGCTGACGGCACGAGAAGCGGCACACTGCGGTTCAGAACGTGAACAGGAAGGGGAGCACGTACGCGATCAGCAGGCCGACGAGGGTGACGGCCGCGCCGATGCCGACCTCGCGGCTGCCGAACGATTGCATCGGAGCTGTCACGCGCTTGTCCGGGTCGGGCTCGGAGTGATCGTCCATATACGCGTATCGGGCCGGGAGATACATAAGCGCACCTGAACGCGGACGCGGTCGGGTGCGGCCCGACCCCACCGTCGAATCCCTCGCCGTACCCCCCGCCGATCGCGGCACCGCGATCCGCCGCGGAACAGTTTAGTTACCGTGCGTGAAATTCAGTCTCACTGATGGATTCGCTCGTCGGGGACGCCGAATCGGTGCTCGTCGCGGGACCGGTGTTGTCGGGGCGGCGACGGGTGTTCCACCGGACGATTCACGAGCGGTCGGAGCGGCCGGTCCTCGTCTCGATGCGGCAGCCGGCGGAGGCCGCGCGCTCGACGTATCGACGGCTGGCGACCCCGACGGCCGCGACGAACGGGGACGCCGAGGGGAGCGGAACCGAGTGCGACGGCGGGGTCGTCGACCCGATCGTCGTCGATTGCGTGACGAGTGCGCTCGGGAAGTCGCCGACGGACGACGCCGAGACGAAGTACGCACAACACCCGAGCAACCTCACTTCCATCGGGACGAAGTTCACGGAGTGCGTGGAAGCGTGCGACGAGGAGTCGGTTGCTGTGGGTGTCGACACCGTCTCGCCGCTGCTCGCGTACGCCGACGCCTCCAACGTGTTCCGGTTTCTCCACATCCTCGTGCAGAAGGCCACGACGGCGGAGTGTCCGGTAGTCGTCGGAATCGATGCCGGTGCACACGACGAACAGACCGTAGAGAAGTTCGTACCCATCTTCGAGCAGGTGGTCGAGACGCGGCGGGAGGGCGACGATCGGGAATGCCGGGGGCGCTACCCGACGCCGACCGGGTGGCGGTCGTTGTGAGCGTAGTCTGATCACGCCGCCGAACCGCGACCGACGGCCGATAGGCGGTCCGCGCGCGAGCACGCCGTCGGTGACGGACCCGCCGTGAGCCGTCGACCGTTCCACATGCCGGGATTGTGCGACACGCCGTGTTACACGCTCGTTTGCCCACTCTTCATCCGATTCACACGTTCGGCGGGCACCGATCCGGTTTCGGTCCGACCGCCGCGACCGTCCGAGAGGCGATCCGTCGATCATCACGTATGTTCAGATTAATTTTACACCGAAACCACATGTAAACACAGCGAAGCGTGTCTGACGCCCCTGATGGCGGTACGAGGTTCGAGAACACTGATCGGCTTCTCGCAGTCCCCGAAAATTCCCACCTCCGGTAGTTTCATATTATAGTAGCTAACTGACTGTCATGTATCGGCGGCGGACGGTAACGGCTGCGACGGACATCCGGGGGGATATCCGATCGCGGTCACGCCGCTGGCGAGTCAGTATAAACGATGACACCACGCAATTGGCGGTACGAGACAGGGGTACAGCAACTGCGTTCTCGATCGAACGGGAGTGATCCGCGATGACGGGGGCGTCACGTCGGAAGCGAGCACAGGCAGTGCTGTTTTCAGCGATCATGGTACTGTCCATGGTCGCCGCCGGTGTTGGTGGGTTGGCAGGGGGTGTAGCAGCAGACAGCACTATACACATTGTTGGTTCTGGAGACAATGCGGACTATGATACTATTCAGGGCGCAATTGATGGAGATGCTTCCCAAGACGACATAATCCTCGTTGAAAATGGGGAGTATGACCCATTTGAATCGAATATAGAGAATATAACGATCACAGCCGCTGATGGTGCGTCACCAACTATTACTGCTTCTGAGAGTCAACTTGACGATGCAACAGATCCGATCGTCTACCTCGGTGGGACCGATGTAACTTTCTCAGATATTGATGTAGAAGGTCCCAGCCGCGGCAGTGGCGTTGGTGTCCGAATTGGAACAAGCGCTAATATCGATGCCAGTAATGCAGAGGTTTCTGGTGTGGATGTGTCAAATGTGCTGACCGGTGTTCAGGCTGGTTCAAACGCTAAAAACAGCTTGATCGAGAATAATAATATATCAACGACAGTCATCGGAATCAGCATTATTGGCGACGCTGCAACCGTCTCTGGAAATACGATCTCAGATGTCGATGCTGCCGGTGGTTTCCCTAGTGAGGGGATTGGCATTGCTGGCACTGACCATACCATAGAGGCTAATCCGATATCAGCAGCAGGTGGTGTAGTTGAGGTTCGTGTCTATAATGATGAATTACCAACAATAAACGGCGAAAGTGAAAATGAAACCGCAGTCGCAAACGCAATATTGGACACCGAAGGCGCAGATTCAGTTGAATTTGACAGTTCTGAGAATTTGTACGATGGATCGATTACTATTGAGGAGACATCGTTCGCGACGGTTCAACAGGCTGAAGATGCCGCTAGTGAGGGTAGCACAATAGAGGTAGCACCCGGCACTTACGAGGAGTCAGTCGCTATCGATACACCCAACTTGACAGTTGAAGGTCCCTACGCTGATACACCAGGACATGCTAGTACACGTGGTGAGAACGAGGCGATAATTCAGGGGCAGATCAGCTTCAATGGTGCTACTGATGTAACGGTGACAGGGTTGACTGTTGACGAACCAGAAGGTGGCTTCGCCGAGACGAAACACGGTGTCGAACTTAATAGCGCACCGAGCGTCGAGATTAGAAATAATATTGTCCGCAAAAACGAGGAATCAGGGTTTGGTATCGGGACCAACAACGGCCTCGCTGGTGACGCTACTATCGCGGGCAATTATGTCGAAAATGGCTCTGTCACTGGCGTTGCAGTTCTATCTGATGCATCACGTATTGAGGGAGAAAGTGTTCGTATAGAGGTCATCAACAATAGAGCGGATAACCCGGCGACAGAAGGGATATACATCTTCGAGCAAACCGGATCTGAGTTCGCAGTACCTGTTAATCTCACTATCGAAGGAAATAGTGTCCAAAATGCGGGTGCATACGATATCAAGCTGGGAAGCAGTAGGAGTGAGTCGCTAAGCGGATTCAGCAGCATTAATGGCATTGACACCGGCTTGGAAACTGCTCCCGAGGACACTAGCGAAAGTATCTTACAGAGCAATACCGGGATCAATTCGGTTGAATATGCACTAAATGATGTTTCCGAAGTATTCACCGTAGAGACACTGACCGTCTCTAGTGGTGAATCACTCCAAGGAGCTGTTGATACGGCTGGAGAATTAGATATAGGTACTATCGAGGTTGAATCAGGTACCTACAACCAGAATGTGACGATCGATGCACCGAGCGTCACCATTGACGGTCAAGGATCGACAGTTAACGGACGCATTGATATTCCCGTCGACGAGGTTACAGTCACTAATATCACGGTTCAGAACGGCGCACCCAGCGGATCCGACGAAGTGGAAGGCGTCTTCATAGGAAACGCAGACGGCTTCAACGACTTGGACGGCGACGTTACGCTGCGTAACGTCACCGTTGAAGATGTGCACGGACACGGCACCGGAAACACCACCGAAGGTGTTCACGTCAAGTACTACGACGCTGACGGGGCTGGGGATGAAATAGACGGATTGCAGTTCGACAACCTCACCGTCCGAAACGTCACGCAGACTGCGGCTGGTGCAGACGGCGTGAAGCTTCAGGCCGAAGTTGATGAGGTCTCGATAACTAACTCGACCTTCAGCGACATCGAAGGTCGCTGGGCGTACGGCGTCGTTTCGACACCATCTAGCCTCGAAATGGGCGTGCCGGACGACGTGACGCTTCGAGGAAATACCATCGAAGAAGTGTCGGCAACCAAATGGAGTGGAGTCGGGCTCGGCATCGACGGGAAAGATAAGAACGGCTACGCCGACGCGAGTGATATCAGAGCTACACAGAACAACTTCCTCGACAACGATGTCGATATCCTGAACAAGGAGCCCGACGGAGGACCGATGGTTGCGCCGCTGAACTACTTCGGCGACGACGCGCCGAACGTTTCCGGAGATGTCGTCTACGATCCGGTCTTGACGACATCGACCGAGAACGTCCAAGCTGATTCGCCGGAGAACATCGCCGAGTACGGCTCCGTCCTCGAACTGAAATCTGACGGATCGCGTGCGCTTGCAGTCGGATTCTCGGCCCGACCGGACGAATCCGTTGGAGAGATGTTCGGCGAAATGGACATCACCGGCAACGCCTTCGTATACGACAACGATGCCGGCGAATACCGAGACATCGACGGCGACTACGTGCCCAGTGTTGGCGAAGTGGTCGTGCTCACCAGCGAGGGCGGTATAGACGAGACGGTGACCGTCCCCATCGAAACGAACGTCGACAACAAGGCCGCGACGCCGGAGTCCGTCTCGCTCAACAACGGATGGAACCTTGTGGCGACCGGCGGCACCGTCGGCTTCGATTCGAGCACGCTCGACATCGCTGGCGCAGAAGTGCAAAACGATCTGCAGTTACAGGCGCAACCGGTCCAGCCCGGCCTCCCTGAGGAAGCGGAAACGGCTCTCCGCGCTGAACATGACGACCGTCATGATGGATACACTGGTGCCTTCGAAGGAACGTGGATCTTCGTTGATGACGAACCGGACTCCGACGCACAGTTGGCAACCGGATACGCTGAGGATCAGTCGATGGAGGAATACGTCTTCGAGGTGGTGTATCCGAACGATCCGCAGGCAGAATACCCGGGAATACCGATAAGGCCGGGATACCCGCCAGCGTTCGGCTACCCTCCGGAATTCATCGAAGAGCATCCTGATCTGGTTCGTTTAGGAGAGGACACGGACGAATAGACCAATGCACGGACAACGCATCGCAGCGGTGCTGGTCGCGGTCCTCATGGTCACCTCCATGGTGGCCGTGTCGGGGAGCGTGACTGCCCAAACCGAAGAACCGGACGCCGCAGAGCCGGCGTCCTACTACGGGACCGTCCAGATCGACGGTGCCGACGCACCGCCGGGGACCGTCATCGAGGCGGTGGCTCACGCACCCGGTGCGGATCCGACGGCGGGTGACGGAGACGTTCGTGATTCGATCACGGTCAGGGAGGACGCGATCGGCGAATTCGGCGGGTCGGACCTGTTCGACGAGAAACTCGTCGTTGAACGGACCGAGGGCGGCCCAGACGACCTGCAGGTGAGCTTCCTCGTCGACGGACAACTGGCGCGCACGATCGACTGGCGTGCTGGCGACGTCCGCGAACTCGACCTCGCCGCCACCTACGATCCGACGCCGGTGTTCGACGTGTCGATTGACGAGGTCGCACCCGAGTCCGGCGACGCGATCATCGCCGGACAGGCGTTCACCGTGACTGCGACGGTTGAGAACATCGGCACCGCGGGCGACGAGGCGGCGGTCGATCTGCTCGTCGACGGCGACGAGACGGACGAGACGACGACCGGCACCCTCGATCCGAACGCGAACGAGACGGTCGAGTTCACGGTCGAGACCGACGAGGGCGACGCACCCGGAACGGAGATCACCGTCGCGACGGCCGACCGAACCGACAGCAGGACCGTGGTGATCGAGCGTCCCGAGCCGCCGGCGTTCGATCTGACCGACTTCCAAGTCACGGACGGTGAGGGTCCGGTCGACGAGGCCGCACAGGGCGACGAGGTGACGCTCAACGCGACCGTCGAGAACGTCGGTGAACGCAACGGGAGCGTCACCGTGGAGTTCGCGCTCGGTGACGACGGCGTCACGGTCGTCGACGAATCCGCCGAGGTGTCCGTCGACGCCAGCGCCGACGAGGAGGCCAACAGCGAGACAGTCTCGGTCGACGCGACGATCGAGAACGCCCCGCGAGCGGGCGAACATACCCTCGACGCGAGCGCGTCGATCCCGGAGGACACCGCCGCCGGCGAGGCCACGGCGACGAGAGAGACGACGCTCGATGTCGACTACGAGAGCATCCAGTCCGGCATCGACGCGGCAGCGGAGTCGAGCGACGACACCGTGGCGGTCGCGTCGCCGGAGAGCGGTGACACGTTCACCGAGAACGTCGATATCGACGCGGGTGTCACCATCGAAGCGGTCGACGAGGGTGTTAGCGTCGAGCCCGACAGTGGCTCCGAGCCGGTATTCACGCTACAGTCCGACGCGACCGTCTCCGGACTGACGGTGTCGGATAGCAGCGACGAGGCGAACACCGCGATCGAGATCGCGGGTGACGGCGCAGCGGTCGAAGGCGTGACCGTCGACGGATTCGCGACCGGCGTCGACGTCAGCGGTTCGAACGCCGCTGTCCGCCGGAGCGCGTTCTCCAAGCAGTCCACGAGCGTCGACGTTGGATCGGCCGCGACCGGCACGGCAGTCGAGTATAACGAGTTCACCGTCGACGGGGCGGACACCGTCGTCGACATCGACGCGACCGGCGTCCAAGTCGTCGCGAACGTGCTCGAACCGGGCTCGGGTACAGCCGGTGTCGGGATCGCGCTCAACGAGGGCGCTCGGGCGAACATCCGAGAGAACACGATCCTGACGCGGACGGATGAAGACTCAGACACCAACACGGCAGGTATCGAACTCGACACCAGCGCGAACTTCGGTTCGAGTCTGGCGGTTCGGAACAACTTCGACGGTTCCGAGACGGAGTTCACCGGAGACAACGGTGTCGACATCCGCGTCGTCGGTGATCAGAGTAACGTTGGAGAAGAAGCGTTCAACGCGACTCGGAACTGGGCCGGTGGTGGTCAACCGACGGCGGCGTCCGAGAACGCTCAACAGCAGATGCAAGCGGCGGTGTTCGCGTCGGGAGCAGCCCAGATAGCTCCGATGCAGGTGGTGACGCAAAACGTCGACACCGTTGACACGAGCAATCAACTCGACGACCCCGTCGAGCCCGCGAGCTTCTCTGTCGACATCGACTCACCCGAAGCCAGCTTCGAGGCCGTGGCCGGCGAGGCTCTGACCGTCGACGCGACGGTCACAAACGACGGTGAAGCAAGCGGCGAGCAGACGATCGCGCTCGAAGACGGCGAAGGAACGAGCCTCGACGAAACCACGCTCCAACTGGACGGCGGAACCAGAAACGGAGTTTCGCTGTCGTACACGCCCGAGGCTGCGACGGACGGCCTGACGCTCAACGTCTCTAGCGAGGACGACGACGCGGAGGTGTCGGGCGACGTGATCGCACCGGCCGAGTTCGCTGTGGGCAGTCTCAGCGCTCCGGACCAGATACAGTCCGGGGACACGGTCGACGTGAACGCGACCGTCAGGAACGACGGCGAGGCGACCGGGAGCGACACGGTCGAACTCCGGTTCGGCGACGACATCACCGGAACCGAGGGCGACGACTACACCGTCCTCGAAACGAGCGAGGTGACCGACCTCGGTGGCGGCGCGGACACCGCCGTCGAGTTCGCCGATGTCTCGGTTGACGAAGACGGCGTCTCGGAGATCGGCGTCGCGAGCACCGACGAGGTCGTACGACAGCCGATCGTCGTCGAACCCGAGGCGGCGTTCTTCGACGTGTCGATCGACGCGGCCGCCTCCAACGAGACGGTGACGGCCGGCGAGACCGCGACCGTCGAGGCGGTCGTCGAGAACGTCGGCGGACAGGAGGCCTCGCAATTTGTCGAGGTGCTAGTCGACGGTGTCGTCGACGACGACACTTCCGACGTGCAGACGATCGCCGCCGGAGGCGAGCAGACGGTCTCGGTGACGGTGTACACCGCGACCGGCGACAGCGGAACCATCAACATCGCGTTCGAGACCGAAGACGACGACGCTACCCGATCGGTGACGATCGAACCACCGGACGAGGAGGGAGAGAACGAGACGGACGACAGGACAGACGGTGGAACGGACGAGGACCCCGTCACCTCCGGCGGCGGAGGCGGTGGAGGTGGCGGAGGCGGCGTCTCGTTCGGTGACG
>Ga0209946_1000649_pt1 | contig 14241 bp, 13 predicted proteins | sample SalPon2_A_H2O_MG_FD_185704 | JGI IMG/M metagenome (GOLD analysis project Ga0209946, IMG submission 185704) | Salt pond water microbial communities from South San Francisco under conditions of wetland restoration - Salt Pond MetaG R2_A_H2O_MG... | ecosystem: Environmental > Aquatic > Non-marine... | reverse complement strand
CGTTGCGTCCGGGTTTCACGCCGTCGCGGTTGCACACGATTCATCGACGGGCGCGGGCAACGCAAGCGAGGAGAGCGTGACACCCTCCTCGCGTCGAAACCGAGGCTATTCGGCGGTTCGGGTACGTCCCATATCCACGACACGCGAGTACGACGCCGTCACACGTCTGGCGTGTCGAACGACCGCGTCCGAGCGCCACCCCCGATGGTTTCACACCGACTCGCGTGCCACGTCGATCGCAGACTCGGGGTCGATCGTCGGCAGCCGGAGCGCCACGACCGTCCCGCGTGGCTCGTTCTCGTCGATCGAGAGCGTCCCGAACTGTACCGTGTTGTCGGACGTTCGGATACGTGAGGGCACAGCCGTCATGCGGGTGTCAGTCTCACCGACGAGCGGTGCATCTGCAAAGAGGTCTGCAGCACGCAGCGACTGTAGCGCCGGCTGTGACCGATCGAACAGCTCACCAGCCTCGCGGTTCGCTTCGACGACGCGCCCGTCCGCATCGACGACGACCATCGCAACCGCTGCCTGCTCGAACGCAAGCCTGCGGGTGTCTTCGCCGGACGCTGGCATATACCCGATAGTACCGGGTGATGGGTATAAAACGTCGCTGTCGACCGGACGAACGCGCAGCGTGAGGCGGCCGCGACAGGGCGACCACACCCAACGGCGGTGATCGAACGTCCACCATCTCCCCGGGATGCGATCGATCAATATTAAGAATATAACGGTGGGCGTTATCACTTTAGAAGCAATGTCCGTGATACATGCGCCCAATATGCGAGATAGATGGCAAGACAGTGTACGAGTGTGTAGATTGCGGTGATCGAGCGGAGTCGCCGGGGCGGTGTGCGTGTGGCGGCGAGCTGTGGAACCTCGGTCGCTCACGAGACCTGTGAGAGCGTGACCAGCCTTCCTCCTCGGCCTCACGTGGTCGTCACGGCTGTGCGTCCGCTGTGTCGTCGTCTCCGGCGTCGGGGAGTGAGAGGACGTTCTCGCGACCGAGCCTGAATCCGTCCAGTCTCCCGTCGTCTCGGAGTCCTGTGACGACCTGGCTGGTCTTTGCTGCCGTCCAGTCGAGCTCCGCTGCGACCTGCGCCTGTTTCATCCGCCCTCCCTCGCGCTCGATAAGCCGGAGCACCCGCTCTTCGTTGCTCAACAGCTCGTCGTCGGCTCCGTCACCAGTGTCTCCCTCGGTTACGCTACCTGTGTCTGTATCGGTCGGATGGTCGTCAGTCTCGCCCGCCTTTGTGCCGTCCGCTGTGCCCGCATCGTCTTCGGAGCCCTCCGCATCCACAGCGGTTCCCGTCGTCGTTGTGCCGTCACCCGTATCTCGCCGGTGGCCACGTCGATAGCGAACCACCGCGACGGCACCAACGAGCAAAATGACGCCCGCGATGAGTACGAGTGCGCCAGTCGGCATCGCCCCGCCGGCCTCGGTCGTGGTCACTCGAGGAGCGCCGCTCGTGAAGTCTCTCGGCCCGACCCACACGACCGAACCGTTCCGCGTCTCGCTCGGCGTCGGTGACGCGGTCTCGAGCTCGTGTGTCTCTGGCCACGAGATGATCAGCGACGTCTCGTCGTCGAGAAACAGCCCGTCGATCGCGTCGCCGGCGGCGATCTGCTCCCCGTCGACGGCGGCGAAGTCGTTCCAGGTGAACCGATACGTCACGACGCCGTACGACTGTGGAAGCGGCCGTCGCTCCGCAGAGACGGTGACGTTCGAGACGGCCATCTCGCGGCCGGTCGCCGTCGCGGCAGCGTCGACCGTTCGCTCTATTCGATCGCGAAACCGACCGGTGTACGCCGTGCGGTTCGCCTCAATGTCCGAACGGAGCGAGGTGAACGCCGCCTCCCGGTCCGAACTCGACAGCCGCGTTCGGTACTCGATAGCCCACGTCGCGTCGCCGTCGGCGGCGACCGAGACGGTGATCAGCACGTCGTCGGGGTCGACGTCGCCCTGTTGTCCGAGCGTCCCCCCGTGGTCTGTGCCGGTCCCTGTCGTGTCGACCGCACCGACTCCACCGACTAGGGCCGTCACCAGTATCCCGCACGTGAAGACGACGGCAGCGACGGTATGACGGGTGCCGTGTGACGGCGAAGTCCGCCACAGACTCCCCATCATCGACCCCTCCGATCGGTATCAGGTATCAACGTCTCATCGGCCTCGCGACCATTACAACTCCGTACCCCAACGCGATCACCGGCCATTCGATCGCTCGCCATCGGTGGACTGGCTCGGTTCGTTCGCCCGGTTCGTGTCGTCGTCAGTCGCCTCGCCCGTCCCCGAGGAGCGTTCATTCGCTGACGGATCACCCGGCATGTCGCGGGTCGATGGGTCGTCATCCGAACGGCTTTCTTCCGGTGTCGAGTTGGCCGCGCCACGCTCTGTGTCGGGCGGTGAGCTGGCTCCGTCGACCTCCGATCCGTTGGTGCTACTGTCTGCTGGTGGACCGACGTCGTTAGTACCAGGTCGACCGGACGCGGGGTCGTTTCCGGGACTATCGTTGCCCGGCGTCGACGAACCGGTCTGGTTGGGCGGTCCAGGCTCGGCAGGGGGGCCGGCACCCATGGGAGCGCCGGTTCGATTGCCGGCAATCTCGCGAGCGATGGCGGCAATCTCTGGACCGCGCAGCTCGCGCACACCCTCACGGAGCGCGTCGACCCGCCCGGGATCGACACCCGCTGCAGTCTGTGCTGCCGCCGGGAGCGTCGCCGCAGCCGTCGCGCTTCGTTCGGTCGTGCGGGTCACCGTGGCCACCTCCGCCCGAACCCGTGCAGTCTGTGCCGCGTAGGTGCCGGGATCGAGCGTGCCGTTCGCTCGGCGGTCCCGAAGCGCCGCTTGTCGAGCGCGCAGCTCCGCGAGACGCATCTCGTCTCGGGAGACCTGTGCGGCGACGACCGTCGCCCGCTCGCGCTCAGTCTCTGCGCTCGCCAGCCGCGATTCGTACGAGCGCGCGTCGACCTCACCACGCACCTCGGCCCCCTGAACCCCGACCACCCCAGAGAGCCGCTCGCCTGGTGTCAGGTTTCCAACATCGCGTGATGTGTTCGTGGCACCCGACACGGTGTCGGTCGGGGTGGGACTGAGCGTTCGCTCGTCGGCTGTGAGCTCGTGAGTCCCGATCGAATGCCCGCGATCTGGTATCGCATCTCCGCTTTCGGTGACTGCTCCCACGGCGGGAACGATCATCGCGATCCCGACGACACACGCGGCGAGCACGATCGTTGCTCGGTTCACACGCCACAATCCGGCGGCATCACCTAAATACTTCCACGACTGTAACGCCGAGTTGCCTCGATTTTGTCTCGGTAACGCCGGACGAACCCGACGCGGTGGCGACCGAACGCTGCTTCAGTACGACTTCGCGAAGTACGCGGTCCGCTCTGCGGGAGCATCACACATAGCACACGTCTCGTCGTGGTCGTCGGTCACGAGCGGGTCGTCGGACTCGAACGGCACTATGACGATCTCCGCGGCCATCGGCTCTTTGATGGGCTCTTCACACGCCTCGTCGCCACACCACGGTGTCTTCACGTATCCGCCGTGTTGCCCGAGCGTACCGAGTACGCCTGCGCGGTCGTCGGCCTCGCGGACGGCCCCGTCGAGTGTCTCCTCGGCGGCCGCGTACAGCTTCGCGTACACCGCGTCGAGGTGTGACTCGACTGCGTCGTCGACCTCGGTACGGGCTTCGACCGTGCGCTCGCCGTCTGGTCGGTGGACGACGGTGAGTTCCTCGTCTGCGACCTCGTTCGGCCCGATCTCGATCCGGAGCGGTATCCCATTGAGTTCGTGTTCGTTGAACTTGAAGCCGGGATTACGCTCGTCGCGGTCGTCGAGGTCGACGCGGACGCCGGCGTCTTCGAGGTCCGCGGTGACGGACTCTGCGTACGAGCGGACCTCGGCTTTCGTGTCTTCCTGCCAGATGGGGACGACGACGACCTGCGTCGGCGCGACCGTCGGCGGCAAGACGAGCCCCTGCTCGTCGGCGTGGGTCATGATAAGCGCGCCGAGCGCTCGCCAGGAGAGCCCCCACGACGTGGTGTGGGCGGTTCGTTCGGTCTCGTCCGCGTCTACGTACGTGATGTCGAACGCCTCCGCGAACGACTGGCCGAGGTGGTGTGAGGTCGCACCCTGGACCGACTTCCCGTCGGGCATGAGCGCTTCGACCGTTGTCGTCGTCTCTGCGCCCGGAAACGCGTCGTGATCGGGTTTCTGCCCGCGGAGCACGGGAATCGCGAGGCAGTCTTCGTACACCGACTCGTACTGGTCGAGTCGCGTCAGCGTCTCGCCCCAGGCGTCTTCAGCAGATGCGTGGGCCGTGTGGCCCTCCTGCCAGAGGAACTCTTTCGTGCGGAAGAACGGCTTCGTCTCCGTGGCCTCCCATCGAACGACCGAGCACCACTGGTTCACCCGCAGCGGCAGGTCGCGGTGGCTCCGGACCCACTGTGAAATGTACGGAGTGATGATCGACTCGGAGGTCGGTCGTACCGCGAGTCGTTCGTCGAGTGCGGCGGTCCCCGCCTCCGTCACCCACGCCACTTCGGGGTCGAACCCCTCGACGATGTCCTTCTCACGCTCGAGGTACGACTCCGGGATGAACAACGGAAAGTAGGCGTTTTGTACACCCGTCGATTTGAACTCCGCGTCGAGGAACCCCTTGAGTCGCTCCCAGACCGCGTACGCCCGCGGACGGGTGACGATGAATCCGCTCATGCCCTCGGGACCGTAGTCGGCGAGCCCCGCCTTCTGGACGACCTCGGCGTACCACTCCCCGGTATTGTGCGATTTGGACTCGGTAATCCCGAGTTCCTGATCGTCGTCGCTCATTGTTCCTCAAAGCGAGAGTCGCGGGCTTAAAACGTCCGAAGGCGCGCGTCGACCCTACCGCACACACCGAGCCGCAGGCCCACGACGGACCAGAGGCCCACGACGGACCGCGGCCGACACGCGGCGCGCTTCTTCGCGCCGACGCTGCGACCAGCGACAGCGACCGACTGCGTCGATACCCCGTCCTTCCACGGTGGCGCGCGCCTCGCGAGGTCGCCGGAGGCGGACTCGCGAGCGCGTGCGAGGGATGAGCGAGTCGCCCACTGGGCGACGAGCGAATCGGCTGGGGAGGACGTGGCTGAACGTGGCGCCCGGCTGCCGTGGAGCCGCCTCGTTCACACGACCACGATCACGCTCGCACAGGATCGGTGCTCAGTGGTGCAGCAGACGTAGGCACAGCATTACTAGCATCCACTGGCCACAACACCCGTTCGATGAGTGCCGATCACCTCGCCAGCGTAGACGAGCTACTGGACGAAGCCCTGCGAAACGCAACCGACGCCGAGGTGCGGTACGCGATTCGCAGCGCCCAACAACACCTCGTCGCGGTGTCACGGGAGACTGTCGAGGACTGAACCCACCGGCCGCGTGGCGATTCGTCAGGCGTATTACTGAGTAGTATGAAGTGAGAATCATGCGACGCACCCTCGGCTCGTATCGGATCGGCGAAGCCGTCCGTCTCACGAGCAGTAGTGTCACACCGACCACCGATGGCTCTCCCGGGAGCGTCCGCACGCCGTCTATCGACCCGACACGGGCGGACCGACCGCGACGAGCCGCAACCAGCAGAGCCGGACCCCGCGGAGACGCACTGGAGGTTGCGGTATGACCGTCGACCTCGAAGAGACAATGGACGTCGTCGCGACCGACTCGCCGTTGGTCAACGCCGTCACGAACGCCGTCACGGTGAACGACGTCGCACAGGTGATTTTGCATTGGGGCGGGCTGCCGGTGATGGCCGACGATGAACGCGAGGTCGGCGACATGGTTGCCGCATCGGAGGCCTGTCTGTTGAACATGGGAACCGTAAGCGAGACAGGAGAGGCGGCGATGCTGACTGCCGGACGGGCGGCGAACGAAGCTGGCGTCCCGGTCGTCGTCGACCCCGTCGGTGCCGGCTCGACACCGACGCGAGACCGCGTCGCAACGCGGCTCGCCACCGAGCTCGACGTGGCGATCCTCAACGGAAACTACGGCGAGATCACCGCACTCACCGGCGACGAGGCGGCGGTCCGCGGCGTCGAGTCGGTCGGCGAGTACCACGACATCGCGACGACGGCGGTCGCCTGCGCCCGCGAGTACGATACGGTCGTCGTCGCGTCCGGTGAGACCGACGTCGTGGCGACGCCCGAGCGGGCACACGAGGTGACCGCCGGTCACCCGCAGATGGGCACCGTCGTCGGAACCGGCTGCATGCTCGGCGGGTCACTCGCGACCGTCGCGGGCGCAGTCGAGGACCCCGAGCAGGCCGCGTTGGCCGGAGCCGTCGCGTTTGGCCTCGCCGGTGAAGCCGCGGCTGCAGGCGAGTTCGGCCCCGTCCACGGTCCGGCCAGCTACAACGTCGCGTTCAAAGACGCCGTCGCCGGTCTTCGCGATGTCACGACCGACCCAGCAGACGACCGAATCGAGCAGGTCGTCGAGCCGAGAGCGTAACCCAACCGCTCCTGTCGGGTGCGAGTCGACCCGTTACAGATCGTACAGCTCGCCGTACTTCTCCTCGACGTACGTGAGGAACGCATCCGCGGCGAAGTCTTCGCCGGTCGCCTGCCGAACCAGCTCGTTCGTCTCGTAGCGGGAGCCGTGTCGGTGGACGTGCTCGCCGAGCCACTCGCGGAGGGGTTCGACGTCGCCGTCGGCGATCGACGACTCGAGCCCGTCGACGTCGTCTGTCGCCGCGTCGTAGAGCTGTGCCGCCATCACCGAGCCGAGCGAGTAGGTCGGGAAGTAGCCGAAGTTGGCGTGACTCCAGTGGATGTCCTGGAGACACCCCTCCGCGTCGGTGTCGGGACGAATGCCGAGGTACTCCTCGTACGCGTCGTTCCAGGCGGCGGGGACGTCTTCGACGGCGAGGTCACCACGCACCAGGTCGCGTTCGATCTCGAAGCGGATCACGATGTGGAGGTGGTAGGTGAGCTCGTCCGCCTCGACGCGGATCAGGTTGTCCTCGTACACCTGGTTGACCGCCTCGTAGGCGTCCTCGACCGTGGCGTCTGTGGTCTTCGGGAAGCGGTCGTGTACCGCCGGCAGGAACGCCTTCCAGAACGCCCGGCTTCGACCGACGTGGTTCTCGAAGAGCCGAGACTGCGACTCGTGTACGGAGAGGTCCCGCGCTGCGCCGAGCGGGGTGCCCCACGCCTCCTTCGGGAGACCCAGGTTGTACTGAGCGTGACCGAACTCGTGGATCGTCGAGGTGAGCGCTCCGAGCACGTCGGACTCGTCGAACCGGGTCGTCACTCGGCAGTCGAACTGGTTCCCCGAGGTGAACGGATGCGAGGAGACGTCGAGTCTGCCGCGGTCGAAGTCGTACTCAAGCAGCTCGAGGGCGTCGCGTGCGAGCGCCTCTTGATCGTCGACCGGGAACGTCCCTTGGAAGGTGTCGACGGCGAGGTCGTAGTCCGACGCGCGGATTGCGTCGATCATCGGCACGAGCGCCTCTCGAAGCGACTCGAGGATCGATTCGGCCTGCGAAAGCGGGAGACACGGCTCGTAGTCCTCGAACAACACCGCGTACGGGTCGCGGTCGGGATCGATGTGCGCGGCGTACTCGCGTTTGAGCTCGACGTTTCGCTCGAGGTACGGCGCGAACGCCTCGAAGTCGTCGGCAGCCTTGGCCTCTTCCCACGCCGCGAGCGCCTCGGTGCTCGCCTCGGAGATTTCCTCGACGAGCTCGACGGGGACGGCTGCAGCCCGCTCGTGCTCGCGACGGATCTCGCGGACGGCAGCGGCCTGTTCGTCGGTGAGCGACGCCGACTCGAGGGTATCGAGGAGCGCTGCGGTCTCGTCGTCGGTGAGGAGGTCGTGTCGTAGCGACGAGAGCGTCGAGAGCTGCTTCGATCGGGCGGGGGTCCCCTCCGGCGGCATCATCACCTGCTGGTCCCACTGGAGGACGCCGGCCGCGCTGCCGACCGTGTTCCACCGGCGCGCGCGCTCTACGAGCGCCTCGTACGCCTCGGGGGCGGTGTCACCCTCGTCGGTGTCGACTTCGGTAGCCATCGTGCGTGTCCGTGCGTACCGGAGGAGTAAGGAACCGACGGTCCCGGCGGCCGAGGAGTATTGTAGCGTGGGCGCGTACCCCCGGCTATCGAATGGCGACAGACAGCTACATCGACCTGCGTTCTGACACCGTCACCCGGCCGTCCGAGACGATGCGCGAGGCCGCCCGCGACGCGCCGGTCGGCGACGACGTGTACCGCGACGACCCGAGCGTCGAGCGGCTTCAGGAACGGGCCGCCGAGGCCGTCGGGGCCGAGGCCGCCCTCTACGTTCCCTCCGGGACGATGGCGAACCAGATCGCCGTCAACGTCCACACCGAGCCGGGCCAGGAACTGATCCTGGAGCGAGAATCACACATCTACCGCTGGGAACTCGCCGGCGCGTCGACGCTCTCTGGCGTCCAGACGCGCACGATAGACGCGGGTGAGCGCTGTGTGCCGACGCCTGAGGCAATCACCTCGGCGCTCGTCGAAGCGGATCTCCACCGTCCGGGCACCGGACTCTGCGCGCTTGAGAACACTCACAACTACCGCGGCGGCGTGGCGGTCCCGAAGTCACGGATCGACGCCGCGGCCGAGACGGCACACGACGCCGGAGTCCCCGTCCACCTCGACGGTGCGCGCGTGTTCAATGCCAGCGTTGCGCTCGACACCCCAGCGCCAGAACTGCTGGAGGGGGTCGACAGCGTCACGTTCTGTCTCTCGAAGGGGCTCGGAGCGCCGGTCGGGTCGATCCTAGCCGGTGACGCCGCGTTCATCGAGGAAGCCCGGCGGGTGCGCAAGCTGTTCGGCGGCGGGATGCGACAGGCCGGAATGATCGCAGCGCCCGGGCTGTGCGCGCTCGAGAACGTCGACCGGCTCGCGGACGACCACGCGAACGCCGAGCGGCTCGCTGCCGGGCTCGACGGAATTGACGGCGTGCACGCGCCGAAGCCGGACACGAACATCGTCATCGCCGACACCGAACCGGCGGGCGTGACCGCCGAGGACCTCGTTGCGGCGTGTGAGACGGCAGGGGTTGGCTGTGGCGCGTTCGACACGTACACCACGCGGTTCACGACGCACCTCGACGTCGACGCGGACGCCGTCGAGACGGCGGTCGATCGGGTCGCGACCGTCGTCGACGACCTCGCGGCGTGACGACGGGTCGGGTTCCGGATCGTTCAACCGTCACCGGCGACGACGGGTCGTATGGGAACCCCACTCGAACCGCGCGAGGCGCAGGTCGAGGCGGTGCTCGAGCGGCTCTACGAGGAGTACCCCGACTCGACTATCTCGCTGCGCTACTCGAATCGGTTGGAACTGCTCATCGCCGTGATCCTCTCTGCACAGTGTACCGACGAGCGGGTCAACGGCGTCACCGCCGACCTCTTCGAGACGTACGAGACGCCCGAAGATTACGCGAACGCACCACAAGCGGAGATGGCCGCGGCGATCGACTCGATCACGTACTACAACAACAAAGCGGAGTACATCCGCTCTGCGTGTGCGGACATCGCCGAGAAACACGACGGAGCGGTCCCGGATACGATGGACGAACTCACCGACCTCGCGGGCGTGGGCCGAAAGACGGCAAACGTCGTGCTCCAGCACGGCCACGACATCGTCGAGGGGATCGTCGTCGACACACACGTCCAGCGGCTCACCCGGCGACTCGGAATCACAACCGAGGAGCGACCCAAACGGATCGAATCGGATCTCCTCGAGATCGTCCCCGAGGACGATTGGCAACAGCTCACGCATCTTCTGATCGACCACGGCCGGGCCGTGTGTACGGCGATCAACCCGGACTGCTCGGCGTGTGTACTCGCGGACGTCTGTCCGTCTGCCAAGCCGGACGCCGACGTCGACCTCGCCAGCGGCGAGGAGTGGTGAGCGTGTTCGGGGGGGCAGAGAGTCGAGACGAGACGAGGTGCACCGAGTCGAGCCGCGGCGTGCTGCCGACGGACCGCGCAACTGGGACGTGACCACCACGTGACTGCCACGCGGTCGCCACGTGCCCGCCGGTATCCGCGCCATATAAGAACGACCAGGGCGATCCCAGAACGATGGAGCACGGCTCGCGGGACGCGTTCACCCGGCTCGGAACGCTCGGGATCGAAGAGGAATTCTTCATCGTCGACGCCGACGGCCGGCCGACCGGCGGCATCGACGATCTCGTCTACGGGCGGGAGCCGCCAGATGCGGTCCCCGATGGATTCGATCACGAGCTGTTCACGTGTACGATCGAGGCGCAGACGCCGCTCATCGAGGACCCGAGCGACGCGCAGTCGGCGCTCGAAGCGGTCCGTGCGGCCCTCGTCGAACACGCCGCCGAAGACGGCTACAGAATCGCCGCGGCGGGACTACACCCGGCGGCCCGGTGGCGCGAACTCGACCACGCACAGAAGCCGCGGTATCGCTCGCAACTCGACCGGATTCAGTACCCTCAACACCGCAATACGACCGCGGGACTCCACGTCCACGTGGGGGTCGACGATCCCGACCGGGCGGTGTGGATCGCCAACCACCTACGGTGGTACTGTCCGGTGTTGCTCGCACTCTCTGTGAACTCACCGTTCTTCGACGGCTACGACACCGGACTCGCGTCGGCTCGCGCGACCGTATTCGAGTCGCTCCCGAACACTGGCATCCCGACGGCGTTTGACGACTTCGACGACTTCGAGCGCTTCGAGCGGCAAATGATAGACTACGGCTCGATCGAGGACCGTGGCGAGCTGTGGTTCGACGTGCGCCCGCACACCGAACACGGGACCGTCGAGGTGCGGGCTCCGGACGCACAGCGCGACCCGGCGAAGACGCTGGCGTTCGTCGAACTCGTCCACGCGCTCGTCGTCGACCTCGCGGAGCGACACGCAGACGGGGAGTCGCTGCCGACGCTGCGGCGCGAGCTGCTCGACGAGAACAAGTGGCAGGCGATCAGATACGGCCACGACGCCTCGTTTATTACACGAGACGGGACGGGAACCGTCTCGCTCGGGACGGTCGTCGACGAGGTCTGCGACCGGCTCGGCGTCGATGGCGTTCGGGCGGTGTACGACGCCGAGAGCGGGGCTGACCGGCAGCGTCGGATACACGGGAACGAAGGCCTGCGGGCACTCTGTGCGGACCTGATCGTGGAGCCGTGAGCGCCGGACCCGCGCCGTCGCCTCCCCGACGAGGAACGCTTTTGCCCGCGTAGAGTCACCACGTGATATGGCCACGGACGACATCGGTGGCGACGAGAGAGACGTCGACGACGTCGAAGACGAGGGATCAGCCACGGAACGAACCAAAGCGGAGCTCAAACGAACCCGAGACCGGCTCGGCGAGGGTGCTGGCCGCGCCGTCAAAGAGTTCGACGACGGCATCGTCGACCTGCTGGCGTGGTTGCTCGATACCGAGACCCGGGCGCGTATCTTCGTCTATCTTCGGGAGCATCCGGAGTGTACGAGCGACGAGATAGCAGAAGGGACGGGACTCTACCCAAGTACCGTCCGCGAAGCGCTCGCCGAACTACACGACGAGGAGACGGTCTCACGCTCGAAACGCGAGGCCGATGGGGCCGGCAACAATCCGTACGAGTACGAGGCCATCGCACCGAGCGAGCTCGTCCGTGGTGTGGTCGGTGACGTCCAGGCGGAACTCAACGCGGTGTTCACACTAGACAGTCGTCTCGGCGGGAACGCGCCGGACGACGACGGCGAAGACCCGGTTCAGATATCTGTCGCCGCACCGGACGCAGACGACGGCCCGACTGACAACACGCCCGACGAGGCGACCGACGACGCGGCCGGTGGCGCGCCCGACGAGGCGACCGACGACGCGGCCGATCTACGACGACCGGACGCAGATCACGCCTGAACAGCCCGCGTGTCGTCCTCGAGCGCCGATGCTCCCTCGGAACCTCGGTCGGGCCAGTGGCCTGTCCGCCGTCGCTCGACCCGTTGTGAGCAATTTAAGTTCCACCCGGCGTACGCTTGCGCATGAACGTCGCGCTCGGTGGCACCTTCGATCCCGTTCACGACGGCCACCGACAGCTGTTCGAACGCGCGTTCGAACTCGGTGACGTGACCGTCGGCCTCACCACCGACGAGCTCGCCCCAAAGACCCGTCACGTCGACCGGTACGTCCGCCCGTACGAGGCGCGCGAACACGACGTCGAAGCCGAGATTGCGCCGATAGCCGCGTCTCGAGACCGCGAGTTCGCGATCCGGCCGCTCGACACGCCGACGGGCATCGCGGTCGAGCCAGGGTTCGACGCGCTCGTCGTCTCGCCCGAGACGAGAGGGGGTGCAAAACGAATAAACGAGATCCGTGAGTCACGCGGCCACGATCCGCTTGAGGTCGTCGTCGTCGATCACGTGCTCGCCGACGACGGCGACCGTATCTCGTCGACCCGGATCCTCGCCGGCGAGATAGACGAACACGGTCGGCTTACGCCCGACCGAGCCGGCCGTGGCGCGACCCCACCGGAATGAACAGCCGAGCGACCGACGGGCGCGCCGGACGCCGGCTCGAGCGCGCTGCGGTGTGGAGTCTCGTCGGCTGTGGGCTCGCGTTCGCCGGTAGTACGGCCGTCGGTTGGTCCGGACCCGTCGGCACCGTCTCGATGGCAGCGACCGACCCGTTCGTGATCGGGTGTGTCGTGCTCACGCTCGTCGGCGTGGTTGGGTTCGCACGGACGGGTGCCGGGGGCGGACCGTCGATTATTCTCGCTTTCGGTCCGATGTGTGGTCTCGCGCTGTCGCAGGTCGGTTGGGGCGTCGACCCACGGCTCGCCGGCGCCGCGGGTGTCGCTGCGGTCCTCATCGGCGGTGTCGGGGTCGCCGCCGCTCGGATCACCGGCGCGTCACGATCCGATCGCGCCCGGTGACTGCCCGGCGGGGCCTGCAGGCCGGGTCGTTCACGACTCGAGTGACCCACGTAGCACCTTGGCTGCAACGAGCACCGGGTCCCACACCGGGCTGAACGGGGGGGCGTACGCGAGGTCCAGTCGCTCCACTGCCGCGACAGACAGCTCCGCGTGGATCGCCGTCGCGAGTGTGTCGATGCGCACGGCTGCGTGGTCGGTGCCGGCGATGCTCCCACCGAGGAGTCGCTCAGAGTTGGCGTCCGCGACGAGCGTGACGTCGGTCTCGGCCGCCCCAGGGTAGTACCCCGACCGTGACCCGGCGGTGACCGTCTCGCTCACGGGGTCGAACCCCGCGTCGCGTGCCAGTGCCTCGGTGGCGAGTCCGACCCGCCCGCACTCCATCTCGAACGCCTTGACGACGGCCGTGCCGGCGACGTCGCCGACCGGTGTCGGGTCACCGGCGACGGTCGCACCGACTGCCCGGCCGGACCGATTCGCCGTGAGCCCGAGCGGAACCCACGTCTCTTCGCCCGTCACCGCGTGTCTCGACGCCGCACAGTCGCCGGCCGCATACACGTCCGGCTCGGTCGTCTCACCGTAGCGGTCGGTCCGGATCGCACCGCGAGGACCACATTCGACGTCGGTCTCGTCGACCACCGCAGTGGTGGGTTCGATGCCCACGCCGACGATCGCGAGTTCGACCGGGACGGTTCGGCCGTCGGCACGGACGCCCTCGACACGGTCCTCACCGAGGATGGCGTCGACCGACGTTCCCGTGTGGACGGTCACATCGTGTGCCGCCAGCGTCGAGGCGACGCGGTCGCCGACGGCGGCCCCAAACGGCGGGAGGAGCCGATCGGACCGCTGAAACAGGTGGACGTCGAGGCCGCGCCCGCGGAGCGCTTCGGCCATCTCGACGCCGACGTATCCGCCACCGACGATCGCGGCGGTCTCGGGAGCGGGGTGAGCGGCGGCGCGGTCGACGCGGTCGCGATCGACCGCCGCGACGTCGGCACTGTTCGGGTCGTACTCCTCTGGGTCGGCGATGTACGCGTCGATCGCGGCGGCGTCGTTCAGTCCGTGGAGGGTGAACGCGCCGGCGAGTCCGTCCACGTCGAACGGGCCGGTGACCGCGTGTGCGCCGGTCGCGACGAGCACCGCGCTGTACGGCTGTTCGCCGGTCGTGCCTCCCGGCGTCCGGACGTGGACCGTCTTCGTCTCTGGGTCGACTGCGGTCACCTCGTGGCCCCGCCGGAGGTCGATCCCACGGTCTTCGACGTCGGCGGGCGAAAGCGAGAGCAGGTCCGAGAGCCGGGACACCCGCCCCTCGACGAAGTACGGCGTGCCACAGTGTGCATACGAGA
>Ga0209946_1000644_pt1 | contig 14289 bp, 10 predicted proteins | sample SalPon2_A_H2O_MG_FD_185704 | JGI IMG/M metagenome (GOLD analysis project Ga0209946, IMG submission 185704) | Salt pond water microbial communities from South San Francisco under conditions of wetland restoration - Salt Pond MetaG R2_A_H2O_MG... | ecosystem: Environmental > Aquatic > Non-marine... | reverse complement strand
TTTGCTATCGACACCGAGAAACGGTTCAATGATGGGGGCGACATCAGAGCACTGTTTGAACAGGGTAGTTCTGCAGTATCCATGCGGTACGTGCTGTCAGTACTGAACTCCTCACTAGGGGAGTTCTACCACAAGAACACGGCCAAACTCAAGCGTGATGGCTACTACGAATACTACGGGAACGCTCTGAAGAAGTTCCCCATATTTAGTCTCTCTCCGGTGGAGGAATCTCCGGCCAGAATGGACACTGTGGGGGCGCAGTATCAAGAGTATCTGAACGGGAGCCGAGAATGTTTCACATGGGTCGAAGATAATAAAGGAGAACTGGAAGAGGTACCTTCTGTCACCCACGGGCTCCTGACGAGCTTCTCGGAGCAGATGCGAATCCTCCGGGAAAAGCGGATCAGCCTCAACCTCGATCTCCTCGACTATCTCGGCAACTACACCGAAGGCCCCGACCTCCCCGACATCGGCTTGTTCCAGCCAACCGGGTCGAACATCCTCGACGCAACCACGGAGGACTACGACAAACTCCAAGTCGAACGCGCCCGCACTGCGCGCGACGGCCAGTCCATCACCATCGAGGCGACAGCCCGCTACAAACCAGAGGACGAAGATGAATTCGAGACCGACACCTACGGCTACACTGAGACGGACTTCTTCGAGGCGTTCACGCTTACAGACCTCTCTAACGAGGAAGCCGCGCTCGTCGAGGCGTTCGTTCCCGTCGCCGTCGACGAGGAAATCGGCGGCTTCCGAGACAACGCCACGAAAACCAACTCCCTCATCGATCGCCTGAAGAGGATGACCCTGCCCGACCCCGACGACGTGGCTGACGATCTCCGGCGCTACATCGAGACGAAGGAACGCGCCGACGAACTCGACGAGAAGATCGAGAAGACCGACCAGCTCATCGACGAGATTGTCTACGACCTCTACGACCTCACCGAGGAGGAAATCGAAATCGTGGAAGAGGCGGTGAACAGCGACTAAAAGAAGTCTTGCGGTAAGTCCTTCGTCGGAGCAGAATCAGAGGGACTCTGAAAGAGTATTCTGGAGCTTCTTGAACGCTTGCTCCGCTATCTCAAATTCTCGCGCACCAGTTACAACAACCCGGCCCGTCGCAAAAATGAGGATCACACAATCGCGAGATTCAGGGCGATAAATCAGCCCTGGAAACTGCTCTGGCTCGTACTCTGTTCTCTCCAAGCCGAGTCCTATTGCAAGGGCATTCAGATTTTGCGCGCCTTCCAAGTCACCAGTACAGACGTAGTTCTGAACAGAGAACCACTCGTCTTCTGGCTTCTCCAAGACACCTGTATCGACAAAGAAGGAAAGGAACCGCTCTCGGAGCGAGCTCAATTCGTCGTCTGAATCGGCACCAGTGATGATGTATTTCCCAGTCCTGTAGACTGTTATCAGTGGCTCGTCCTCTCCAAACCGGAGGTACATTCCCGGATACTTGTCCGGGTCATAGCGAGCGACAGGCTCACCAATATCATCGGCAAGTCGCTCCAGGTCCAGCTCAACGTCTAAAGCACCCGAGCCGACGATGTTAACGACCTGTATCATTCTTCTCTCCGAGTCATTGTGCCCTTTCGTTCCAAGTCCCCCGCTCCGGGTAAACTCCTGCTGATTTCCCACGGCTGTGTATCCTGAATCAGAACCACGCGTGTACTCATAGTGCAGGGAATATGATGAGTTCGTCCCATTTGATAGAGTAGACACAGTTTTACCTCCTGTGGATGCTTTTCAAAACATAGATGGAAATCGCTGACGTCCTCTCATGTGATTTCTTTGACTCCCAGAATTGGGATGGACGTGAACAGTCTAGGGTCCACATCTACAAACAGGGGGAACAGGTGGGACTCGATATCGAAACCGAACGTACTGGGAGCGACGGGCGACCACAGGAGCTGACGAGGATCGAGATCACCCGGATGGACGTTGAAACGTTACGCAAGATCCAGTCTGGGCTGGGCGAGTGGCTACAGAAAGCGAACTCGGAGCAGACAGAGTTGACAACGCGACCTGTCGAGGGGAAGTACAAAGATAGCTCAGAGGATCACGAAATCGCCCGTCTACGGATTGAATTCACCTCTCAAGGAATGGGGATACTACCTCTCGCACTGGGAAACCAGCCAATGTCGAACGCTGCACACATCCCTTGCACAGCTGAGATCCGCGACCAGACCGCCGAAAATCACAGCCACCTAAAGCGTCTCTACAGCCTTATAGAAGTCTTTCTGGCGGGGATCAAGCAGGAGAGCGACGACGTGATCCAGTCAACGAAGTATCTCCTAGATCCGGAGTCACACGTTCATCCTGACCTCAAATCTATCTGTCTTGAGCGTCTTGACGGTGGCGACTGTACAGGCGTGGTTCAGGCTGCCGGAACGGCACTCGAGAAAGCACTTGAGTCGAAAGCTCCGAACGAGATTGTGAGTCGTGCAAAGAATGCCACTGACCTCACGAACCAGACCTTCGCCGGAGACGATCCCGCCTTCAGGTGGGGTTACAATAGTGGTGAGCAGCAGGGGTTACACTACCTCTACGCGGGGACGTTCATGGCCCTGCGAAATCCGACGAGTCATCCACGAGGCGACCCCGAGCGCAATCGCTACTTGGACGATATCGACGAGCGTGACGCACTCGACATCCTCTGTTTGTTCAACTTCCTGCTCCGCCGGCTGGATGAATACGGTGCGACGACTCTCGAACAGGAAGCTTAGTAATCGACATCCACTTCCGCCTGAAACCGGAGGATTTCAACCACGGTTGAGAAAATAATATCAGATTCTGACCGCCAGAGCGGCTCACGGAGATCAGACTGAACCTGCTGGAATAGATCCTACTCAGGTCAGTCCGACCAACAGACCCATCATATCCAACCGATGTTCGAATTCATTTCTTCGATAAACTCGGAACGAGGCTGGAAGCCTCTGGGAAACGGTATAGACTCACCTTGGCGGTCGATGATCGTCTCTTTCAGGAACGGGTGAGCGGGCTCAAATGATGGGCTAGCACGTATCCTGTAGTCGCTATCGATGGTGAAGAGATGCGCGTCGAACGCCCGGTGATGAAGCGAGTTCAACACGAACACGTTCTCCGGATGCTCGGCGAGTTCTGGTCGCTCGCTCCGGGGCAACACGTGAGCCAGATCAAGCAGGGCCTCCTCTCGGATACCAGTCAGAGTACACGCCCGCCCATATCGCTCAAACGCTTCAGCACGGAACGCCTCGCTCACAGCGACTTCAGGTTGCTCGTAGCGTCGAATGGTTCCTCCAACAGAGTCAAGCAACTCCCCAGTCGGCCACTGCTTGACGTCCCCGGTTCTCACCCACTGGTTCCAGACGTCGGGCGCATTTTGGGAACTATTCGTCCGTGCACGGTCGTGTAGCCAGGAGACCGGGACTGACTGCGTGTTGAGGATCGAGAAATGGAAGAGGTAGTTCGGAATCTGCGCGCCCGAATCGTCCTGATATGAACGGATCTCGAGGTGGTCGGGAACGCAAAGTCCACAGAACTCAACGGTTCCAGACTCCGGCTTCCGGAACACGAGAACCGGTGGCACCTCCTCACGTCGACCAGATGCTTTCCTGTCGAACGCATGCTTGATTTTGTCGTTCTGATCGGAATCGTCGTAAGGGTTCTCCGCCTTCGCGTCACCCCAGTAACTGATGTATCCCGCATCGACAGCGAGTGTATCCTCCCACGGATCATCATGCTGGGAAACGCCCTTATCGTTTGAGACGAGTATCAGCGCGGCAGGAGTATCACTTCGGTCTGTCCCCAAGTCACGAATGCCACCTGTGTTTTTGATGCCACTGCTTAGTGATCCCCGAATCCAGCGCAGAAATTGGTCGTCTGGATTTCTGTAGCTCCCCGTGTCTCGGTATCGTTCGCCAATTCTGAAGGTCCTATTCATGGTTCTCGGGATGGGGTTTGCGAGTGTTCATTCAGCAAACCAAGTGCACTATGGCGACCTGCGTACGCAAAGACATTAAATCCGAGAGTCGTATCAAACTTAATAGTGACCAGTTGCCAGTGCGGATTCGAAGTCGGCGACCGCGTAAGCTTCGCGGGCGGTAACGGTGAGGTGGCGAAGGCCAACCACCGCCCGAGCGGCCAGTGTCTATTGACGATCTTGACTGATAGTGGACAGACCAAGCGCCCGAGCGCTGTCGTCGACAAGGTTGAGGGGAGCGACACATTACTCGCGAACCGCGAGTTCGATGCGCCAGACCGCTTCAATCTCCGATCTCGGGCCGCTGAACTTGACCTAGCCCACCGGCAGGACCGGTTCGTCACCTTGGAGGGCAGTCGTATCGACATCGCCCCCCACCAGGTGAAGGCCGCCTACGAAATCCTCACCTCGTACGACCATCGCTACCTGATTGGTGACGAGGTTGGCCTCGGCAAGACCATCGAGGCCGCCATCGTCATCGAGGAACTCGCCGCCCGTGGACAGGCTGACAGGGTGCTGATCGTCGCTCCTGCTCCCCTCACGACGCAGTGGCAGGAGGAACTCCGCGAGAAGTTCGACAGCAACTACGTCGTGTACGACCGCGACTACGTCGACGCGAAGCGAGGTGCCCATCCGAACAAAAACGTCTGGACACACGACGACCGCATCATCACCTCAATCGACTTCGCGAAGCAGGAGGACATACTCGCAGCACTGGAGAATCTGGATGAGGAGTGGGACATCGCCATCTTCGACGAATCTCACCACCTCACGGCACGCCGCGAGGGCAAACGTGGAATCAACAGAACTGAGCGCTACCGGGTCGGTGAGACGGTGTCGCAGAACTCCGACGGACTTCTCTTCCTCACTGGGACGCCCCACAAGGGGAAACGCGACCAGTTCTACTTCATGATCTCCCTGCTGGACCCCTACCGCTTCCGTGACGAACACGACGTCAACAAAGAGGGGCTGCGGGACCTGATGATTCGTCGGTTGAAGAGCGAGATGTACGAGTCCGACGGCACCAAGATGTTCCCGGAGAAGAACATCGAGACACTGCCTGTCACGTTCACGCCCGAGGAACGAGAGCTCTACGAGAACGTCACCGAGTACATCACTGAGCACTACAACCTCGCCCACAGGGAGGACAACGACACCGCGGGCTTCGCGATGGTCCTCTATCAGAAGCGACTCGTCTCGTCGATTCACGCCATCAGGAAATCGCTCAAGAACCGAATGAAATCCATTCAGGCCGGTGATGCAGATCCGAGCGACCTGTCACAGCTCACGAAGAGCCTCCTGCCGCAATATCGGGAAGATCCGGAAATGCTGACCGACGCACAGCGGGAGAAGGTCGAGGAGGAACTCGGTGGTGTGGCAGCGTCGAGCGACCCGGCGAAGATTAAAGAGGAGTTGCAAATCGTCCGGGACCTCTACAACCAGGCGAAGGCAATCGACGTCGACTCCAAGGCCGAGCAGTTGCGCGAGTTCGTCGACGGTGTGCTGGGTGAGGACCCTGACGAGAAGATACTGATCTTCACCGAGTACACAGACACGCTAGAATACCTCAGAGACCGGCTGTTCAGCGAACACGACGTCGCTCAGGTCTACGGCGACCTCTCACAGCCTGAGCGGAGACGCCAGCTGAAGAAGTTCGAGAAGGAGGCCAACATTATGCTCGCGACGGACGCTGCCCGGGAGGGACTGAACCTCCAGTTCGCACACATCATGGTCAACTACGACCTCCCGTGGAACCCGACGCGGATCGACCAGCGCATCGGTCGGCTCCACCGCTATGGTCAGGAGCACACGGTCGAGATTCGGAACCTGTTCGTCGACGATACTCGGGAGAGCGATATCCTCGAACTTCTGCTAAACAAGCTGGATGAAATCGAGGAGACACTGGGTATGAGCTCCGATGTCCTCGGACTCGTGCTTGAGAACGTCGATCTCGAAGAGCAGATCATGACCGCCATAACGCAGAAGGATGGGCCGGATTCGATCGCTGCTGACCTCGATGCAATTGTCGAAGACCAGGAAGAGGCTGTTCGCCGCGTCGACGAAGAGCTGCTCATCCGGGACCGATTTGACCTGAGTAAGGAGGACAGAGAAATCCTCAACGTCATCGATGAGAGTGCCGAGGACACGATCAGCGAAGCGGACGTAGAGTACCTCGTCCGAACCGTATGTAACGAGTTCGGTGGTCGGATTGTCAATGTGCGGTCCGGCCCGGCTGAAGACGGTGGTGACGTGTTCGACCTCGTCGTTCCGGACCAAATTTCGGGAGGCGAGGTGAAAAATCGGTACGATAGCGCAACCTTCGACCGGAAGAATGCAGTCGAGGACGGGTCACTCGAATTCATCGCTCTTGACCACCCGGTCGTGCGGTCGATGATGCAGTTCTGTCTTGACAGCGATGCAGTCGGAGGACAGACGGCCGTTCTAACCGGAGGAAAAGACCTTGCAACACCGGGACTTCTCTGTCACTTCCGGGTCGGATACCTCTCGGGGACCGGTGAGACAGTCACCGAACGACTCGTTCAGGTCTATGTAACGCCTGACGGGGTGGCGAAGAAGGAAAACATCGACATCACCGGTGGCCTCCCCCCTTCCACGGCCGACGATTATTCCGCTGTCGGAGCGATTACCGCGTCTTCTGACGAACTTGTGGACCAAGCAGAGGCTGTCGCCTGGGAGGTCATAGAGAATCTGGCAGCCGATGCACGGGAAGACCGACAGCGAAAGGCCCGTATTCGTCGTGAGCATACGGAGAAATACTTCGAGTACCGTATCGACGATCTCGAGGACCGGATCGAGCGTTTTGAAGAACGTGACACCCAACCCGATGAAGACATGCGTATCGTCCTCGCGAAGGCACAGAGCCAGCTCGAGCAATTAAAGAAGGAACGAGATGCGGAGCTGGCGAGACTTGAGGAAGAGAAGCAGGTGATTCCTGACGAGCCTGAGCTCATCAACATGGCCGTCGTTATCGATGCTTTCGAGAGTTAGTCGTAGCCCTTAGTTTACAACTCGCATACTCGTCTGAACTCACCCGTTATCGCTATAGCCCCGGTTTGTCGTTTGATTCAGCAGCTGGGCTGCAAGGTATCTGGGGGTTGGTGTGCTGCTGCGGAGTCCGATAGCATTCAAGGACCTCGATCTCAGCGAATTTCTCCTCGATGCAGACAGTGGGATACGGATCGATCTGTAGACAGGGACCTGCGGGAGGGGACTGACCGGAGTCCGTTATCGGGGGGACTGTGAAGCCGTTTCGAGTTCGTTCAAGATCGCCCACTCCAGCCCCGCCGCCAGCGCCGTGGAGGCATACTCGTGCCAGAACTCCATCTTTCTATCTCCCATGTCGACGTAGTGTTTCATGATGTGGTCGTTGGCAGCGCCATCGTAGAAGGCATCGGGATACGCCCCTTCGAGCTCCGCGAGCTCTCGCAGGATGTCGCCGGTCGTGTGCTTTAGAAGGTACGATTCGTGAGTCATGTTCCGCACTACGTCTTCGACGTCTCTGTCACGGCTCTCGGCCCGCTCCCGGGCGAGAGCGGCCATCGCCGCGACTTGTTCCTCCATCGAGTCGGCTTCCATCACGGGTTTCCACTCTTCGTTGTACATGCTGTTGACTCGAATCTCTCGTGGGGGCCTAATCAGTCTTGAGTCCAAGTGGGCGGTTCTCTCTTTATTCACTGGTCCAAGAAAAAGTCGAGTCCATCGGTTCAGTCGTCCGATGAAACCGCTTCCGGCGATCCCCTCTCTGAACTTACCGAAGGATCGGCCGGCGAGCGAAGAACAGTCTCCTGCAACGTCGTGCCGAGATGCCAAGCGAGGATAGGTGGGACGGCGTTGCCGATCTGACGGAACTGGCTGGTGAATGGCCCGAGAAAAACATAATCATCAGGGAAGGACTGTAGCCGGGCCGCCTCCCGGGGCGTGACCCCGCGGTTCCGGGCTGGGTCGCGCCGCGTCTCGTCCGGATTCGCGTACTCGTAATAGTCGGGGATGATGTAATTGTTCGCGTCCTTCGCCAGATGCGCCACCACGGTCGGAGCAGGCTCATCCCAGTGGATCATTCGGTATTTGTCGGTAAATGCAGGATTCTCCTCAGTGCCGACATCGTACTCGATGAGGTGCCCCCATTTCCCGCCCTCCTTCCTGTACTTGATGTGCCATCCAGTGTCACCCGGATCCATGATCTCGAACAGCTTCCGGTCCTTCGGCATCGGGTGCTCCCGGGCGCGGTGATTGAATGATAGATCGGTCTCCGTCCCAAGTCCGTACGGGGCGGTGTCGTCGCTGACGTAGTCGCTCAGAGATCCGGCGGGCTTGCCGAGGACGATATCACCTCCCTCCTCCCGCCGGATCTTCGGAAGTCCGGAGAGAGCATGCTGGAGGTGGTAGGGGCGCTGTTCATCCCTGTCAGTATCTGTGTGACTCGCCAGCATCTCGAAGAACGACTCGGGAGTGTGTCCGTCTTGGGCGATGTCTTCACGCACTCCGAACACGATGATGCGGTTTCGGCGCTGAGGAATCCCGTACTCCGAGCAGTCGACCGTGGTGAAGTCCGCTACGTACGCGGTCTCGTCGTCTTCTGCCGATTCGAGTTCATCGATGACCTGGTCGACGACCCGCTCCTCACTGTCCTCGATCTCGTCGGCCATCCCCTCGACGTTCTCCAGAACGATCGCCTTTGGCTGGAGTTCGTCCACCGCGTCGAAGTAGTGCGTGTACAGACTCGTGCGTGGATCGTCGCGAATACTGTAGTCGGTGTCGTCAGCCCGTCGGGACCGATAGCCGGCGAGAGAGAGCGACTGACAGGGCGGACCCCCGACCATGATGTCGGGCCTCCGAGGGAGGAGATCTGACCAGTCATCCTGCTCAAGCAGGTCCTCAACGTCCTCGCACCGGACCCGCCGGTGCGGGAGCTCAGGATGATTGAGACGGTACGTGTCGGTGGCATACCGGTCGTTATCGACGGCAAGAGCGATGTCATATCCGGCTTCCAACAGGCCGTACGAAATCCCGCCAGCCCCCGAGAAGAAGTCGACAGCAACGGGCCTGTCTTGGTGGCGGGCAGCCTGCTTGCGGGCTCGGTACGTCAGCGAGAATTTCCGGGCCTCGCAGTCGTCGGCTCCAAGATGTTCTCGTCCGCGGGCGGCGTGGCCCGCGAGTATCCGGTGCAGAGCAGGAATCTGCCGGTCGACCAGCGTCTCCTCGAGGTCCTCGTGTCGTTCTCCCCGGCCGATGTCAGCGGGATCGAGCAAACCGAGATCACACAGGAGCCTGTCGATAGCGGGGTCGGCGGGCCAGACCGGCTTGTCGAAAGCCGTGAGAACCAGCCACCACGCGTCATCTTCGGAGACACCGACGTACGAGGAGAGCATCCGCTGGAGCGCGGAATACGGACGGGGGGCCAGATCGCGAAGCGAGACGCCGTCAGTTCGATCATCTGCGGCAACCTGTTCAAGCAACTCGTGGAGCCGGTCGACCCGGCTGGCTGCGACCCGGCACTCACGGGCGGCCTCGACTGCCTCACCCAGTTCGGATCGGGGGAGCGCCCGAACATCTTCCCAAGTATCGTACTCCTCGCGGAGAGATGCGATCACCGCTCGCCACCGGCGGTTCACGTAGCGTTCGGCTATCGACCGGCCATCAGTCGACAGGACGACCGCGGCGACAGCATCAAGCGGGTCGTCACTTCCGGTGAGAGGATCACGGCAGATACACGACGAGTGGAATTCCGGTTCGACGCGAGGTCCATCGATGTCCGCACTTCTCGAGATGGTCGTGTACTGGCACGGGAATGTGTCTGAGTCACCCCGCTTGCGGGCGATCCGTTCCGGGGAAGCGTGCGGGCAACCGCACGCAGGAGCCCACGGCTGGAGCTCTTGGTCGGCAGCAAGTAGTGTAGTAATGAAATCGATATGTCGGAGAACTAGCTCTCGGTGTAGCTCCTGCTCGTCTCTCGGAACGTCGGGCCGGTCAGTTGGTGGCCCTGTGCTGTCGTCCACGTGACTCATCAGTTCGTACTAGGGATACAGCGTGGTCTGTTATAAAGCCCAGGTGGAGACGTCCGACGAATTGCGTACATCGCTTGACTTGAGGCGGTTACTGGAGAGAAATATTTCTGATTCAAAGACTGGCCTCAGAACAGGTCTCGCCGAACGGGCACACACTGTCATCCGGTTCACGGTCACAGACCAGAGGCCGGGTATCAAGGATAGCGAGGTTGAACACTCGTGCACCGTCCGGTTCGTCCGGAATCAGGGCGTCGAGAAGCGCGTATAGCGCGTCGTCCTTGTGCGCCCTTCGGGGAGAGTCATACCTCAGCGTATGTTCGGCAACCGTAGCGACGTTCGAATCGACCAGAGCGAGTGGTTCCCCGAATGCGAAACAGAGGCAAGCTCGTGCGGTGTACGGTCCGATTCGGGGGAGCGCCTGCAGCGCCTCCAGATCGTTCGGAACGGTTCCATCGTGCCGGAGTTCGACCGCCGCGGCCAACGCTTTCAGTGTCTGGCTCTTCTTATTCCCGAACCCGAGCGGCTCGACGGTCTCGAATACCTCCTCACGGCTCGCCTCGTGAACGGCAGCCGGATCCGCGAATCGATCATGAAAGGTTCGATACACCTCCGCGACCTTCGTCGCGTGAGTACGCTGAAGGAGTATCTCCGCAACGATAACTGCCCACGGGTCACGAGTGCGGCGCCACGGGAAATCGCGGTGGGACGTACTGAACCAACGGAACAACGGTCCGAGTCCAGCAATGAACGCGTCGACGCGATCTGATGGGTGATCGATTCCGAGGTCCCTAGTCCGTGCGATCTCCACAGCCAGGTCACGATCGACGAGGGGTCGGAGGTCTGTCTCGCTCAGCCGTGTCGCTGTTTCCTCTATCCACTCAATATTGGCCATCGATCCTGCTATCTATTCAGATTCCGCCCCGCGTAGGTGTTGCTAATCAGGGGAGGATCGAGAAATCGCTATCCGGGGTTTTAACCTACACCATCTGGGTTTATTCTGCTGTAGATTAAAATCAGCGCCAGGATACCCACCTCCGACAACCGGTGGCACAGCCGATGAGGATGTTAAGTCTATTTATCGCTGAAACCATCTCGTTTAAATCATGAACTCCCGCTCGACAGCCATCGACCTCTTTGCAGGCGCCGGTGGGTTCTCGGCGGGCCTTAGATGGGCGGGGTTCGATATCGCGTGGGCGATCGACAAGTCCGAGCATTGTGCGCAGACGTATCGTCACAACCACCCCGATGTCGAGTTCGTGACCGATGACATCAGAGAGGTGGACCCCGATGACCTGCGGTTTACCGGGGACGAGCTGGAGCTGGTCGTCGGCGGTCCTCCGTGTCCCACCTTCTCGAGTATGGGTCGGGGAAAAATGAGTTCTCTCGGCAATGAGAAACGCCCAGAGAACCCGGAGCAGACGGAGATACCCAAGGACGATGGGAGTCCCAGAGACAGGTCAAATGTACTCACCGACGACCGGCACTACCTGTTCGAGGAGTTTATCGAGTACGTGGAGGTGCTCCAGCCACAGGCCTTCCTGATGGAGAACGTCAGGGGAATGCGGCATGCCAAGACTCATACCGGCGAGAACGTCGTCAAACGTATCACCCGCGAACTCAGGGAAGCCGGCTACCGGGTGAGTGTCCAGGATCTGAATGCTGCAGACTACGGCGTTCCACAGGAGCGAAATCGGCTGTTCTTTATTGGAAACCGTGTCGGCTGCGACAATCCTGCCATGTCATGGTGGGAAACTCATCGCGAACCGGCGAACGACCGCGAGAAGGACATGAAGCCGCGGGTCAGAGAGGATCCATCGCAGGCGACGCTCGAACGATTCGGTGTCGAACCCGATCAACCCTTCCGGTCGTTTCGTCCCGACCGAAAGCAGCGGGCTCCGTGGGTGACCGTCGGTGATGCCATCCTCGACCTTCCGCCGGTGTCGCCCGATGGTAAAACTCCACCGAAGAAGGCGACGGAGTACCAGATACCGCCTGTTTCGGAGTATGAGGAGTGGATCCGGGACATCCCTGCCGAGAGCGACGAGGAAGATATGGAGTTGTACAACCACGAGTGCCGGGGACACAATCTGAAGGATCTCACCCTCTACAAGCTGCTCGGAGAGGGGGTTGGATGGACGATCGAGGAGCTCAACGAGGAGTTTCACCCGTACCGGTCGGACGTCTTCACCGACCAGTATACGAAACAGAACGCACGGGAACCCGCCACGACAGTCATGGCTCACATACAGAAGGACGGACACCTGTCGATCCATCCGCGCGAGGCCCGGTCGTTCACCGTTCGTGAGGTGGCCCGACTCCAGTCGTTCAAGGACACCTTCGAGTTTCCCGTGGCTCGAACACAGGCGTTCCACCAGGTCGGTAACGCAGTTCCGCCGCTCGTAGCCGAAGCGCTCGGAACAGCAGTCCGTAAGACCATTCTCAAGGATAAAGGGTAATGAGATGAAAGAGGCAGTATAGTGAGTTCAGCGGATGGGAGAGGCTGTTAGGATGTAGCTCCCAGTGGGTAATAGATTAATATCTTGACCCAATAGTACCTCGTAGAGGCGGGTCAACACAGCATGCCAGACCGGCCCGAGCCACCGGACGTCCCACAGTATCTTATCGACGGCCCCGATCGCCAACAGCCCGAGACGCTCCAAGCGATCGCCTCCTATGCAAATGCCGACGCCGCTCCCGGCTGAGAGTACCGATTATCTGTCGTATCGCTCCGCTAGTGCTTTGTATTCTGCCATCTTCCGAACCTGTGGCAGCGCCCACATTCTTCGCGTGGTTATAAACCTACAAATGAAACTAGGAAATTCGCGATCTGGTGACTCTAAATTCGGGGCGAAAATCGGATGAGATCGAATTAGCAGCTATAGATAGGTCGTCTATGTGATAGGTAGTCCAAAAATACAAAAATCGACAGCGCAGCCGCTACCGAATCGATGAACCCGGAATGAGAAAAGCGTTACCCGAACTCACGCAGGAAGTCGCCCAACGCTCGCACGAACGTCTTCGCCGTGATCACTGGCGGTGACCGGATCGGCTCGTCGAGCGCGACTTTGATCAGATAGTCCGTTAGCCGCCACAGATTGTAGATCAGCGTCGACAGCGCGAAGTTGCACAGTCGAAGCCGATAGTCCGTCGACGACGTCTTCGGCATGAAATCCTTGATCGACTTGTACTGGTTCTCGATATCCCACCGCCGACTGTACCCGTTCACAACACTCGAGATCTCCTCAGGCTCGACGCGGTCCTGGTTCGTTACGAACACCGCGTACTTTCCGTCGGCATCATCGCTCGTACTCGGCGCGTAGAGAAACTCCGCCTCGTGATGGATCTCACCATCGATTCCGAACGGGACGTCGTGCTTGACAGCTTCGTCCGCCGTCGGATGCTCCTGAATATTCTGGATCGCCGCCAAGTCATCCTCATACGTCGGCACTGGAGAGAGATACGTGAGCCCGCGCTCGTGAACATCTGCGTACACGCGATTCACGTAGAACCCCCGGTCGAACATCACTATATCCAGGTCGACGAACTGCTCTGCCCGATCGAGCAATCGGCTCACTAAATCAGCTTTCGAGTACGATGGCGAGTCGTCGGGCTCCCACGCAGAGTCCTCTTTGACCGGCTCAATGCCGAGGATGATCGGTGCGTGGTCACCGACCAGCGTGATGGTGGCGTACTTGTAGCCGCGTTTGTACTCACCGTCTTTCTTGTATCCGCTCACCATCTTCGGGTAGTCTGGCTTCGCGATCCCTGCCTCCTTGTCTTCCCACGGCCAGACGTGAAACTGCTCGTGGGTGATGTCGATCGCTGCAACGGTCTCACGCGAGTCGAAGGGATCGTCGCCACGGATCGAGTTGATAATGTTCTCCGTGGCGGCGTTGAACGCCGTCATTATTGCGTCCCGAATCTGGTCAATCTCGGGCATCGAATCGTTGTCCTCGAAATCCTCGAATGTGAGCTGTCCGTCGGACTCCTCTGGCGAAGCGATCTTTTTGATTGCACGTAGGAACGTTGAGTCATCGCAGACGAGGTCGTCATCAGTGAGCCAGCCGTACTCGGCTTCTGAATGAGCACTGCCGTTGTTCGCGCAGATACTCGCAAACATATCCAGCATCACCTCGTCAGAATACTTCTTGTGGGCCGCCCGGTGGGTGTCGAATTCAGGAATGACGTGAGGGTGTCATAGAACGATTAGCACACCAAAGAGCAGGGTGAACGCTGAGGTGGTATGAGCCCAGCGACCCTGCAAGATCACCCTTCGGTAGACTCGTTCTTCAATGT
>Ga0209946_1000643_pt1 | contig 14316 bp, 18 predicted proteins | sample SalPon2_A_H2O_MG_FD_185704 | JGI IMG/M metagenome (GOLD analysis project Ga0209946, IMG submission 185704) | Salt pond water microbial communities from South San Francisco under conditions of wetland restoration - Salt Pond MetaG R2_A_H2O_MG... | ecosystem: Environmental > Aquatic > Non-marine... | reverse complement strand
AGTTCTGAGCACACGTAGTCTTAACCAACACCGGCGACCATTCCACACCAAGCGTTGGTTAAGACTGCGATCCTGGCCAATCTCCCGTCTCACTGCCCCACAACGTCTCAATGCGTTCTTCAATATAATCAAAAACGAGCCGACACACGTTCCGATGGTCGCTCGGCCATTGAGCATCTTCGGCGTCAGTGCGGCTGGCTGCCGGTGGTGGATGAAAATGCTCCCGGGTGTTGTGCACGTTCGGATGCCGATCCCACCGACACTGCCACGTGCGGTCTTGTTGGGCTTCTCGATAGTGAACATTGAAGTCGTCGTTGCGATACCAGCGGATCTCCAAGTGAGCCGACCCGTCTCCAGGGTACTCAACTGTTACCAAATACGGTAAGATTTAGTATGATATAGTATGTAATATGACATAATGAATCAAGCCTCAGATGAGTCTCGCAATACTCATTGTTCAAGATGCGAATTCAAGGATTTGAAGGCACTGTACCACCTGAATACGGTGGCAAAGGAATACGCCGAATCTGCAGAAAAAGCATACAACGCGGGGTTGAAGCGGAAGGCACGAATCCACAGTCAGCGGAAAAAGGCACTCTACGGCCTCAAACGTGATATATTGGGTAAAATTATTGAAAATGGCTGTGTTGACAATATACGAAAGCACAAGATTGACGGACGCACGTACTATTGCGTGTATGTAGGCGAGTTTTCATTTCATACACCTACCTCGGAGTGGGATGACTCACCACGAGATGCGCCGGAATCTGCCACAGAGTTGGACTCATTTGACGCCGATCCAAGTAATCGCCCTGACGATATGCGTGAGCGAGAAGCATTAGAGCGACTCACTGAAACATTTGAATCGCCTAACTACCATATTGAGTCACCGTTCACAGTCGATAACTACGGTGCTACATTCGTTGGATGGTCATACCTTCCTGGTTCGCTTGAAGAAGGTGATCAAGTCCCTGACAGACATTCACATGACCACAACGATGAGGGAGATTTCGGATTAGAGATTGGAGATACATTCCAGACTCGCAAGGGGCAGTGTGAAATCGTAGACCGCTATCATGCGTACCTATCTCCCCTTCGAGATCGCTCTCCCGTCCTCCAACGTCCGGTGTATGATGTTCTTCTCGATGGTGAGCTACAAGAATCAGTCAGACAACGGCGGATCATTGATGATTGGTGGATGCTAGCCGAAAGTATTGATACCCCACTCCCGAATGTTGACGGAACACTCGGAGAGACAGAGTATATCCGTGGACATATTGAATCACACGTTGATACGTCGGTTGAGTTTGAGATTGGCGATATAATCGAACTACAACCGAACGGTCCGGAAGATTCTGTCTACTGTCGGATTACAGAAGTTCACGTCTCCCATAATCTTTTGATTGGGCAGTACGAGCCAATCCCACCGACAGAAGAAGCTCCTTTGGGATTGTCTATCCATGAAATCGCAGATGATGTGGTCGCTGTTCATGATGAACCGCCAGTGCAGGAGTGAGAGTTACAATGCCACGATCATATTCCGTAGGCGAATTTGCTGACGAGCTTGGTGTTCATCGTCAAACCGTGAAGCGGTGGTGTCGAGAAGACGAAATCGACTACACACGAACACCGGGCGGTTCTCGACGGATACCTCGCCGGGAATTGCTACGCCTCTCCGGTGATGCTCGACCCACAGACTATGTTGCCCTCTATGCCCGCGTTTCAAGCCACGGGCAAAAAGAAAATGGCGACCTTGATACGCAGATTGAGCGGCTACGTGACTACGCCCATGACCACGGTTGGACGGTCGAAAACATATATACCGACGTTGGCAGTGGCCTGAACGAAGACCGTCGTGGCCTCGACTCACTCCTTGATGATGTGCAAGAAGCTGACTACGGACGCATTCTCGTTGCCTACGAAGACAGACTCACCCGTTTGGGTTCTCGTATCTTGAACGGTATTTCGACTGCTACGGTGTCACCATCACCGTCATCGAAGACAAGACGGACAAATCAGCACAGGAAGAACTCGTTGATGACCTCATCAAGCTCGTCGCCAGCTTCAGCGGGAAACTTTACGGTATGCGCTCGAATAAAAAACAGCAGGTCGTCAACACCGTCGAATCCGAGGTGAACCCCGATGAGTGACCACCTCTCGCTCCCGATTCGCCTCCCAGATGAGGATCAAAAACGATTCGAGCGACTGGCAACACTCTCACGTCGAGTCGCCAACAACGTCCTCGAAGACCACTGGACGCCAGTCCATCTGGACGGCATTGCCGACGCATCGCATCAGGCGTGGAAATACTTCGATGAACACGAACCGTTCGAAGAACTCGACCTATATCTCCCCTCACGGTTTCGACGGTGCATCTTGCAGAAAGTCGGTGAAACGCTCCGGAGTCACGCCGACCGCCGAGACGCCTTTCAGTCCATCCAGAGTGTGTTGCCCGATCACAAAATCCGACGTATTCACCGCCGACACATCAAAAACCAGCTCTGGGACGACGGTGACTACCTCTCGTCAGGCTACGTGGACATCCTCATCGACCAACTCAACAGCTACTACGACCATCGCGGGACGTATCCAGATACGTATCTCGAGATGCAGGACTGTCCTGAGTATGACAGCGGCGTGCTACCGTTTTCTGCGGACGACGGCCCGACATCGGGCCAAGCTGTCAAATACCGGTACAACACCGATAGCGAGACGCTGACCATCCGACTCAAGACTCCAGACACACTTTCACCGGAGACACGGGGCGATTGGTCGTGGACAGACTACAAGCGCGACGGCTACGAAGCATTTCATGACCTCCTCGCTCACGGCGACCTCTCGGCTCCCGAGTTCCAGCCCTCCCGCCGCAAAAACGGTGACGTCTACTACGAACTCTCCTTCCCCGTCGAAATCAAACACGCGGAGGCGACTGACGGCACAGACTGTGTGCTGGCACTTGACGCCGGGATGCGAAAAGACATGACTGCCGTGGTGGTCACTGACAATGGCGAGCAACGATCCACGCCACAGTTCATCCAGTTTACCGACCGTGACGGGATGCGGCGACTCCACCAGGAACGCACCCGTCTAAACGACCGCCTTGCCGCGTTGCGCCGTGACGGTCGCTCACATACTGACGAGTTCGCTCATATCCACAGCGAATACGAACGGGTAAACTCGAAAATCCAACACAAACGCGAGCAACTGACACACGACGTAGCAAATCAAGTCCTCGCACTTGCACTCGCCTACGACGTAGACACCATTGTTCACGAGGACCTTCGGTCGCTCTCCCCACCGAGTGACGAAGGCGTGTTGTCGTGGGAATTGTCGTCGTGGGCGCGGCGGGACATCATCGAGAACATCGAATACCGGGCAGACTGTGCCGGTCTGACTGTTGAACGAGTCTTCCCACAGGGAACGAGTCGGTCGTGTCCCCGGTGTGGTTCGACCGGCCACACCTGCAAATCCCCCGGCCATCACGAGGAACTGTGGTGGGGCGGCCATTTCCAGTGTGACAATTCCCGGTGTGGGTTCGAGGGCGACCGCGACTACATCGGGGCACTGAACGTGGCTCGTGTGTTCTTCAGCGAGACGGACGAGCTAGATCACGGTTTCACGTCCTCCTATACGGGGGATTCCGAAATCGTGCTAGCTGGCCGTTCCGCTGGCACGCGGCTCACGTTTGGAACTGGCATCGTCGCCTACGAACCCGAACAGGCAGCGGCGATCACTGGTGGTGGGTCGGCTGTCATAGCGCCCGCTGTCGCCGTGCCCGAGTCGAACACAGATGGTAGTACTGGACGTGGCCCAGTCGTCCAACAGTGTACCCGTTTTGTACGGTGTGCTACTGAAAGCTACTGAAAATTGGAACGGTTGCGAGATTCAACAGTACATTGGTATCAACGACGGTAACGGCTTGCTCCCCCATCCTCAAGCGTGGGACTCATCGTCGGCTTCGGATGAGTCCGACTCCGTCCATTCGGAGATCTCGCCGTCGTAGAAGGCCCCGTCACTCGGGAGCTCATCCCCGAGTTGCGGTATCGCTGGCGTCCGGTCGATCGACGCTCGAAGGAGTTTCATCCGCATCGCCTCTTCGCGGCCGAGGATTGCTTCGACTGTGTCGTAGTCGACGCGACCGTCGTAATAGGCATCGCTCAGCCGGCGGCGGAATGCCTCGTCAGCTGCCAGGGCTTCGATTTCGTCCTCCAAGGCGTCGATAAGCAAACGAGTCCGAGAGATATCGAGAATCTCGGCGACGCTGTCGGCACGCTCGACGAGAGACGTTGGAGCGTTGAAATCGATGCGGGTCTTCTCGTCGGCCATATCTATATGTAGGATCTACACATACGTAGTTTTCACGCTGTTTATGATCTGGCGGATCGAGTACAGTCGATCGTTCGTGGTCGATCCGGCGATTGGCCGCCCGGGGCAGTTCACCGGGAGTCTCGATTCCGAGCTTCTCGTGGAACCGCTTCGGAATGGTCGCCCGCCCGTGCTTGCTGACGGCAGCGAGTTCTTTCTCAAAGCCAAGATCGACGATACCCGCGTCAAACTCCAAGCAATATCCAACAGATCACGATTGAAGCGGCACTAGTCGCCGAAAAGCTTCGGAAACGCCCGGTGTTAACAATAGTAGTCCCTCAAACACGTGCGAACGGCGGCGACGGTATCGCAGCTAGGCGGTCGAACTGTCGTACATCTCTTCGAATGCCTGCTCACCACGTATCAACTCGTCGACGCCGTCAGTGAGCGTCACCTCGCTGAAAACGGTGGCCCGATAATACGTGTAGAGGCCATCCTGTCCGCGCTCTGTGCGCTGGCGCTTCTCGACGAGGCCGACATCAAGGAGCGTGTTGAGATGGTAGTGGAGCGTGCTGTCGTCGATATCGAGTGCGTCCTCAAGTTCTGTCGGACTCATTTCGCCGCTGTGAACGAGTCGATAGAGGATCTCATAGCGGGTGCGGTGGCCGACAGCCGTGTGCATATCGAGGTATTCGTCGAGGCTGAGAATGCTCTCCTCGGGGAGGAGGTCTGCCGGATCGTCCGGAGCATCACCGCCGACCGTCCGCGTTCGATCCGTCGCCATCGTACGTCACGCTATGCGATGGAAACGCTTAGTCGTTGTCAAGCCAAGGGTTCTCAAGAATACCGTTTTTATGTATTTGCTAAATAGGACCGGCTATGCCCGCCGAAATCACGCGCGAGTTGATCGCTGACCGGCTCGGTCGTGTGACGAGTGCGATGATCCGGTCGGCGTCCGTCCGGTGGGATTTGCGCGTCGAAACCTACGAGACTGAGAACGAACTCGTGGGCAAACTACGGCGGTTCGCCGGCGGAATCATGCATCGCGAACGACGGGGAGAACTCGATCAGCTGGATTGAAACATATCAGTATCTGATTAGCCGATATAATCTCAGCAGTATTGGCTCTCACAAGTCGACTGGCACCGACAACACTAACAGTATGAAAAAAGTATGAACTCGTATGGCAGAGCATACTCGGAAAGTCGGTGACCGAGGTCAAATCACTATTCCGAAAGAGCTCCGTGATCGCCGCGGGATCGAAGGTGGCGACGAAATCAGGTTCATCGAGGTTAACGGCGAGATTATCATCAAGCCGCCGATAGACGAGGAGCGCTTAGCGGAAGGGTACAAAAAAAGAGCAGATCGGTCTCGGCAGTTGGCCGAAGAGATGGAAGGAACGTCGGCAGAGGCAACCGAGCGCCTCGGGGATACTCCGGAATGGGGCGAGTGACCTGTGAAGACGCGTCGCGGAGACATCGTCATTGTCGAACTGAACCCAACAAAGGGCAGTGAGCAACAGGGTTCGAATAGGCCCTGTGTCGTTATTCAAAACGACGTTGGCAACCGGTACTCCCCAACGACAATCGTCGCCCCCTTCACGAAGCAGTACGACCCCATTGAGATTTACCCGTTTGAGGTGGAAGTCCTTGCCTCGAACACTCCGCTCGATCACGATTCGGTGGCCGATCTCAGTCAGATCCGTGTTGTCGATATTAGCAACCGAGTAAAGACGAATCTCGGGTCGGTGCCGGCGGCGCGGATGGCGAAGATCGATGCTGCGATCAAAAACAGCCTCGGACTGTGAACATTCCTGAAGTCACGAGAATTCCCTACACTGGGGCAAAGGTCGTGGCTGCGCGCGCAAGCGAGCCTGCGAGCGAGCACGGAGCGGAGGGTGGGGAGGCGGCTGGTGGGTGGAGGCCAAAGACTGCTGAAGCGTATCCACCGAAACATGACTCACCGGCCGCATACAACCTTCGACACGCTCGATGGCCACTCGTCGAGGCGAGGCCAATCGGCCACACCGACGAACTCGGCCCTCGATCGCTACACGCACGCCCCCCTCGATGGCCACTTCCCCTTCGACGGACCGCCCAGCCGCCAGCAAAAAAGGGGCTTCACCCCGCTATTCGAGCTCCTCAACCCGCGCTCTGACCGTCGCTCGCGACACGTCCGCCGCTTCGGCGAGCTCGCCCTGGGTCACTCGTTCGCCCGTCTCCCGGCTGGCCGCATACAGCGCCCCCGCGGCGACCCCACCGGGGTGAACGCCCGTGGTCGCCGCCGCCTCGAGTGCCGCCAGCCGCTCTCGGGCACGACGCCGCGTCTCTCGTCCTGCATCGACCGCCGAGGCCACCTTCGGGAGATACGCCCTCGGGGGCAAGGGCGGCACCGGCAGCCCCAACTCCCGGTTGCACACCGCATAGCCGTTCTCGATCCGCGAGGCCGACACCACCGCCACCGCGTCGAGTTCCGCCATCGTCCGCGGCTGTTCGTTCAACCGACACGCCGCGTACAGACACCCCGCCGCGATCGCCTCGATCGACCGTCCACGGAGCAGTCCCTCGTCTTGGGCACTCCGGAACAGCCGACACGTCTGCGCGCGCGTACTCGCCGGCACGCCCAACGCGCCCGCCATCCGCCGGATCTCCAGAAAGCCTTTCATCCGGTTGCGCTCGGCCTTCGAGTCGAACTTCCCGCGTCGGTGCTCGCGACGCAGTCGACGCAACTTCGAGCGCGTCTTCGCGTCGACGCCCGACTCGGCCCCCTTCGACGACCAGCCGATTTTCGTCCCGATCCCGCGATCGTGTCGCTCCACCGTGTTCGCTCCACCGACGTGTCGCCCCGCCGCGTTGCCCTCGTCGTCCACCGTCCACTGGGGGCCGCGGTCGATCTTGGTCTCGTCGATGACGAGTCCACAGTCGTCGCACACCGTTTCGTCGACGTTCGTTGTCACCCGACCGCCACACTCCGGGCACGTATTGGCGTCGTTCTGTTCGACGTCCTCGTCGAATCCACGCTCGTAGGCCTCGCTCGTCCGTCCGCTCCGCGCCGCCTGTCGTTCACTTCGCTGTTCGACCGAATCCTTATCCGCTGTAACGTTCTTACCGTACATTGGAGTCACATACTCCGAAGGCGCCAACCACGGCGTCCGAAACCGCGATGTCTCAGCATCGCGGGCTTTCTCACAGAACCCGACCAGTCACGTCGCGCCCTCGCTCGCGCCTTCGCGAGCGCCCCTGGGCGCGAGCGAGGGCGCGTCAGCCTAATGAGACAACCAGCCGCCCGCGCCGTCCCGCCGACGGCGTGGCGACCGCAGGGAGCCCACGCCGAGGTGGGACTCGGGCGCTCGCGGTGCGGGGAGCGCCCGACACCGAGGGCCGGCGCGAGCGTCCAGCGGAGTAAGCGTCGTGGGGTGAGCACCTACGGCGCGCAACCCCCGACGGTTACCCGCTGGCGCCGAAACCAGACGCCCGGAACGGGCGCTCGCGGTGCGGCGAGCGCCCGCACGCCCGGAATGGTCGGTCGCGAGCGACCGCGAACGGGGAGTGAGGCGTGAGCGTGAGCGAACGCCGAGCGAGCCGTGAGCGGGCGCCGGCCCGAGAGGCGAGGGCGGCGAGCCGGTAGCGGAGGGACGGATGGGGGGTAGGCACAGCCCGGTGCGATGGGAGTCGGTGGGGTCGGCGCGCGAGGAATCGATCGTTCTTTCGGTCGGGTCGCATCGAGGACGCGCGAGGGGAGGTTGGGCGAGGGAAAGGGAGCTGGCGGGGTCTCGAGAGCGGGTGGATTCTCGGACGACTACCCGGGGGACCTGTTCCGCGATCCTCGAAGTGGGATGCGGTTCCGTTATGATCAGATCATTCAGCGAGCGTCTCGACCCATCGTATTTTTCGACCCGAGCCACGTCACCGATGGCCTCGCTTAGCCACTTCTCGTTGAGGATCTTGGCTGGGTCACTTCCAGTGGTCATGCTCAGGGCGGGTTCGATGCACTGTTTAATTGGTCGACACAGTCGCCCTCGTACGCAGCTCGCCACATCGTGTGGACGGCACGAGCCACGAGTGAGACCTCGGTCACACCGATACAGGACGGTTCGGCTGCTGTCGTGGCGGCGTCGGGCGGGGGATGAAAGTGCACCTCTGGGGAGTGTGTATTCGGGTGGCGATCGAATCGCCAGTTGACGTCATCGCTATCGACGTAGTGGAACGAATACATCCCCAGTTCGCTCCACTGGATATCGAGCTGCGCGCTGTCAGCGTCGCCAAGCCCATCGCTGAGACTGATCTGCAGTTCGGTGGGTGCGACGATATCATCGTACGACGTTGCGTCGACAAACGGTTCGAGTTCGATCCAGAGATCACGAACCCGCTGGAGCGCCGGAATATAGATCGGCCCGAACTCGCCAGCTCGATCGACATCGCTCATACAGCGAGCTGGTGGCTGGCCTCGTCATAGGCGAGGGCTGCTTGGGCGACGGCGAGATTCTGCCGCGTCGTTCGCCACTCGGCGAGGTCGTCCCAACCGTCCGTCGCGTCGGCGTCAAGTTGCTGGGCGAGTTCTTCGGGTGAGACTACGCCGTAGCGGTCCTCATAGCGCCGGATCTCGGCTTTCATCTCCTTGATGCTGTCGAGTAAATCCGGTCGAGCGACTTCCTCGCGGAGCTCACGGATTCGGGACATCAAGATCCGGTCGCTGTTTCGCTTGTACAGCGTTGTTTGCCCTTCTGGTTCCGTTTCAGCGAACCCCGTGTTCATGAGCGACTTACAGTGTCGACGGGCCGTCGGCTCGCTCACGAGGGCGCGGTCGGCGATCTCGGCGGCCGACTGTCCGTCGTGGGTCTGTTCGATGATTTCGTACACCCGCTCGAACGGCGTCGTGTCGTCTTTCCACTCCGTCTTGACCCGCTCATTGAGGTCGTCCCACGTCTCGGTCATACTGGATATCACGTACTCTACAAATAAATAATTACCTGAGAAAATTATTTTTGGCAATGCGTGTGGAGAGCATTGTCTGGCTACGTGCTCCGCTAACGTCTCGTGATCTCTCGACCGCGTTCGCACTCGGGTATCTCGCCCACCTGGCGGGCGACGCGATATACGGCCTCGGCGGCGGAGTCGAGCGGCTTCAGTTTCTGGTGTGGCCGGTGATGCTCATAGCGTACCCTCGATTATACGAGAAAGTACAAACATATGAAAGAAAGATACCAACATCCTTGTGGGGGGTGTCAAGCATGTCCGAATCCCTACGGATGGTATTCAGTCGTGGAGTGAGTCGATGAGCGCCCGCGAACGTATTCGAACCGTCGCCGAGACGCTTTCTGAACCCCGGTCGGTCAACTGGATCAGCGAGCAAGCCGACGCCGTCTAGAGCACGCCCAACGAGGAACTCCAAGCGCTCGTCGAGCAGGGGCAGCTGCGCCGCGTCAAGGCCGGCGAGAACACGCGCTATCAGCCAGACTACACGCGAGTGCTCATAGAGGAGAACACGCGCGAGGAACTGCAGAGTGAACTGGCCGCGATCGCCGAGAAGATCGAGGAGTGGCAAGCGACCCACGGCATCGAGACGTGGGAGGAGCTCGAACAGTCGCTCGCCGACGGCGGCCTCGCAAGTGCCGAGATCCGCGAGCGCCGCGACGTTATCGCGTTCTGGCGCGAGAACGAGGGGGATCGCCGCCTCATCAAGCACGCGCTGGAACTCTACTCCGACATCGAAGCCCCTCGCGAACGGATAACTGACGTGGCCGACAGCGCCACGAACTAATCCTCCCTTCACAGAGTATGCTCTTTCTCGCCGGTCGCGACCACTACACACGGTGGACCCTCCTCTGAGACGTTCACGAACGATTGACGAAACAGGCTGGGTGGGAGGACGTCCGCTATCGCCCGTCTCGACGCCGGCCGCGGTACGCCATCGTGGACGTCGATCTACCGACCTTTTATGACGCTAACTTTGGCGTGGGTTGTGATAGACGGGGGAGGCTTCCAGCCAACTCTCAAATGTTTTTAGCTCGACATGATTAAAACGATTTGCAAACGAGGATGTTTGCCGTTATAGTTCTCAAAGGATACGTTCAATAGCAATCCGATTTCCATGTATGGCAGTTCGAAATCGGTAGCCATCTTCGACCGGAACAGGAGCAAGATAGCCTGCGTCATCGACGGTGAAGCTTGATGAGAAACCATCGCGTTGTCTGTTTCGTTGCCCTTGGAAAGATGCTTACGTAAATGATTTCGTTTACTTCGAGATCGACAGCGCCGTACAGCCAGAACTCTTGACTGCGTAGACGGATCATCTTCTCGTCGACCGCAGGTTGGTCCGCTGTCACCGTCGAGACTGGCTGTAAATCAGCTTTGTGAACCCACTTATGGATGGTGAGGTGACTTCGTCGGAGCCCAATTTATCAATAAATTGACTTAGATATCAAAGTTATATACGTGCCAAGTGACATTGGATACCCAGTTGAATCGTCTGCTTGGGAGTCCGCTTGCGCTGTATAAACGACAAACCCATCCACTTGATAGCGTTGCTGAGGAGTTTGGGTCTGAGTATGGGTGCACAGATTTCGAACGCCTCATTCTCTAACTTAATGCGATCTGGCGATTCTGGCCTAGATTTATATATCTTTGTGTTATATCAGTGGGTGAGCTAACCAGTACCGATGATTAGTAGGCGTGGGGGGATTGCCGCTGGTAGCCTCACCAATAGGAGTGCTAACAGCAGTTGCGGTGTAGCATTGGGGAAATACACAACTCACCGTGACTCACGCTCTATTGACCAAGTAGCTACGGCTCAAAAATAAGGGGGAAAACATGATAAACAACACTCATTATACCGCCTCTGACGGGGGGGTATGGTCTTGTAAAAAATCGAAAAAGGCACAAAAGAATGCTCTATCGGGGTCGCAGGGTCAATTATCAATACCCGTGTGTGATTGGCCGGAGAGAGATACGAAGTACATCCAGTCAGGGAAAAGCGCACATACAGTGCAGAATCATAAGGGATCAAATAGAGGAGACATATCCGCTAACGTCCCTAAATTCAATAGTGGAGGCCAGCTCCTATTCAACGGAGACATCCGTTCATTAAGCGTCCTAAACATTGTCTCTGAGCAGGAACCGATCGCAGTATCCTCGGGGAGCGTTGCTCAATGACAGCAAATAGTGATTCCGAGAAGCTGCGAGCGGTACTTTTAGCCTCGCTGATGTTCCTGTGGCTATTTGCTGGTACTGTTGGATTTGCAGGGAACGGTGTGGCACAGGCATCAACCAATGTTGTGGTAGATACTGCTGAATCATCAATCACACCACACTCTGCTGAGACCGGTGACCTACAGGAATTCACATTATCAGTTGAGGTTGATAATGTACCCGATGTATCCGGTGAAGTAATTTTAGAACTCCAAGGTTTCAATATAAGTAGTAGCTCCGGAGATACAACGACGATTGAATACTCGACAGATGACATACGGGATGGTTCACTCAGCGTCTCATCAAGCGTGGAGGCGACCGCTCCAGACAGTACCGGCGTTCGTAATGTGGAAGTTTCTGAGATCTATGGGGACGGTGAACGGTTCAATATTGAAAACGAGGAAACCACGATTGACGAAGTCAGCGTAACAGAACCAACGCCAACACCAACGCCAACACCAACACCAGAACCAACGCCAACACCAACACCAGAACCAACACCAACACCAGAACCAACGCCAACACCAACACCAGAACCAACGCCAACACCCTCGGCACAGTGTACTGAAGACGCGAATGTCATGTATCAAGGCCAACAGGACGGAACACCGGAGTTCTGTTCTGTCCTTGGCGGAGACGAGGATGGTGGCAACCTTCGTGTGTTTGTTGCGGATGGACTGATCGGCACTCAGCGATATACAGACGAGCAGTGGCAGAGGCAATTTTACACGTATAGTGGTGCTGTTATCAGTATTGACGGTGAAGAAGTGAGCCTCGGATACTACAATAATCAACCAGATCCAACGGGAACTTGGGGGACGATCAGTCAATATGAATCCCCTGATAGCCAGTCTCTATCCGATGATGGAGACACAATAGAGACTGTTTGGACTGTCAACGATCTTCAAATCGTGCAGGAGCTCACGCTATCGTCCCCTGACGATCAATTCTATCGGTTGGGCTGGAATATCACAAACCAAGGGGACGCCTCAGCTGAAAACGTCCGTTTCATCCGAGGAGAAGATACCTATCTCGCAGGCGGTGACAGCGGGAATGGATTCTGGAATGAAAATACCAGCACAGTGGGTGTCAAAAAGACCACAGACGGCGTCCAACAGCGCCTCAGCTATCAAGGTATTACGGAGCCGGCTGGCTATCGGAGCGCTTTCTATTCCGAGGTCGTTGATGACGTTGAATCAGGCTCACTTGAGAACTCCGTTGACACGTCATTCCACGACAACGGATACGCACTCGAGTGGCAACAAGACGATATCCCCTCGGGAGACTCATGGACTATCAGATCCATCGAGGGATTCGTCCAAAGTAGCCTCACCGTTACTGGTGGACAGACACGAACGCTTGAGGGAACAACGGAGACGTTCTCGTTTGATGTCTCGAACCTCGGACAGACCAGTCAAACAGCTGAATTTAGTGTTGAGTGTCCACAGGGAATTGCTTGCTCGGCCCCCGAGAGCAGAACTCTAGATGCAGGCGAGAATACGGAACTAGAAGTAACGGTGGAAGTCTCCGGGGAGTACGAACCGGGAACTTACGATATCCGTCTCACTGCCGATGCAGAGGATGTTCGACCCGCCCAAGACGTGAGCCAACTCGAAATCCGTGGGCCAGAGTTCCAAGTCACGGATGTCGGCGCACCAACTAGCGTCAGCGCCGGCAGCCCCCTTACCTACACGGCAGAGGTCACAAACACCGGTGGGGAAGACGCGACACAAACCATCGAAGCTACGTTCACCGGGGAGACCGTCGCGTCGCGGACGATTACACTAAATGTCAGCGAGACTCAGACACTCGCTTTCACCACGAAAAGTGACAACGCCGGCACGTTCGATGCAGCGGTGTCGACGGAAGACGATGCTCAGGGAACGGTCGTAGAAATCGTCGGACAGGAGTTTACCAGCGCAAAGAGTACCGGCGACCCGCATCTGACGACGTTCGATGGACTCTCGTATGACTTTATGGCCGCGGGCGACTACGTGTTAGCGCGTGAACCACAGGGTGACCTGCTAGTCGTTGCCCGCCAAGTGCCACTCGGTGACTCTGTTTCAAATAACAACGCAACCGCGACGAGAGTCGGTGATTCGCGGGTGACCATTACAGCTGATGCCACGCCACCCGTCTCGATAAACGGGGACTCTGTCCCGATCGAGGATGGCGAACGCGTGATGATCGACGGTGGTGCAGGGATGGTCACGCGGCAAGGCTCCACAGTCACCGTCTACTATGGTGGCGATGACGGCGATGTGACCACCAGCGATGAGCATCTCACAGCCAACATAGTGGGTGACCGGATCGATATCACCCTCTCGCTTCACCCTGACCGGACTGAGGACGTCGAAGGAGCCTTCGGCAGCATCGACGGAAACGCGAGTAACGATGTCGCGCTGAAAAACGGGACCGTGATCCAGCGGCCGCTGGATACTGACGCGCTCTACGGGGCGTTCCGGGATGACTGGCGCGCGACCGGCCAAACGAACCTTTTCGAGACGGAGTACTACGTTGCGGATTTCCCGCGCAGTATCGTTACTGTCGATGATCTCTCCGAGAGTGAGCGAGAACAGGCGGCCTCGCTCCTCGCGGACACCGAACTGACCCCGGGAACTCCACAGTACCGTGACGCGCTTCTCGATGTTGCTCTCACCGGAGATTCCTCGTATATCGCCTCTGCACGCCGCGTCAACCGAGAGAACGTTACCGAGGGGGAGAACGCGACCGACGGGTCTGCCGGAGACGGCGGATTCGCTATCGACGACCTCAGAGGTCCGACGGTGATAAGCCGTAGCGACGGGTTTTCGGCCTCGGCGAC
>Ga0209946_1000642_pt1 | contig 14319 bp, 17 predicted proteins | sample SalPon2_A_H2O_MG_FD_185704 | JGI IMG/M metagenome (GOLD analysis project Ga0209946, IMG submission 185704) | Salt pond water microbial communities from South San Francisco under conditions of wetland restoration - Salt Pond MetaG R2_A_H2O_MG... | ecosystem: Environmental > Aquatic > Non-marine... | reverse complement strand
GCGCGGCGAGGCGCGGCCGTGCGGACCGGCGTCCGGGTCGTCCCGCCGGTCGGCGACGGAGGGCGCCGTGAGCGAGGCGCCCTCGGTCGCCGTCATCGGCGCCGCGGCGATAGACGAGTGGTACGCGGTCAGCAACCTCCCCGAGCCCGACGGCGGCGCGTTCGCGAGCGAGGTGACGAGCGCCTTCGGCGGGGTGGGCGCGAACGTCTCCGTCGCGCTCGACCGCCTCGGCCGCGACGCGGGGCTCGTCAGCCGCGTCGGCGACGACGAGTACGGTCGCCGCGCCCGCGAGTACCTCGCCGAGACCGGCGTGGACGCCTCGCGCGTGACGACCGGCGACGACCCGTCGACCCGCTCGGTCGTCCTCAGCGCGCCCGACGGCGAGCGCGCGATCGTCACGACGGGCGAGAGCTTCCGCGAGCTCCGACTGGACGACGCCGACCGCGAGGCGCTCGCCGCGGCCGACGTCGTCTTCCTCACCGGGTACACGCCCGACGCCGTCTCGCGGGACGTGGTGGACCTCTTCGACTCGCTCCGGACCAGTGAGCGCGGAGACGGGGCCGACGGCGACGCTCCCGCGCTCGCCTTCGACCTCTCCGGCCCGGTCGAGGAGCTCCTCGACCGCGGGACGGAGCCGGCGACGGTCCACCGGCTCCTCCACGCCGCGGACCTGTTCATCGCGGGCGACGTCGCCGCCCGGGCCTACTTCGGCGGCCCGGAAGCCGCGGTCGACCGCGTCGCGACCGCCCACGAAGCGCGCACCGACGCGGCCGACGGCTGGCCGCGCGCGGTCCTCACGCACGGCGCGGACGGGATGACGGTCGTCGTCGACGGCGACTCGCGGCGGTTCGACGCCTTCGACGTCGACGTGGTCGACGCGACGGGCGCCGGCGACGCCTTCTGTGCCGGGCTGATCGACCAGTGGGTCGCGCGCGCTGACGGCGACACATCCTCCGCGGCGTCCGAACCGGTCGCCGACGGCGCTCGCTTCGCGGCCGCGGTCGCCGCGATCAACTGCACGGAGCGGTTCGCGCAGGGCGGTCTCCCGACCCGCGACGCCGTCGAGGAGTTCCTCGCCGAACGGGCGTAGGAACGTCCGATGTCCCCCTCAGCGGAACTCGTCCGCCCGCGCGACGAGTTCGCTGACTCGCTCCGAGTCGACCGGGCCGGTGGTCTCGCCGCCCTCCTTGAGCGCCGTGCCGACGATGGCGCCGTCGGCGACCGAGAGGACGTCGCCGATCGTCTCCGCGCGGACGCCGCTCCCGACGAGGACCGGCGTGTCGAGGCCGTGCGACTCGCGCTCGGCGACGACCGCTTCCAACGCCTCAGGGTCGGTCGCCTCGCCGGTGCCGCGCCCGGAGGCGATGACGGCGTCGGCGAGGCCGCGCTCGGCGGTGTCGGCGAACGACTCCGCGGAGTACCCCGCCGCCGAGAGCGGCGCGGAGTGTTTCACGTCGGTGTCGGCGAAGATCCCGACGTCGACGCCGAGCGCCTCCCGGAGCCGGAGCGTCTCGTGGGCCTTCCCTTGGACGACTCCTTGGTCCGTGACGCGGGCGCCGGTGTGGACGTTGACCCGGACGTAGTCGGCGTCGACGGCGGCCGCGACCGACAGCGCCGCCTCGGCGTCGTTCCGGAGGACGTTGATCCCGAGCGGCAGGTCGGTCTCGGCGGCGACGGCGGTCGCGGCGCGCGTGACCGCCGCGACGACGTGTTTCGGCGCGTCGTCGGGGTAGAAGGGCGCGTCGCCGAAGTTCTCGATCATGATCCCGTCGACGCCGCCGCGGTCGAGCGCGCGGGCGTCGGCCGCGGCGCGGTCGAGGGCGTCCCGCATCGCGTGGGCGCCGTCCGCCGGCGCCTTCGGCGCGCCCGGGAGCGGCGGGAGGTGTACCATGCCGATCACCGGCGCGTCCGTGTCGAAGGTGGCCTCGAAATCCATGTCACCGCTCGCGACGCTCGCGCGATTTATAAGCGTCCCCACACGGTTTAGTCGGCCGCGGTCGAATTGGGAACTGAACGGCCATGAGCCTCGACGTCGACGACGACCCCGCGACTCGGAGCGGCGAGCTGACGCTCGTCCTCTCGCTCGGCGCGGCGCGGCGGCTCGCCGACCCCGCGGCCGCGTTCGCCGAGGCGCGCCGGTGGAGCCGGTACGTCGGGGTCGTCGCCAACGACGCCGAGGCCGTCGAGCGGTTCGTCCGCGAACACGGCGTCGAGAACGACTACGCCCTCCGCAACTGGGACAAGTGGGGGACGCTCGGCGACGTCCACGCCGAGGCCGACACCCCGCGGCACGTGTTCGTCGGGACCTCCGCCTCCGACCGCCGCGTCGCGACCCACGTCGGCTTCGAGTACCGCCCGATCCGCGAGGCGGCGGAGAAGGCCGACTGGGAGCTCTCCGAGCCCGGGCCGGCCGATGACTCCGGACTCCTCGCTCGCCTCCGCCGCGCGGTGAGCGACCGGTTCGGGTAGCGCGCGGACTCCGCGGGCCACCGAAAGTACAAGCGTCTCGTCGCCCAATAGTGAGCCATGCCATCATCGCTCGCGGACGAGCCGGTCGAACACGCGGAGGAGGGAACCGAGCCGCTGACCGACGACGAGTACGCCGAGTACCTCGCCGACCTCGGGGACGCGTGGGAGGTCGTCGACGATCACCACTTAGAGGCGAGCTACGAGTTCGACGACTTCGCGACCGCGCTCGCGTTCACCAACGACGTCGGCGAGCTCGCCGAGGCGGAGTGGCACCACCCGGACCTCCACCTCTCGTGGGGCGAGGTCGGCGTCGAGATGTGGAGCCACGACATCGGCGGGCTCCACGAGTCCGACTTCGTGATGGCCGCGCGCATGGACCGGCTCTACGACGAGTACGGCGACGACTGACTCGCCGCCCGGCCGGAGGGCGCACCCGAGCGCGGCCCGGGCTCTGCCGGCCGCCCGGACGAGGCGGCAACGAACGGGTTTAAAACCCTCCCGGCGGAAGTGAAGCCAATGAGTGCGAACGTCTTCCTGGTCCCGATCGACCCGGAGAACTTCGATCGAACGGTGCGGTCCGCGGTCGACCTCACCGAGTACGACGACCGACCGGACCAGCTCGCGGACCTCGACGAGGCCCGCCTGTGGGCCGTCGACGACGACAGCGGCAACGGCTCGACCTTCGAGAAAATGGAAGAAGGCGACCTCCTGCTGTTCTACCACGACGGCGAGTACCTCGCGACCGGCCGCGTCGGGACGACCTTCGAGGACGAGGACCGCTGGGTCTCCAGCACGTTCTGGACCGCGTTCCCGACGACGCGCGTGTACACAGTCACCGACTTCGCGGCCGTCTCCGCGCCGAAGCGCGCGGTCAACGCCATCTTCGACTACTCCGCCTCCTACACCCCCGGCTTCATGCGCGTCGCCGACTCGCGGGTGAACGCGGAGCTCTCGAACATCGAGTCCGCCATCGACCACTACACGAAGCGGAACGCCTGAGCGCCCGGTCGCTTTTTAAAAAACAGCGGCGTGCGGAATTCTCGCGCCGGCTTTCAGACCGCCTCGAACAGCGCCTCGTACGCCGGCTCGTACCGGTCCGCCACGCGGGTCGGGTCGCCGCGCACGTCGCCGCCGAGCGCGGGCAGTCCGACCGTCGCCACCGGCTCGATCATGTCGGTCACCGTCGCCGCGTGCTCCTCCATCGTCCCCTCGCGAGGGCTCCCGGAGGCGACCACGCGAGCTTTCGCGTACCGGTCGCCGGCGTAGACCCGCGCCCGACCGGGGTCGACGACGGCGACCGCGTCGGGAGTAACCGGGCCGTCCCGCGAGAGCGGCCCGGCGACGTCCGCGTACGACTCGACGACGACCGGGACCGCCGTCGCCGCGATCCGGTCCGCGAGCCGGTCGAACGCCGGGAGGTAGTCGGCGGCCATCACGTCGTTGAACCCGGCCACGTCGCGCACGCGGGTCGCGTCCGCGAGCGGGAGTCTGTCGGCGACCCCGTCGGGGAGGAGCCCCGCGTCCTCGGCCGCGCCGTTGACGACGAACCGAGCGCCGTCAGCGCCGGTCACGCGGTCGCAGAGGAACGTCCGGTCCGCGTCGCCGAGCATCCCGGTCCGGCCCGGCGTCGGCCGCCAGAGCCGGTGGACGGGGTTGATGGACTCGGGCGCGACCGCCTCGGGGGCCGGCCGCCCGCCGACTTCCGCCAGCGGTCGCGTGCTCGCGGCCGCGAGCCGCCGGGCGTCCTTCCCGTAGAGCCGACCGGCGTCGGTCGCGATCCGGAAGTCGTCGTGGTCGAACCAGTGGTCGTTGCCGGCGCGGGGCTTGACGCCCACCGCGTCGCCGGCCCGGTCGGCGAGGCTCGCCACGAGCCCCGTCGAGAACGTCGTCTTGCCGGCGTCGACGCGGGCGCCGCCGGCGACGAGCAGGACCGGCGCGTCGTCGGCCCGACTGCTCACGCGTCCCCGTCGCTCGCGTCGGTCTCGTCGCCCGCGCTCGTCGCCTCGTCGCCGTCACCCTCGTCGACCGCGTGTTCGGCGACCCCGTAGTAGCCGGGGCCGTCCTCAGCTAACGGCTCCGCGATGACGATGTCCTCGGCGTGGGTCATCACCCACGGGATCGCCCAGTCGATCAGGACCGCCTCGGTGTCGGGGTCGATCTCCGCGTCCGGCTCCAACCCTTGTAGGAGCCGGGCGATCTCGGGGACGGTGTACATGAGGTCCGGCTCGAACAGCTCCGCCGGCTCGTAGAACTCGCACGGGTACGTCGCGTCGAACGTCGACTTCGGCTCGGGCATGGCCGGCGCTACGCCGGCGGCTCCGTAAACGCTGCCGATACGCGGAGCGGGGAGCGCCGTCGTTCGCCACGGCCGGCGTCGCCTCGCGGCGCCGCGGCTCTCGGGGCGCGGCGGGTCGAAAAAACGTCGGGGTTCGACGCGCGTCTCGGAGCGCGTCCGGCGCGGAACGTTACTCGAAGAGCTCGACGGCCTGCTCGTAGCGGGTCGCGGGCTCGCTCCAGTCGACGACCTCGAAGAAGTTGTCGACGAACTCGCCGCGGGCCGGGCCGTAGTCGTGGTAGTAGGAGTGCTCCCAGACGTCCAGCGCGAGGATCGGGTGACCGCCCCAGATCGCGCCCTGGTCGTGCTTGTCGACCACGACGTTGCGGAGCTGGTTCGAGAACGTGTCGTAGACGAGGAGCGCCCAGCCGGAGGCGTTCCCGGCCGCGGCCTCGAACTCGCCCTTCCACGCCTCGTAGGAGCCGAAGTCCTCCGCGATGCGGTCGGCGAGGTCACCGGATGGCTCGTCGCCGCCCTCGGGCGACATGTTCTGCCAGAACAGGTCGTGGAGGATGTGGCCCGACGAGTTGTGGGTCACGTTCCGGATGGCGCCGGCGGACGAGGAGAAGTCGTGCTCCTCGCGGTTGGCCTCGAGCGTCTCCTCGGCGGCGTTCCAGCCGTTGACGTAGCCCTGGTGGTGGGTGTCGTGGTGCCAGTTGAGCACCTGCTCGGAGATGTGCGGTTCCAGCGCGTCGTAGTCGTACGGGAGCGGATCGAGTTCGTAGCTCATTATTGAATCACCTGTCAGTAACGTGTACCGGAAACCTGTTAAAGATAATGCGGCACGTGATACCACGCGCCACCTGACGCGAGTGTTATCCGATAAACCGGATCGACCGCGATACCCTCGTATTCCGAGCCGAAACGGCGACGCCGCGGGTCCTCCGGAGTCGCCGTCGGCGTCCCGTTGAGCGTAACTAAATACGGTTTCGTCAATCGCGGGAACCGACGCAAACTCCCGGACGAAACGCCCGCGGCGCGAACTGCGCCGCGCGCTGACGGTGGGACTGGGATTCGAACCCAGGAAGCCGTGAGGCTACCGGTTTTCAAGACCGGCGCAATAGGCCGCTCTGCCATCCCACCGCGAGTAAGCGATCGGAGTCGCTCGACTAAGTGGTGTCGGTCCTCGGTCTCGGGTCAGTCCCGAACCACTCGCTCCTCGCCGTCCTCGACGACCACGTCCAGGCCGTGCCCGTGGACGAACGCGGCGGTGTAGTCGGGGACGACGCGCTCGGCGGCGAACCGCGCGCGCAACACCGGAACGGCGTCGAGCAGGTCGTCGCCGTCGACCATCGACGGCGAGGACGCCAGGAACTCCACGTCGAGGTCGGCGTCGCGGCCGCGCGCCGCCAGCGTCGGGAGGCTCGGCGCCTCGAACGCCCCGTCGAAGTCGATGGGCGCGGTGAAGCCGGCGTAGTAGGTGCGACCGCGGGTGGTGGGGCCGAGCACGACCTCGTTCGTCCGGAGCTTCATCGCCGCGGAGTCGATCACGGTGCGCGAGAGCAGCGGGGCCTGCGGGGTGACGACCGCGACGGAGTCGGCGTTCTCCTCGCGGAGCAGGTGCGTGACGGTGTTGCCGGCGCGCGCGCCGAACGACGAGCCGACCTGTCGCTCGAAGCGTGCGTCCTCGGTGCCGCCGAGGGTGTCGGCGACGAGCGTCCGCAGTTCGGCCTCGGGGCTCGTGTCGGTGCGGTGTTCGGCGGGGAGGTCGTCGTCGACCGGGTAGTTGACGAGGAGTTCGCCGCCGGAGCGGTCGACCGCGAGGACGGCGTCGCGGAAGAGCGCCTCGTACAGGTCGGCGGCCTCGGCGGTCGAGAGGGGTGTCGACTCCGCGATTCCGGTCGCGACGAGCCCCTCGCGGGGCGGCTTCGCCATGACGACGACGACGGTCATACCGGACCGAGTCGCCCGCGCGCCTTCAACTCGCCGTTTCGGGTCGAAACCGGCGCGCCGTTCGGGAGCGTCGCGGCGGGCCGCTCAGGAGAAGTCGCGCCGCATCGCGATCTCGAACCACGGGCACAGGCGGAGCTGACGGTACAGCGCCGGGTTCTCGTGGAGGTGGTCGTAGTCGACCCACAGCATGCCGCCGATCTCGTCGTCGTCGGGGTCGAGCGAGGCGTCGTCGAGAGTGACCTTCAGCACCGAGCAGACCTCCCATTCGACGCCCTCGTTGGGGTAGTAGCGCTTGTACTCGAACTTGTCCGTCACGCGGAGGTCGTCGTACTGGTCCGGCGTGATGCCGAGCTCCTCTTCGAGCCGCTGTTCGGTCGCGTCCTCCTGGCTCTGCCCGTCGACGGGGTGCGAGGCGACCGTGCCGTCCCAGTGGCCGTCCCACAGCCGCTTCGTCGGCGCGCGCTGGGCCAGCAGGATCCGGCCCTCGGCGTCGTAGACGAGGCAGGTGAACGCGCGGTGGCGGATCCCGTCGCCGGTGTGGGCGTCGAGGCGGTTCACCGTCCCCTGCTCCTCGTCTTCGGGGTCGACGGCGATCACGTCCTGCAGCGCGTTCTCGTGGTCCGTGTCAGCCTCGGTCCCGCCGGAGGGATCGCCGGGCGCGGCCGCGTCCTCTGAGCTCATGGGAGAACGGTCGTTCACCAGGGCTAATAAGCGTTCGATACGTGACAGCGGGACCGGCGGCCCGGAGCGCGACCGTCCTCCCCGCGATTAGCGGGCACGGACGCGTCGCCTCGGCGGTGTCGTGCCGCGGCGCCGTGCCGCGACGCGCGGACCGCTATCCGCCGCCACGGCGCGCGCGCTTCGACGCGCTTAACCGCGTCCCGCGGCTACGTCGCGCGGATGAGTAACCCGGCGCTCGACGTCGTCGAGTTCGTGCTGACGACGCACCTCTACACCGAGAACCGCGACCTCGACGAGAACGACCTCCCCCCTCGCTTCCGGCAGGTGTTCTGGTCGGCCGACGCCGCCGAGGACGCGCCGGGCGGCGTCGAACGACCACTTAAAGCGACGAGCGAGACCACTCGAACCGCCACCGGCGTCGAACGACCCTGGGAGGCCGTCTCGGACCTGCTGTTCACCCAACGCACCGAATTCTCGGGCGAGATATCGCTGACGCAGCCCGCGATGGCCTTGGAGTGGTACCGCGACCACGCCGACGCCGACCGGATCGCCGAGAACCCGACCGTCGTCGCCGCGCTCGAGGCCGACGAGGAGCTCGACGCGCCCGTGACTCACGAGGAGTCGCGCGACACCGTCCGGCCGATCCAGGCCGACCGCGTCTGGATCGACGCCCTGTTAGAGGAGTACTTCGAGGAGGACGAGGACGGCGAGATGCTCGACCTCGTCAACGTGCAGGCCCCCGAAGAGATCGAGATGACGCTCGCCGACCTCGTCCTCACCGGCGACCAGGAGGGGGAGATCCAGAAGATCGTGAAGGCGATCGAGCACCGCGAGTACCTCGCGAGCATCGGGCTCCGCGAGATCGGGAAACTGCTGTTCGTCGGGCCGCCGGGAACCGGGAAGACGACCGTCTCGCGTGCGCTCGCCCACGAGCTCGGCATCCCGCTCGTCGAGGTGAAGATGTCGATGATCACGAGCCAGTACCTCGGCGAGACGGCGAAGAACGTCGAGAAGACGTTCGAGGTCGCCAAGCGCCTCTCCCCGTGTATCCTCTTCATCGACGAGTTCGACTCGGTCGCGAAGACCCGTCGCTCCGACGAGCACGCCGCGCTGAAGCGCGCGGTCAACACCCTCCTCAAGTCGATCGACGAGGTGTCGCTCGTGCGCGACGAGGTCCTCCTCATCGGCGCGACGAACCACCCCGACCAGCTCGACGCGGCCGCGTGGCGCCGCTTCGACGAGATCGTCAACTTCCCCAAGCCCGACCGGGACATGCGCTCGGACATCCTCCGGGTCGTCACCCGCGAGATGAAGATCGCCGACTTCGACCCCGACGAGGTCGCCGACCGGACGAGCGGGCTCACGGGGTCCGACCTCCGGATGGTGCTCCGCGAGGCCGTCCTCGGCGCGCTCACCGAAGACCGGATGACGATCACGCAGGAGGACGTGATGGAGGCCGTCGCGGACTTCGAAGAGCGCGATAACCTCAAGAACATGGACATGATCGACGGGGAGGGCGCCGAGGTGCTCGGCGAGACGGACCCCGGCGAGCAGGACCACACGCACGACGGCGAGCCGTCGCACGGGGACGCCGCCCACGACCACGGCGCGCACAGCCACTCGCACGACTGACGGCGGCCGACGCCGACGCGGCCTCGCCCCCGTTCACTCCTCCCGTCTGACTCCCACGACCGTGTAGCCGAAGCCCCGGTCGACGATCCGCGGGTCGAAGCCGGCGTCGTCGAGCGCGGCCGCGAGGTCCCGCGGCGTCCGGAACCGCGACGCCATCCGGACCGCGTTCTCGGCGGCGACGAGGGCGCGTCCGAGCGGGTGCGACGGATCGAACTCGCGGATCACCAGCGCCCCGCCCGGCGCGAGCACCCGTGCGGCCTCTCGGATCGCGGCCTCCTGATCGGGGAGGTGGTGGAACGCGTCGACGACCGTCACCGCGTCGACCGCCGCGTCCCGGAACGGGAGTCGACCCGCGTCGCCGGCGACGGCCGAGAGGCCTCTGCCGCCGCGGGCGCGACCGAGCATCCCGAGCGAGGCGTCGACGACCGTGATCTCCGGTCCCGTCAGCGCGGCGGCCGCGCGCCCGGACCCGCCGCCGACGTCGAGCAGGCGGTCGATCGGCCGCGTCGCGTGGGCCAGGCCCGCGGCCAGCGCCGCGCCGTTCGCCGGCGGCATCACGCGGTCGTACAGGGGAGCCACCCGATCGAAGAAGCCGACGTCGCCGAGGCCGTACATGGTCGCTCTCGGCGCCGGCGTCACTTAAATAATCGCGCGGGCGCCGGTCCGCATTTACGTGAACGCGACGTACCGGGCCCATGGAGTACGCGGTCCTCGGCGAGCCGAGAGCGGGGACGACGCTCCGACTCGACTACCGGGCGTTCGCCTACGCCGGGAAGTTCGTGCTCGGATCACCCGGGAAGGCGGTCCTCCGGACCCCGGACGGCTCCCCGGCGGTGCCCGAGTGGGAGCCGGACGAGACGCTCCCGCCGACGGTCGACGCGGCCGAGTTCGACGACGACGTGGTCGCCGCCGTCTCGTTCTCGCCGGACCGGACCGACGCCGACCGCTGTCGCCTCCGCTACGTCACCGTCCACGTCGCGCGCCGAGGCGTGGGGCTCGGCCCGCGGCTCGTCGACCGCACCGTCTCGCACCTGGCCGCCGCCGGCTACGACCGGGTCCGGATCGCCGTGAACAACCCGTTCGCCTACGCCGCGCTTTATAAATGCGGCTTCGCGTACACCGGCGAGCGGACCGGCCTCGCCGAGCTGGAACTGGAGCGACCGACGGCCGAACCGGCCGTCGACGGCGAGCCGACCACCGCGGTCACCGCAGCCGGTCCGGACGGCGCGCGGTACCGCGACGGTCTCCGCGTCTTCCTCGAGGAGGACCGCGATCTCTCTCCCCGTGAGAAGCGCTTCGTCGCGGAGCGGCTCGGGGAGGGCGCAGAGTCGGCGTAGTCGCGGAAGTCACCGTCGTCGACCGGCTCAGTTCAGCGCCCAGATGCCGTAGTTCAGCGCGGTCGCGAAACAGACCCACGCGAGGTAGGGGACCAACAACAGCGCGGCCCGTCGGTCGACCCGGTCGAAGGCGGCCATCGTCGCGACGACGAGCGGGAGGAGCGCGACCAGCACGAGGAGGCCGAGGTCGGGGCGTTCGAGCCCCCAGAAGACGGGCGACCACACGACGTTGACGCCGAGTTGGACGGCGAACAGGCCGAGCGCGGTCCGGGCGTCCCGCGCGACTCTCGGCGCGTCGGCGAGGGCGACCGCGTCGCGCCCCCGGCGGTAGACGAGCGCGGCGGCGACCCCGAGCATCGCGTAGAGTATCGGCCAGACGACGCCGAACGCCCAGCCCGGCGGGTAGTACGACGGCAGGTCCAGCCCCGCGAACCAGGCGCTGTCGGTCGCGGTGAAGGGGACGCCGACCGCGCCGATCAGGTTGACGGCGACCGCGGCGCCGACGAACAGGAGGGCGTCTCGGCGGTCCGGGAGCCGGGAGCGAACGGCGCTTTCCATGTCTCGCGGTACGCGCCGTGAGCGGTTAAAATGCGCCGTCGAGCGGGCGCGACGGCGCGGTCGGAGTCCGGACGCCGACGCCGCGGCGGTTCAGATGTCGTCGTAATCCTCTCGGAACGTCTCGAGCGTCGCCGCGAGCACGCCGATGACGATGGGGCCGACGAACAGCCCGGTGAACCCGACGGAGTAGATCCCGCCGAACACGCCGAGGAGGATCACCGCGGGGTTCAGGTGCGCCTGCTGGTCGATGACGATCGGGCGGGCGTAGTTGTCCACCATCGCGATGACGAACACGCCGTACAGCGCGAGCAGCACGCCGGCCGTGACCTGGTCGATCACGACGAGGTACGCCGCGGCCGGCCCCCAGACGAAGAACGCCCCGATCAGCGGCAACAGCGCCATCACGGCCATGACGAACGTCCAGAAGACGACGTTCGGAATGCCGGCCGCCCAGAGGCCGATCCCCGCGACCAGCGCCTGCAGCAGCGCCACGACGATGTGCCCGATCACCACGCCGCGAGTCATCGCGTTGATGCGGTCGACGAGGTCCGACGTCACCGCCGCCGGGAGGGGGCTCGTATCGCGGACCCACTTCACGAACGCCGGGCCGTCGAGCAGCGCGTAGTAGACGAGGAACAGCGCCAGCGAGAGCCCGACCGAGGCGCGGAGCGCAGTCGTGACGACCCCGCTGACCCCGCCGAACAGCATGTTGACGAGGATCTGCCCCACCGTCGAGAGGAGCTCGCCGACCTCGACCGCCTCGCCGGTCACCGACGCGATCTGCGCCTCGACCGCCGCGACGTCGACGTCCGCGTTCCCCCGCGCGATCGCCGTCAGGTCCCGGACGAACACCCACGAGATGTACGCGAGCGGAAGGATGACGGCGACGATAGACGCGACGACGAGCGCGATCCCGGACAGCATCCGGCTCAGCCGACGCGACACCGACTCGCGGAGGCGCCCTTCCAGCCCGCGGTGAATCCCCTTCGAGAGGCGCACGTGGAACGGGTAGAGGATGTACGCGAGGATCGCCGACGCGATGACGTACTCGACGAACGGGAGGATGACGAACAGCGTCAGCAGCGCGACCGTGGCGATCAGAAGGAGGAGAAACGATTGCCCGCGGTTCATGTCGGTCACTCTCGCCGCCGCGGCTTAAACGTGGCCGGCACTCGCAGCGGTTCGACGGCCGGAGAGTGGGCGGCGCTCGCGGTGAGACCGCTCGCTCGTCGGGTGCGTTACGCGCTCGCCTCGTCCTCGTCGAGGCCGGGGGCGGCCGCGGGGTCGACGTCCTCCGGCTCCTCGGTCTCGCCGCCCACGATCGTCTCGCCGTCGTCGGTCTCGACGTACACGTCGTCGGCGAAGCCGGCGAGCGCGTTCTCGTACTCGGCCGTCTCCAGCCGCTCCGGCGTCGCCGGCGCGTCGGCGATGCCCCCGGCCGGTCGGAACTCGCCGAGCGGGTCGTCGATCGTGATCCCGTGCTCGGCGAAGAACGCCTCGTACCGGCGGTAGTGCTCCTCCAGCTCTCCCCCCGGTATCTCCATCATCTCCGTCCAGCCGTAGTTGAAGAAGTCGAAGTTCGCCTGCACGTGGGTTATCTCGCGGGCCTCGGCCTCCGAGAAGCTCGCCTGCAGGGCGGCGACGTAGGTGTCCATCGTCGCGTCGAAGAAGTCGTCGAGGTGCTCGCGGCGCTCCTCGCGGCGCTCCTCGTCGGCCTTGTTGAGGAAGATGCTCGTGTGGAGGTCGACCAGCTTGTCGTTCGCGATGTCGCCGACGACCGGCGTGGTCAACGCCTTTTTCGCGGCCCAGTGGCGGATGTTCTGCCGGATCTTCATACGCGTCGTTGGGTCGGCACGGTCTTGAATCTGTGGCGTCTCGGCCGCCTCCGACCGCGTTTCGGCCGGCGGTCGCCTCGCCGCTCGGACCGCCCCAACCGTTATTGCATAGTATACACAATATTAACGCGAGATGAACGACAACGAGACGGACGACTGGGCGCGGCGGATCGAACGGGAGCGTCGCGAGAAGGAGGCGCAGTTCCGCGACTCGGCGCGGTCGCCGCTGCCGATAGAGATGCGCGGCGACGCGTTCCCCGGGCTCTCGTACTACGATCCGGACCCGGCCTACCGGTTCGAGCTCCCGCTCCACGAGCACGACGAGAAGGAGACGCTGACCGTCGAGACCACCGCCGACGGCGAGCAGACGTACCGGCGCTGGGGGGAGTTCCGCTTCGAGCTCGACGGCGAGACGCGCTCGCTACAGGCGTATCGCCCGACCGACGGCTCGGACCGGTTCTGGGTGCCGTTCCGCGACGAGACAAACGGCGAGGAGACGTACGGAGCGGGGCGGTACCTCGACCTCATGCCCGACCGCGACCGCACGGACGGCGAGTGGACGCTGGACTTCAACGTCGCGTACAACCCCACGTGCGCGTACAACCACGCGTACGAGTGCCCGCTGACGCCCGCGGAGAACTGGCTCGACGTCCGGGTCGAGGCCGGCGAGCGCGACTTCCCCGCCGACCCCGCCGGTGCCGGCGATCACGAGGGGGAGTAGACCCGAGGGCGGACCCGAGCGGGAGAGTATCACGGTTGTCAACGCGGATGGCAACCCACATTAACCCCGAATCCGAACGGCCGCACATGAGCGATTCGTACGTGATCATCGGGGACGGTATCGCGGGCGCGTCCGCGGCCGAGACGCTCCGCGAGGAATCGCCTGACGCCGAGATCACGGTTCTCACCGACGAGGGGGAGTCCCTCTACAACCGGATCCTGATCAAAGAGTACGCGAAGGGGAAGCTCCCGGAAGCGCCGATCTCGATCCATCAGGAGGAGTGGTACGAGGATCACGACGTCGACCTCCGGCTCAACACGGTCGTCGTCGACATCGACGTCGAGAACGACGCGGTCCGCACCCACGAGGGCGAGACGTTCGAGTACGACTCCCTCCTGCTCGCCATCGGCGGCACGCCGCAACAGCTGCCGGTCGAGAACGCCGACGCGGACGGGATCCACCACTTCTGGACGTTCCAGGACGCCCGCCGGATCAAAGAGAGCGTCGAGGGCGCCGAAACGGGCGTCATCGTCGGCGCCGGCCTCCTCGGCATCGACTTCGCGGCTATCTGCGGCGCGCAGGGCGTCGAGGCGAAGTACCTGATGCGCGGCGACTGCTGGTGGCGCTACGCGCTCTCGGAGGAGGGCGCGGAGATCATGCACGACGCGATGCGCGAGCGCGGCGTCGAGCCGGTCTTCGACTCCGGCGTGGACCACTTCGAGGTCGACGACGACGGCCGCGTCGAGGCCGCGGTCGACCCCGACGGCGAGCGCTACGAGTGCGACTTCGCCGGCGTCGCCATCGGCCTGAACTTCAACACCGAACTCGTCGAGGACACCCCGCTGGAACTGGACAACG
>Ga0209946_1000641_pt1 | contig 14321 bp, 15 predicted proteins | sample SalPon2_A_H2O_MG_FD_185704 | JGI IMG/M metagenome (GOLD analysis project Ga0209946, IMG submission 185704) | Salt pond water microbial communities from South San Francisco under conditions of wetland restoration - Salt Pond MetaG R2_A_H2O_MG... | ecosystem: Environmental > Aquatic > Non-marine... | reverse complement strand
CGAGATTTTTGTTCGGGTGACATACGTCCCCACATCGGCGGGAAGTCGTAATCTGTATCTGTCATATCGCTACTACGTCATATATGTATCTACGTCGTAATAAATCTATTGGGTTTTAAGAAACTTAACACATTAGAACACGTCTCGGTCGTAGCCAGTCGCATACCCGCTGACCGAGTACTCAACTGCATCACCCGAGGAAGCTGTCAATCCTTCTTCATTATTCTTACAGCCAGTAAGTGCAAACTCCACGTTATCACCAACGTCAACGTCTGCCACGTCACTAACTGGGATGCGGGCAGTCATGTTATACTCTCGCATATTTCCATTCTCGTCACCAACCGTCTGATACACACTTACTGCATTGCCGAGTAACGTGTATGAGAACTGATACTCCTTATCACCGAGAGAGAGTCCTTTCGGGTCACCACCACTACCCACACCCGCATGAGTCTCCATATTCTGCGTCTCAGTAATCGAGAACTCATCAACCTCAACACGGGCTAACGAAACTGACCCCGATGCGTCTACTGGTTCAAAAATGACCTCTACGTCGTCCGAGTTAACAATCTCTGTCATTATGCACTCACCTCAACTGACAATATATCTCCAACAATCGCATCTACATCCACCGTGTCAATGATGTCCACCACATCAAGCAGTAGTGTCACCGACAAATCACCATCCACATCCTGAGAAATCTGAAGATTGAAGCCATCGAGCTTCGGAGGAGAATCATCTCGCAAGTCTTTGTACTGATTACGAAGATTTCTCCGATAGTTATTAATGTTTGTGACCGTAGACTGCTCACCGATAAAGTCTGTAGACACGGTGTGTGTGCGTTGAACTGCCTCATCAATCACTTCATTGCCATACAGACGACTGAACGCTTCATCAGTTGCCGTCATGCGGTCTTGAATAATGTTCAATCCACCGTACTCACCGATTGGCAAGAGGTCATTATCAAGCAGTCCACCCAACTGATCGACTGCAAAGGTATCTCGAAGCGAGAAGATACCTGCCAGACCATCAGCCGTAATCGATTCACCAAGCGGCTTGGCGGCTGCCATTGAGGCGGCTACCCCAGCAGTACGGACCTCATCAGTCTCAGCCGTGTTTGTGTAGCCACGAGAGGCGGCTGTTAGACCAAGCCGATTACTCGTCGTGGGGAGTGAGTCAAACGAAGTCACGTAATCGCTTACGGATTCTGTGTCACCAACAGGTCTGACCCCACCAATTGCATGACTGAACGCAAATGACTCTTGTTTGGATTCAAGTTCACTTGATGCGTAGGTGTGTACAGCAGGATCCTCACTCAACACAGCCATAACCCGTGGTTCATCACTCACCACTGCATCAATAGCTGTCTGATGTGAGTAACTACTGTATTCAATATCATACGTGCCCGACGAAGCGGCTTGAATTTCACCAGAAATTGGATTGACTGCAATGCCACTGTCTGGTGCCGAGGGAGATTCATCATACACAATTGTAATCTCCTCACTCGGTTCAGTAATCGGGTGCCCAATAGACACGTTCGGGTCAGCAACCTGCTCTGAGATAGTCCCCGTATCTGTCGATGAAAGCGTTGTTGTTTCAGTAGTCGTCTGGAAGGCGGCTGCATACACGACAGAGACACCATTCAAAAATGCAAGGTCTACCTGTCGTGTTAGTTCACTATCATCGCCGAACAGATTTCTGGCCTGTGAGCCATTTGTTACGCGATACGATTCACCTTCCGTCGCAGTTCCCTGTGTATCATTACTGCCAATATCTGCGGTGCCAACAAGACCCACGCTTTGAGTGACACCACTCGGTGGGGCAATAGTGTTAGCCGCAGAGACAGAAATGTTATCGGAGGGAATCTGTGTTGTTCCCGCTGTAAACGTTACCATATATTACGTACTCACTTTATTTGTAATGACAGAATTGTTTATAAAAGCCGATTCTTGAGAAGTATTGTTATGGGATGGTGTAGGTGATTGTTGTTCCATCAGATTCACTGTCAAGGTGTATCTCATTGATGTTGTCAGTTTCTTCATCGTACAACCGTTCAAAGTCGATTTGGACAGTTACCTGATCTCTGCGACGGACGTTTGAAGAGTCAGTATCATCAACAGACGCGACGTTTGTAACCTCAACCCGAGAAACGTGTTCGTGGAAGGTCCGTGGCGACAACGAGGTGGCTTTATACTTGCCAAATGACTTATGGACAGTTTCGTACAATTCATCAAGCACACTCACCGTTGGGGCATCAAGTGTGATAAGAAACTGGGCAGTCATTTCCTCCGTATACGTTTCTTTTTCTACAACAGAATACGTATCTGAGTTATCTTCATACGTCTTCGTGACTGCATTCCCCACCCCATTCACGTTTCTGCGAGTGTAGGTATCTGTCCACACAATACCCATATCTGATTCAATCCCATTCGGATTCGAGGGACGTATCTCATCAAGTGTTAGCTCATACTCGTCATACGTCCCTGTCGCTTCACGAAGGGTACTGACTACTGCCGTAATAATATCTTTTTTTGAAGCCATTTATATCTGTACCGCAGTTTTGTATGCACTCGCTATACTACTAACCCCTGCCGAAGAGGTTCCTGTCCCCCACATCACAAAGTAGGCTGGTCGCATATACGGGTGTGGATTTGTGCCACGACCACTCACCGCTTTCGGGGAGTTTCGTCCAACCGTCGCAGCAATCTGCCAGGCAACCTTGTACGTTCGTTCTCCAAAGAATCCTGGCTTGTTCTGTACCCATCTAAACATCGCCCCAACAAGATTCTCACTAAAGTACGGTGCTTGTAGTTGTGTTACTGTACTCATCCCACTGTACGATAGTGGATGTGGTGTATGTGTCGTTCTCGGACCAGACCCAAACTCAACAAATGAGGCGTATGGGGCATCAGCGTGTAACTCATACGTAAACCCATCTGTGTTCTCAATGGGTCTGACATCGAGTGAGGTAACTAAGTTGCCTGAGACGACTTGCCCACCAGTCAATAACTCTTGTTGGGCAACATCTTTTGTTTCAGCCATTGCACTGGCTGCGGCAGTACGAGTTGACTGTTTTGCCCGTGACTCAATTTGTTCTATTTTGCGAGTAAGTGAGTCAAACCCACGGGTCTTCATTGTGAGGTTTTTCGTGTGAAAGAAATAACTGCAAGTGTGGGGTCTACATCTCTCGGTTCAGCACTAATTTCTTCAACCTGATACGTCTTCCCATCAAACGTTGTTTCATATCCGTGAGAGATGTCTAACCATGTTGAGAGCGATGTTGCTGTCTCAGGAACTGATATGACACCCACCATATCCGCATCAAATCGATCACCAAACTCCGTGGCAATCATTTGGTCGTTTGGGGCAGATACCAATGTCGTGTAGGTAACTGACTCGGTGGGTGACTCATCTATCTCTTCACCACTATACGTGTACGCTGAAGAAGCGTCTGTGTACGTCAGTTCAGTCCCTCTGCGGGCGACAACACTCCGTACAAGATTTGTTGGTCGATGGGTAGGAATCATTTAGAAGTAGTCGTCTCGATTACGATTATAGTGATACGTTTCACCAATGTACCCACTCGTATTACGCACTTTTTGTGAGGTAGACGAATCTACTGAAGAAGAGTTAAGTGCGGCTTGAATATCGTCTGCCCACAACTGTATCTGTTGTGAGTCGTCTGGGTCAGCGTTACGTGTCTGTATCTGTTCATCACCCATTGTGTAGCCGCTAATCGCAAAGTTCTCAATAGCAGCTTTGGCTCTGATACACGTATACGCTACTAACGCATCACCAAGTGGCTGTTCTACATACCACTTATCAGTTTGTGTATCATTCTCCATGCGGTTTTTAGCCACATCAAGAAGCACAGACAGTTGGGTTTGTGGTAACTCCTCTTGTGTATCTGCGTAGTTTGTGAGTGCATACACGCGGTCATATACGTCGTTATCAGAAGTTACCTGTGTCATAATAAAGTACGTTTGTTAGAAAAGTGAGGTTAATATCTGTACAATATCAAGATTTGCATCACGAACAAGATACCCTGTTGCAATCAACGCAAATCTCTCCAATCGGGTCAGTCGTGTTTCGTGATTATTAACCGTCTGTTTCAGTTGGGCAAGAGATGTATCAACACGGCCACGATGTTCAGCCTCTTTAGTCGCCATGAATATCAGATATGAATATAAAAAAGAGAACTACTCGTGAACGGTATTACTCGAAGAGGGCCGTGACGTTTTCAAGTTTCACAACGTCAACCGCATTACCCTCTGCCCGCTGGGAGAATCCTTGGACGACACCGCCACGCCACTTGTATTCGTAGCGTTCCTGCCATCCATCTTTCTCGATGGGACCACGAGAGTCTGGTGTGCCCTGTTCATACAGTTCATAGAAGTCACCGTTGTGACGGGGGATGAGCCACATCACGTCGTCGTCACCACTGTAATCCTCACGGGAGTCAAGTGGCGAGGAATAACTGTCGTTGACACGACCAGGCATCTCCACAGGACGCATCAGGTCGTCGTTCATGCTCCGTGGCCCACGAAGACCAATCTCTGGCGGAACGAGATTACGTCGATTCACACCGACCTGTGCATCGTTGCGGTCTGCCTGCACAAGATTCCACTGCGATTCAACCATCGCACCATCATACGTGCCGTAACTATTCCACTTCGACCAGACAGGATGTTTCGCAGCCGCAATATCCCACTGTGGCGACTCGGCAGTGACGTACTCGCCAGTAATCTTTCCATACGCGACCTCAGTAATGATGTTTGCCTGAACACCATCAAGGTCACCAGCAGACGGATCGTAATCCGAACAGTCAATAATGTTCTCGGCGTCCATGTTGTTCTGTAGCCACTCGAAGACGCCTTCAAAGATAGCATTACCCTGTTCGTCGTAGATGCCATTGAAGAAGGCAAGGTCTGCCTCAACCATGAACAGTTCCATGATTGCATCACGCATATCGCTGAGTAGGGTGCTATCAACTTCACCATCCTCAACGTCATAGGTGAAGCCATGCGTGTAGCGAGGAATCTTGACGTTCTTCCCCGTCTCTTTGACGAGTTCGATGTTGCCAAGCGTCTCACCTTCAGCGGTATCACCCTGTGCGTAATCCGAGTCAGGATGCACAAAGGTTGCAGACCCTTCCTCAACATACTTGGTCGAGGGGTCTATTGCAACCGTAGACGCAAATTCACGTCGAATCCCACCACGGTCAAACCCTTTACGGTCAAACATGATGTCTTCTTCTGGCTGTACGACCTCCATCTGCTCCTCAGAAAGGACAGTTGTTGTTGCCATTGTATTACCTCAAAAACGTTTACTCGTGCCCACCGACGCGAATACGGACAGGCTCATCAAATTCGGTAGACGAGTCATTATCAGCAGTCCCAAGTGCGACATAATCGCCTGCCCCACCGTCACCATACTGCGTACCGCCATCATCGGTGTACCCCGCTTGCACGAGTCGTCCTTCAAACTCAGTCGTCCCGACAGCCGCAACACCGACTTCACTGTCAGTAGTAATATTCGGAGCGGGGTCAGTACCATTATCCGCAACAGTCTTGATACGGATAACAGCACCATCCTCGTCACCGCGAAGTGGTGCTCGGTCAGCAATATCTGCCCCACCACGGTCATTTTCATCCTTCATCGAGGCAGGCCGATAGGCAAACCCAGACGCCTCATCAACCTCCTCAGCAATGTATTCACCGCTTCGAGGTGCGTCAGCCACACCATCAAAACGTGTATTCGTTGCGCCATCAAGCAGTTCAACGACCCCATCCACTCGTGTACACGCAGTCCCGACAGGAACCATCTCTGCAACAGGACCACTGCGAGCGGAACGGTCTGCTTCGTCTACGTAGAAACCCATGTGTTATGTACCTCTGTTATGTTAGTTGTTTATTCCCACGGGGAGTCAACTACTCCCGTCTTCGATGTCTGTGATTCCACCGAATCAGTACCACTGTTCGCAACAGACGTGGAACTGGTTGTGGCAGCATCCTCAACCACAGCCCGAATCTCTGCGAGGTGGTCAATCGGCTTAACCCGAAGATCCTCTTCTTCATAACGGTCTGTGTGAGACATAATTGCCTCAACGTGGCCATCAATCTGTTCGTCCTGGTACTCACGTCCCTTCTCGGCGAGGGTTTTTAGCGAGTCAATTTCTTCAACGAGTGAGTCGTCTTCATCCAACTCAAGTGTCTCGCGTACCGTTTCAGCTGCGTCTCGATGTGACTGAACCTCCTCATAAAGGTCTTTGACACCTTCATGCTCATCAACGAGGTCAGACACGTCCAAATCTGTTAGGTCTGTCATTATATCAGTTTCTGTATCGCTTGTCCACGGCTTTGACGCATCAGAACAATCAAGTTCTGAGGCACGGCGTTTAATGCGTTCAACAAGCGTCTCCGTGGAGATAGAATAGTCGCCGTGGTTGCGTAGGTTATACGCATCTTTAACGTCGTTACACGTATTTATCGGATACGTTGGGTCGTCACCACCAGTGTTCTCCTCGGGGGAGATAGCATAGTATGACCCATCTTCTGTGTAGTCTACAGTATCTCTGCTATCGTCACTATCATTTGTAATAGTGGGTTTATTTAAGTAATGTAGGTACTCCAACCGTTCAGCAATCTCCATCACCCAGCCACGTTCTGCGGGTGACATATCACTTTCACAGCCAGGCATTTCAATGCACTCAGCCGCCATCATGATGTCAGTTGGCTTCATCTCTGCAATGGCGTCTGGGGCACCTTCAGTAATCTCACCCATCGGCATTGACATATCAATGTTCTCAACACGTGCCCACGGACAGTCAGTGATTTTATCACACGCACCATCTGTCATGAGCATATACATTTCCATTGACTCACATGGCATCCACATCCCGTCTTCATGTTGGTGGGCACCGTCACAGCCAAGTTCTTCAGCCCGCATCTCAGCCATTTCTTTCTCGGTGAATTTCATGGCCTCAGAGACAGTCTGTTGTTCTTTACTCATATACGTTGATTGTGCATCAGTGTTCTCCATACGATCCATCATATCCATTGCCCAATCAACGCCCTCGTCACCACCCCATGCCTTCCACATCATCCACCCACAGTCTTCTTTGCCTTCTTCATCAGACATTTCACTGTTGGAACGATGGCGATTAAACTGAGACATCCGACTAATCGTTTCTGTAGAAAGTTCACCACCGTCAGCAAGTTGTCTAGCCCGTCGCCACCCAACATCAGTCCCACAGTCATTTGGATTGCCAGTAGACTCTTTTGCATCAAGAGCCATCTGTGCGTTATCTTGTGCTGCTTGTGGGGGAGTCATATCCATCTCGTCGCTTCGTGACCCCGCACTACGCAATTCACTCATCAGGTGTCTGACGTACTCATCAGTACCCTCATTATCTTCGTATAGTTCAATGACTGCAACAGGGTCGTCTTCTTTGGCACACACCTCCATATCGCCAAGCCCTCGTGTCGTACAGCCATCTTCAATCACCTCATCAATTTCACCCATTGCAGTGCCACCAGATGCATCCCACTCAACCATTTCACCTTCCGAGTAAGAATCGACACACGAGGTGTCAATAATCTGTAGTTCACCAGCAATCTCATCGGTTGCAAGCGAACACCCGTCTTCCGACGAGCAACGCCCGTTACTGACAGAGGCGACGTGATCGAAATACAGGTCTGTCTGATAGCCGTCAATCGCATCAGCGTCAGTCATGTCACTCCCCGAATACGAATCTGCGGTGACAAGCGTATTCCTGAAGCCGACAGACACGTCTTGATTGTCTTCAATAAACTGTTTGGCGTCAGTGTTGTCAACGGGAATATAGAAGTCTGCGTCTAAATCATTAACTGCATCAATGTATCGAGGGTTCTTCCAGAACCCATCAATATGACTCGTGGATTTCACAAGCCCGTTACTTGTGTTGGGGTGGCCCATTGTCCACGGTTTGTTATCTAACGACCACGCAGCCTTCTTTAATTCATCAGCGGGCTTTTTGAAGACGTATACATCTTCATCAACGACATACGGTTGTTTGATTGGTTTTGCAACCGTGGCTGTGAGTTTATAAAACTTTTTGGTCGCAAAATGTTCTGCAATCGGCACAGAATCAATTGTTTCAACAGGGACTTCATCCCAGTTAATAGTCTGTGTACCATCAGTTGTTTCTATACCCGCTACATCATCATGGAGTGCAGCAGTGTAACTATCTTGTACGGTAACGGTAGTGTTTGTAGGAAACATTAATTATCGATTATACGGAGTTGTTGTCCAATAACTAAGCAAAATGAGTGTGTTATTATTATTCGCTTCTGAGTTAATTTCGTATCCGACTGTGGCACCTGGTTCTAATGCGATTGGTGGTCGCTGTGAGGTAGCGCTTTTTGCACTCCCCGACGTGGATGAAAGTGGCACAGTAACACGTCTGTCTGCATTAGACATCTCACCATTAACACGTATCGTGTACGGACACGTTTCGTTTAATTGACCGTCAATTAAGTCTCTATCAACAGTGTACTCACTACCATTTGTAATGTCTGGGTTGCGATAATACGTGCCTGTTGAAGCCGCATCTGAATCAAGTTCAATTGTATCAATTACAAGCACTTTATCATCAGTTGAATTTTCTAGATAGACAGACGACGAATCACCTGATGATAAATTACTATCATGAAGAATTGAACACGTCTTTCCACTCAACAACTTATCGAGATAATTTGGAAACTCTAACATAGATGGTTACTTGTGTTCGTGCATGGCACGTGTTTCAGCATCAGTATCAGCCATTTCACTCGTGGAATTGCCTTCTGGCATCCCACCACCGTTCTGTCTGCGAGGATTTTCCATTTCTTCTTCAGCATTTTGTCCACCTTCATATGCACCAACCTTGTTGAGGTTAAGTCTGTCAAGTTCATCCCACTGGCTTTCAGTGAGAGTATCAAACTCAATCTCAGCAAAGTCTTCAGTGAGGATCTCACGAGCCTCATCTGGAGTCATGACATATCCGTTAATAGCCATGTTTGCAGCGTTCACGGTTGTACGAAGCATCTCAAGTCTGTCTTCTTCACCAATTGTAAACATCGGATTCCACTCTACGTCAATGTCATACTCGTATGTGCGTGCAGTTCTATCATCTTCAAGCAGTTTACACATTGTTAGAAACTCAACAATCTTTGACGCAGCCCGATTACTACGATAGCGTTCTACCTTATTAAAGTAGTTTTTAATGTCCACTTCACTGCCACTAACTGTACCAGATTGTGTCCCGAACAACACAGATTTTGTCATTTCGTGACAGGCACATATCTCATCAAAGAGTACGTCAAAGTACTCTCTCGGCTCAAGTGCGTTCCCACTCTGATGCTGTGTCACATCTATCCCGTTGGGATGAATAATCTCACTTTTTGCATTCAGATTTGTGAGTGCTTTTTCAGCAAAGTCATAATCTGACTCGTCTGCTCCTTCAGGCATCTCTGCGGTATACAGATGTGCAGCATTCCGAAAAAGACTTTGTGTAATAGACCAGTTACCTTTCGTGAGTCCTTTTAGCAAGTCATACGACTTGACAAGTACGGAGTCACCTTCCCACTTTCCTAACGTGTCTTCTTTATGGAACCGTCTGGTTGAGGCGTTACGGTTGTAATCGCCATCAACTTCTGGGTTCCACACATAGTGTTGTATGCGGTCAGCGTGAATGAACTTCGGATTCGGCTGGTCAAGTACGTATCCGATGGGTTCTTTGTATGACTCAGAGGTAATGTCCGTATTAATTACAATCCCCGTCTCACGGACTTCATACTGGTCACGAGTCAACTCGTACTGTGTTTGAACCTGATCGTGGATGTCAGCCCTCGATACATTTGATAAATCATCTATCGTGAGGACAGTCGTATGTGTAATCATACTGACCTGTCCACGAGGAGACTCAGCTAGTGAATTAGTCGTGTCTTCGGTGCCGATAAACAGGAGTGCAAACCCATCACGTCGTGCTTTCTTTTCAACAGTCTTCATATTCTCAACAAAGTCTGTTCTATCAAGCAAGTTCTCTGCGAACGTGATACGGTCGTCAGTCCCCATAAAGTCAAATCCGTTTTTAAATGCGTCTTCAACGGGTTTGTTGACTAACACCGACGCAAAGGTTCTACGGTAATACCAGCGTATTTCTGTGAGTGTCGGGTTACGGACCAACCCACGAGGGTCAATCTCATCAGCAGAGTCACCTCGCTGTGACAGTGATGGTCGATTATCAGCAGCGGCAGACTCCTCATTTGAGTAAAGACGTTTCTCATCATCTAACTCGTCTTCATCGGGGTCATATGCGTCTGTGTGTGTCGTTGACTCTACATCAAAGATAGATTCGTCAGTCGTGTCAGTATCCTCACTCATTAGTAACCACTTCGATTGTTTGTAATAATTCTATGTTCCATGCCGCCGATAGAAACTTTTGTTGCAGCAAGATACATATAGACGAATGCATGGAAAATATCGTCATTTCTATCAGACTGAATCTTTAGTTTCTTTTTCCCGTTTGCAGTCTCAATCCGATCCGAGTACGGGGCTGTCAGTTGGTCAAGCACCTGTGTCCCAAGTTCATGTCTACTATCAAACGAAAATTCTTTACTGGGAATGTGTACCTTTTCTTGTTTGAAATCTGTAACAAATTCTTTAATGACGTAATTTCTGTTACAGGTGAAGTACCTGTAATCATTTTTGAATCTGTTCCACTTCAACTCATCTTTGTTTTTCACATTCCCGTATCGGCAGCCATGTACGATGTTTGGATAGCCATCTTCAGTATCAGTCATTTCTCCATCTTGTAAGGCTGCTCGATTTGTATCTCCATACCCCTCGTCAACGACGCATTCATCAACCTGATACTCGTGGAGTAACGTTTCTACACGACGTACTTCATCAGCGTCGGTTAGTGACCTATCAAAGGTATTGATGTTACGGACGACAAAGGAGCCATCATCGTAGTAGTCAGCTATCACAAAGGCTGTTGCTGCGGCTCCTTCTGAGTCACCACCACCCCAATCAAGTCCCATGACTGTTTTGGCTTCTGGGTCCGAGTAACTGAATGGCTCATCAGAGGCAAATGCGTTCCAAACATCATCTTCAACAATAAGGTCACTCTCGGGGGAATAAAACTGTGCTTTTACCTCATTTTGGAACTTCTGTGGTGAGTACGTTTCTTTCTTGAAGTTGATACGTGACTCGTCGTGTAATGGAGAGTTGTATTGGTCAACGTGCCACCCACGTACTGAGTAGCCACCTATCGCATCAAGTTCGTTTTCATACTCGGTGATTAATTCATCGTACTCGTCTGAGTCTAATCCACGTAACTCACTCAACTCGTCTTTAAGTTCTGTTTTTCTCTGACGGACCTCTGCGGGGAGAAAGTCGTCTGCCTCAGATTGTTGTATCCATTCATGACTGTCTTCATCCCAGGTTTTCTGGTCTGACATCTTCCATAATTTATGAAAAAAGGAGTTAGCCATCTTTGGCGTGCCGATTACAAAAATAGATGGCCAATACTCTACGTCAGGCACAGACTGGTCAATCGCTTCCATGAACGTACTAAACGTTCCTTCATCAACGTCTTGACTTTCATCAATAATACCGCCCTGTGAGTGCAATCCACGTAAGGCATCTCCACCACCCCACGCAGATCGTGACTTGAGTGAGGAGGTGACTGTCAAATCATTACCGTCTTCATCCTCGATAGTTTTCTCAAACTTCTGGTGAGAGACGTTATCTTTGACACGATTATTTACAAACCCACTATCATTGATACGTTTCTTAAACTCTTCAATGACTTCATCTCGCTGGTCGTCTCTCGGTGCCGTTGCAGTAATCTCCATCGAGTCAAAGACATCTAATGCCCACGCAGCGATAGACGTACAACTCCACGTTTTCAGACATCCACGAGCAAACAGTAAGACGTTTATGTCACCCCACTGTTCTGGATTCAACGGACCTTCATCATCAACAATATAGTAGAGAAAGTCGTCTCCATCATCAGTGTAAAAATCATACCCACGAGAACGGTCATTCGGGTGATTAAACATATTCCGAATATAGATTCGTGGGTCATGCTGAAACCGCTCGTAGATGTCTGTGTCACTCATACTTGTGATTTCCGAATAATATTGTATTCTATTTCAGCCGCCTCTCCCCAGTCAACAGCATTACTGTACGACCGAAATATTTCTACAGTTCCGTCAGCAAGTACACATCGATACGAGTGTTGAATACTACTCATAATACTGCATTAAGACTGGTATTTCATCACACCACGTACTGTGGTCATGTTCATATTCGTGGTCAACACGTCTGCTTTGGACACTACCCTGGTTGTTGTAGCGGCGTGTGTGCCAATCACAGTCAAAGCACTTCCCCTTGTAGATGTATGGTTCGCGTTCGGTAATGTTATTCATCGGGTGGTTCAATCTCCTTAAATTCACGAGCCGTATTACTCGCGTTGATGGTTAGTTCATCGCCCTCAATCGAGACGCCTCCAAACTTCAAATGTTCTTTATATTTGTTTTGAATGCGACTAAGTGGCAAATTAAGATGATGTTCGCCCCGATCATAGACAGGCCCATCTTCACCTGTGGCAACAACCTGTGTCCGTTCACCGACAGCATCCTCATCTTGGGCGTCACGGAACAAGGCTTCGTTAATATTCTGTATCTTAACGAGTTCTAAGGCTGCATACCACAATGATTGTGCCCGAGCGGAGTGTTCTCGTGCAACAGGGAACCGAACATCAATCTGTAGTTCACCCTTCTTATCGCTACCGAGAGTCGTTTCTTCATACACAGTATCAAAGTCGTATGTAGATTCGTCTAAGAGGGAATCAAACATATCTACTGCAAGCAGTTTCTTGTGTGGGTCAAGATACTCAAGCAGTGTCGTGTACGACTCTGTGTATGCGCCAGTATCAAAGTGTTCCATATGAAAATTATCTAATTGTTTACGTCCTTGATGAACGTGACAGTATGCTTTGCCATTCGTCTTTGGTCGAGTGCAGTATCTTCGTTCTCCATACCGCTGTTGTGAATAACTTAATACTGCGTTACACGCTTCTGCACCAAAGTTATTCGTTTCAACAGGGGCATCAGCCCCCGCATCGGGCGTATATTCTTTCCCCTTGTCGTCACGTAGCTGTGGTTTGCCAGATGATGCATATGAGACAATATCGTCTTCAGTAAATGTAACCTTGTTTGCCCGATACACCGCTTCTTCGTCGTCGTATTCGATTTCTACACGCCCCATAGTTGTATGAGTAAAATATGAATATGAATATGAGAAAACAGAAATCTATATCAAATCAGCCCTCTACCAGAAAACGAAGTCGTGTGTTCAACAACTCACGTACTGCGTTTCTGTTATAGCAGAAACGAAGCGTGGGGGAGAGGGGTGAGGTGAAAGCACAGTGGCCTCCACCCGTCAAATTTGTAATTGCTGAATCGGCCTTTTTTGCCACGATTCTGTACGCCACACAGACGCCTCTCACGCGGTTTTATTTCTACATGACCCAGACCACGTACAACGAGAAAAAATGCTGTGAGAGCCACGTGTGTGGCTGTGAGAAGCTACTGACTCGGTAAGAGTTGTACGTCAGTACAGTGTCTTTCTTGTCGCACCCCCCATCCCCCTTCTTCGTTTAAGAGAGAAGGCGGTGCCACTCATCTTTAACTACGACACTGACTCGGGGGCAAGTATCTATTCAGCCAGATACGTTTGCGAGTAGATGTCTACCTGAGAAAGATCTCTATCAGCAGTAGGTATCTATCCGAGGAGATGCGTGATTCGGGGGAAATGTCTATTTTCTGTTAAGTTGTTGCATAACACACAACTAATATATAAAACAGTTTACAAATATGTTACAACCTGTATGTATTCAGACATTTTACTCGTGTAGAAATGTGTATACAAATATACAAGTAATTAAGTAACCCCCTCTCCTAAATCATATTTTTGGCCTCTCGGATAAATGTCTTATTTCGGGGAAATTTCTACATTCTCACGAGAAAAATGTTCTCGACACAGGTCTTTACACGTCCGAAGTTTACTTTGTGTAAAGCCCGTTTCTTCAAGTAGGTCAATAAACTCGGATTCGTTTTGTATGTATCGACCATGACTCTGACACACGAGTGACATAATTGCGAGGATAATGTGTTCTTTTGCGTAGGGTCCTTTTCGATTCATGTCAAATTGTTTGTAGAGATAAATAATTCTGTCTTCGTGAGAAACTTCACAGCGGCCACAAAAGGTGTCTACAATTCTGTTTCGGTCAG
>Ga0209946_1000638_pt1 | contig 14327 bp, 12 predicted proteins | sample SalPon2_A_H2O_MG_FD_185704 | JGI IMG/M metagenome (GOLD analysis project Ga0209946, IMG submission 185704) | Salt pond water microbial communities from South San Francisco under conditions of wetland restoration - Salt Pond MetaG R2_A_H2O_MG... | ecosystem: Environmental > Aquatic > Non-marine... | reverse complement strand
GGCCGCGACCCAGCGAGAAAATATCGACAAACTCCGCCGCGCCGGGGCCGACCGTGTGATTTCGCCGTCGGTGCTCGGCGGGCAGATGCTCGTTGACTCGGCGTTTGGCACCGACGACGCCGACGCCTTGACACGGGCGGCCGACGATGCAGTCGACTCTGGAGATGCGGTGACAGCGGAGTCAACAGCGTCGACAAACGGACCGGACGAGCCGACGGAACAGGTGAGCCGACGGAACAGGTGAGCCGACGGAACGAGTGAGCCGACGGAACGGATGAGCGATGTATGGCCTGTGCGCGACAGGCATCGGTCGGAGTCCGATGAGGCCGACACGCTACTGCGTGGGAACTAGTGTCTGTCACACCCTCTCCAACACGCATGCGACGGTACCCACGTGAGCGAGACGGCTCCGTGACACACAGACACTACTTCCCGCTACACCCTCCCCAGCCGATTCCATACGTATGTGACTGTGTCCGTGTGACCAACACGACCGCGCGACCTCCGGACACTCATTTCAGCCACATCCTCCCCAGCCGATTCACTCGGTGGCTTCGCCACCTCGCTCATCCCTCGCACGCGCTTGTGGACACGCCTTTGGCGGTCCACAAGGCGCGCGCCACCACACACGTGTCCTCTGAGTTAGTGCCCCTCGTCGATGTGTTCTGTTAGCACAGGCGGTCACGGGGAGCGAAGGCTCAGCGTATATCGATACCGTGTCGAAAGAGAATGGGTTGGGGCAGATTTGAACTGCCGGCCTCCTCCATGTCAAGGAGGTGTCATAACCGGACTAGACTACCAACCCGCTGGGGCTTACTGACGCATTGCAGAATATCTGTGGGATACAATTGAACCTTTCGGATCGGGTTCCCGTCCCGTGATCACGCTGGGTCGGGCTCACTGCGGCGACACGACATCACAGAAACCACTGAGGGGGGAAGTTTCATTAAACCACCGCCCGACTACGCGTACATGCCATCGAACCAGCACGGCGGGCCTCGACGGGCGCTCGAGGCCGCGGCGGCCGACCGGGGCATCGCCGACCCCGTCTCGGGCACCGGTCCACGGACCGCAACGGTCCCGGCGTCACACGATCACGACACCTTCGAGGTGAGCGGACTGGAGACAACCCGAGACGAAGCGTTGCTTCAAGCGGTGCTTGCTGACCACAACGGGATCAGCAGCGCCTCCGCGACACACCGCACCGATACCGTCGGGATTCACCACGACGACGCGCTTTCGCGGGACGACCTCCGAGATATCCTCACCGAGTATGGGCTCGTCGTTGCTCCCGGAGACGACGCGTTCACGAACCGGCGTGCCTCACAGTTCGCCTCCGCTCGCGTCGCCGTGGCCGTCCTCTTCGGGCTCATGGTTGTGACCCCATACGTCGGCGTGTTGTATCCAACGCGGGTCGAGTGGCTGTTTTATGACCCTGTAACCGTCGCGTACCTCCAGTCGATTCTCGACTCACACGTGGCGACACACTTCTTCGTGAATCTCGCCGCACTCTCCGGGGTTGCGTTCCTCGTGGCGTGTGGACCGATCATTCAACGCGCAGTTGCCGGCATAAAGCGCGGTCGAGTCACGCGTGAAGCCGGGTTCGTCGTCGGCATCTGTGCCGTTTTCGGCTACAGCACTCTCGCAGCGTTCACCGGCTTCGACGGCGCGGTCCACTACGATCTCGTCGCCTACGCGGTCGCTGGCGTCACCGTCTGGGGACACCACACCAACGAGCCGGCGTCGATAGAACAGCGGGCGACGGCTCCAACTGCTGTGACCGACGAGTCAGCGCCGCGTGACGACGACCGCGTCGCGCTGACCGACGGCGGTCAGTAGCAGGACGCCGACCGAGTCGGCTTTCGGGTGTGACGGCATTGTTTTTGCTACCCACTGAAGCACAAGCACTACTCGATGTACACGTTTCCAACAGCAGCGACGACGAGTGCGGCGACAACGATCCACGCGAAGGGCTCGCGGACGAGGAGCGTGAACGGCCGGAGTGCAGACGCCTCGAGTCCAAACACCACCGCGGCGACGACGACCGCGGCAAGTACGGTCGCCCCGATGACGCCCGCGATGGCCAACACCATCGAGTCGGTCCGATTCATACGATCTATCCGACGGTATAACACATAAAGGGGGCCTCTGCGGTGCTCTCGAGCCGCCTACTGCTCGTCGTCTCCCCCGTCGGCACGAACGCTCTCGGGTCCGGGAACGGCGGGGGCCGATGGACCGTCCGTACCGACAGCGTCGTCGCTGAGGTCGAACGTCGCGACTTGGTCGTGGAGGTCGGATGCAAGCGAGGAGAGGGTCTGGACGCTCTCACCGACGTTCGCGAGTGAGGCAGTCTGTTCTTCGGTCACCGCCGAGACCGTGCTTGCTTCGGCTGCGGTCTGCTGGCTCACACTTGCCACCTCATCGACCATCGCAACGACCTCTTCGGAGGATGCGGCCTGGTCGTCGGTTGCCCGACTAATCTCTTCGATGCCGGTCTCAGCCTCGCTCACCGCACCCGCGATGGCATCGAACGTCTCGATCGCCTCGCCGATCGTCTCGGCACCGTGTGTGACTCGCTCGCTCATCGACTCCATCCCGTCGACGGTTTCGGTTGTCGTCGACTGAAGTGCGTCGATCCGCGCTTCGACGTCCGCGGTCGCCGCAGAGACGTCCTCAGCAAGGCTTTTGATCTCACCGGCAACGACAGCGAACCCCTCCCCCGCCTCCCCAGCACGAGCCGCCTCGATCGAGGCGTTCAACGCGAGTAAATTGGTTTGTTCTGCGATCGTCGTGATGAGCTCGACAACCTCGCTTATCTCAGTCATCTCATCGTCGAGCTGTTCGACGTGAGCCGTGGCTTCATCAGCACGCGCTTCGATGGCCGCGAGCTCTTCGGTCGCCTCTGCTGCGTGTCGTTGGCCGAGCTCGCTGCGTTCGACGGCCGTCGTCGCGGTCGCGGTGACCTCCTCGGCCGACGCCGCGATTTCTTCAACGGTCGCCGATAGCTCGTTCATCTCCGAGGCGACCTCCTGTAGGTGTTCGCTCTGTCGTTCGGCGCCGTGTGAGATTTCTTCGACCGATCCGGCTGCTTCCTGGCTGCCAGCTTCGATCTCCGCGGTATCGTGTGCGACCGACTCACTAGAGGAGGCCACCGCGTCGGCGACGTGACGAACGGTCCCGAGGCTCTCATCGAGGCGGTCGATGCCGCCGTCTAGTGCGTCGAGTACGGCTCCGTACGCGCCTGGGCGGTCGGTATCGATCGATTGTTCAAGATCGCCGTCGCGAAGGCCGTGGCTCGCACGACGAATCTGTGCGAAGCTCGACTCGAGTCGTCCCGTCCCGTCTTCGAGCGCCGCGAGCGTCTCACCGTACTGGCCGGGTTGGTCGGCGTCGATCTGTCGGTCGAGGTCGCCGGTCCGGAGCCCGTCGCTGGCGCGCTGTATCTCGTCGAAGGAGGCGGTGAGTGCGTCGCCGCCGGCTGCCATACTGTCGAGAACCGCACCGTACGCACCCGGATAGTCGGTATCGACCGAGCGGTCGAGATCACCGCGCTCGAGCCCCGAGGCGACGGTCTCAAGCTCTTCGAAGGCGGCTCGGAGATTTGACTGCATGTGTTTGAATCCCTCGACCATCGTGCCAATCTCGTCGGTTTCGACGTGGTCGTCGACGGGCGCCGTGAGGTCGCCCTCACTCGCGGCGACGGCCGCGGCCGAGAGCTGTCGAATCGGCGGGCTGATCCGGCGGGTGACGAACGTGCCTATCCCGATCGCTGCGAGAAACGCGAGAACAGTAAGCGCGAGGAGTTCGGTCTGTGCGGTTCCTGTCGTCTCGTCTGCGGCGGCCACCTGCGCCTCCATGTCGGCTTCCGTCGAGGCGGCGAGTGCCTCAACGTCGGTCTCGACCTGAGCGACGAGCGCCTCGAGTTCGGTCGCCCGGCGGGCGGCGACCGCATCGTTGCCCGCGGCACGCGCCTCAAAGTACGCCGTCGCGACCGCGGCGTACTCCTCGTGTGTCGCCTGAAGCGTCTCGTACTGAGCGGTCTGTTCGTCGGTTAACTCGAGAGACGCCAGTTCACGCTCGAGCTCAGCGTATCGGGCCTGCTGGTTCTGAAACGATTCTTGTGCCCCTGGCTCACCGAGCTGTGCCTGGAGCACGGCCTGTTGTTGTTTTTCCGTGACGATCACCATCTCTGAGGCGGTGTCCATCGCGCGCCCGTCGTCGGCTATCTGGTGGGCCTGGCCGTCGACGGTTCCGACCGCCGTGTAGCCAACCGCACCGGTCACCGCGACGAGCGTGGCGACCAGCACGAACGCGAGCACGAGCTTTGGACCGAGTCCGAGTCGATTCAGTCGAAGTGCGTCCAACATAGATCATTCGACCAATTCTGAGACCTGTATAAAAACCACGCCCGCCGATTACTACACGCGATAATTTGTGCACACCCCACTGACGGCACTCCAGTCTCCGGTTGGACGTCGGCAACCGAGGAGAGGAGAACAAAAGAGAAGAGAACAAAAAGAAGAGAAGAGCGGAGAATACGTGCTAGCGGGGTACTCACCTCACCGCTTTGTGAGGAGCTCGACTCGCGTGAGCGAGACGGCGACGAGCACCAACGTCACCGCGACGACGAGAAACACCACACTGATCACGTTGACCTCCGGCGTCACGTTGTACCGGATTTGATTCCAGATGTACACCGGCAGCGTCGGGTCGCCAGACCCCTTCACGAAGTACGTGTACACGAACTCGTTGAACGACAGCGTGAACGCAAGCAGCCCGCCAGCGACAACACCCGGGAAAACGTTCGGGAGCGTCACCTGTCTGAACGTGGCGAGTTCGTCCGCACCCAAGTCCTTCGAGGCTTCCTCAAGGCCGCGGTCAAAGCGCACGAACGTCGGGAGAATCACGAGCGTCGCGAACGGAATCGTTCGGATCACGTGTGCGAGAACCACGGAGAGGTAATCGGGGAGCCCGAGCGTCCCGTCTAAAAAGAGTACCAACGCGACACCGGTCACCACAAGCGGAACGACGACCGGAAGCGTCGACAGCAGCTGAAGCGTCCCACGGCCGCGGAAGCCGTACCGGTCGACCGCGTACGCGGTCATCGTCGCGAGTGTGACCGTGATGATCGTCGACGGCACCGAGATGGTGAGCGTCGTCACGATTGCACTACGAGCCGCCTCGTTCTCGAGGAACACCCCGTACCACCGAAGCGTGAGCTGATCGGGGGGAAACGAAAGCACTCCGCCGTCAGCAAACGACATGAACACGAGCACGCCGATCGGTAGCCAGAGAAACCCGAGCACCGCGATCATCACGATCCCCGCCAGCTGTCCGGCGTGTGAGTGGACGAACCGCTCGATGGCCCTGGAGATGGTACGACGGCCGCTCACGACGGCTCACCCCCGTCGCCAAGAAGGTCTCCACCGAGCCGTGTCGCGAGCACGAGGAGCACGACGACGACCGCAGATATCACCATCCCGATTGCCGCACCGAACGGCCAGTTGAACGCGCTTTTGAACTGGTTTTCTATCACCATGCCGATCATGATGTTATTCGTTCCGCCGAGCAGCCGTGGTGTGATAAACGAGCCGAACGTCGGGATGAACACGAGCACGAGTCCGGTGATAACGCCGGTCGCCGTAAGCGGGAGCGTCACGGAGACAAACGTCCGTATCGGACCCGCACCAAGGTCTTTCGATGCCTCAATGAGGTCCGGATCAAGGCTGCTCAACGAGGCATAAAACGGCAACACAGCAAGTGGAAGCCAGACGTAGGTGAATCCAATAAGTACGGCAGTTTCGGTGTACAGGAGTCCGACCGCAGGCAGGCCGACGAGCCCGAGAAGCGAGTCAAGCACGCCACCGCTCTGGAGGATGTTGATCCACGCGTACATGCGGATGATGTAGCTCGTCCAGAACGGGAGGATGACCAACAACAACAACAACGTCGTGCGGCGGGAGAATCGAACGATGCTGTACGCCAGCGCGTACCCGATGGCCGCGACGATCACAGTCACCTGCGCGCTGAGCAGCAGTGTCCGCCACACGACGGTGAGATACGTCTCTGAGCCAACGAACCCTCGGTAGTTCTCGAGGGTCCACGCTCCGCCGATCTGTCCCGTCTGAAATGAGACGACCAGCATTGCGACGAGCGGCAGTGCGAAGAAGACGACGAGTATCGCTGCTGGGGGGCCGGCGATCGCGAGCGTCCGGAGCCGAGGGTGCTCACGAAAGAACGCCGAGACCGTACCGAGGCGATCACGGCTCGCCATCAGGCGTCGTCACCTCTGTCGCCGGTGCGGTCGTCGGCCGACCGGCTGAAGACGTGGACGTCGGACGCGTCCCACGCCACAGCTACCCGCTCATCGGGTTCATACGCGTTTGAGCGGACCTCGGCGGTGAGTCGTCCCCACTCATCGGTCGCAATCTCATACAGCGAGTCGCTGCCCTGATAGCTTCGACTCCGGACCGTGCCTGTCGTAGTGAACGTCTCACCGATTTCAGCATCGGTCGCCCGGTCGAGGTCCCCGCCGTCCGCAGTGGCTCCATCCGTCTCCGACTGTTCGGTCGTCTTCGTACCGGCCGGACCGACACGAATTCGAAATGGCCGCACGCAAACGTCGACCGACGCGTCGATCGCGACGTCGTCAGCGACCGAGCGCGGTATCGAGACACGGTCAGAACCGACGTCGACAGTTATCGTTTCGTCGGTCGCGTCCGTGACGCGGGCGGTCACCGTATTGACGTCACCGATGAAGTCGGCAACGAACCGGCTCTGTGGGTCCTCGTACAGCGCCTCGACCGTTCCGATCTGCTGGATCGCCCCGTCGTTGAGTACGACGAGTCGGTCAGAAACAGCGAGAGCGACTTCCTGATCGTGAGTGACGTACAAGAACGTCGTCTCCGTCTCCGCTTGGAGCCGCTGGAGCTCGCTTTGCATGTGCTGACGGAGCTTGCGGTCAAGCGAAGAGAGCGGCTCATCGAAGAGCACGAGCGCGGGCTCGTTGACGAGCGCTCGTGCGAGTGCGACCCGCTGTTGTTCGCCGCCCGATAGTTCGGTCGGCATCCGGTCGTCGTACCCGTCAAGGCGGACCATCTCCAGCATTCGCCCGGCGCGGTCGCGCCACTCGTCGGCAGGTACCCCCGCCTGTTTCAGGCCGTACCCGATGTTTTCAGCGACGGTCAGGTGCGGAAACAGCGCGAGATCCTGAAACACCATGTTCACGTCGCGCTCGAACGGGGGCGTACCGACCATGGGCTCGCCGTTCAACGCGATCGCACCGTCGGTCGGCGTCTCGAAGCCCGCGACCATCCGGAGCACCGTCGACTTGCCCGATCCACTCGGACCGAGGATCGAAACAAACTCCCCGTCAGCGACGTCGAAATCGACGTCATCAACCGCGAGGAGGTCGCCAAACCGCTTGGTCAGCCCGCGGACGCGCAACAACGACATACTAGGCGGCTTTCACGGCGGTCCAGATCTCATCATAGCGGGAGCGAACCGAATCAGAGAGCGTCTCTGAGAAGACCAAGTTCCAGTCGTCCGGCCAGTTTGTGAACTCGGCGTCCTCCTCGGAGAGCTCCGCGGAGATATCGACGGCGGGCTGGTACCCCATGGTCTCAAAGAGCTGTGCCGCGTTCTCTGTCTCGGAGGCCCAGTTGGTGAACTGGAGGCTCGCGATCGGGTTCGGCGCGCCCTTCGGGATCACAAAGAGGTCGCTCGTGTACATCGCGCCCTCCTGTGGGGCGGTGTAGTGGACTGGCGCGCCCTCGCCGAACCGTGCGGTGTACGTCCGGCCCATGGTGAGCGGCCCAGCCACGACGTCATCGTTGACGAAGAGGCTCATTCCTTGTTGATAGTCGCCCCAGTACGTCTGTAACAACGGCTTCTGTTGGATCAGCGATTCTTCGATGTCATCGTAGTCGTCCGGCTCGATCGGATCCTGTCCGGTGTATAGCGCCGCAATCTGACAGGAGACGGTAGCGTTATCCCACATACAGAGGTTGCCCTCGTGTTCGTCGTCCCAGAGGACGCCCCAAGAGTCAGGCGCCGAGTCGAAGTACTCGTCGTTGTACGTGAGCGGGTACAGAACGAGCGATTCCGGGACCGCGTACGTCGCGCCGTCCTGCTGATAAGAGCTTGCCTCTTTGATCCGGTCAGTGATGTTTTCCCACGCGGGCATCACATCAATCGGCAGTTCGTGTAAGAAGTCGTTCTCGATCGAACGCTCGACCCAGTTGGTCTGTGCAGCGATGTTGTCGATCTCGTCGTTACCGGCTTGGAGCTGAGAATACCACTGGTTCGGCGCCGAGTACCCCGAGGTGCTCACCTCCACGTCGTAGGCGTCCCCAAACGTCCCGGCGGCCCAGGTGGCCCAGTCGTCATACCAGTTCCACACGTTGAGACTCGAACTGAACTCCTCGGGAGGCCACTCGGTGACGTCCATTGGGACGCGATCGCCGCTCCCGTCACTGCTGCCGCCCGTACAGCCGGCGACGCCCGCAACACCCGCGGCCGCAGCCCCCGCGAGAAGCCGGCGTCGGCTCACACTCGTCGAGTCGCTCGTCAGCTTACGCATGTGTTCCTCTCGGGTACCGGTCCATTGTCGAATCGTATGATTCGGTGTGCATCACGGTGAATAGAGACAGATCCACATAGATAAGCGTACCGGGGCACGCCGATCGGTCGCCACACGGGGACTTGACTGGACGCAGCGGCAGTCGTGTTGGCAGCCGGTCGCTAGATTTTTCTTCGAGACTCGTCACCGTTGTGCATGACCGACCACGCGTTTCTCGACGCGACGCTCTCACCCGATCAGGTGTCGCGAACCGCCACGGACCGCACGGCTCACGGTGCCGACTGGGGGACCGCCCCCGATGAGACCGCCCCACCGGACGTCGTCGTCTGGCCGGAGTCGACCGCGGAGGTTGCAGCCGTTCTCGCGGCCGCGACAGAGCGTGGCGTCCCCGTCACGCCGTTCGCCGCCGGATCAGGGATCGCGGGCAACGCGGTGCCGACGCACGGCGGGATCAGCCTCGATCTGACACGCATGAACGATATCATGGACGTGCGTCCGGCAGACCGGCAGATCGACGTCGAGGCTGGCGTCGTTGGCGACGCGATCAACGACGCGGTCGCCGACCACGGGCTCTTTTTTCCGGCGTTGCCGACGTCCGGTGACCTCGCAACGGTTGGGGGGATGCTCGCGACGAACGCCAGTGGGAAGCGGACGGTCAAGTACGGGAAGGTTGGCGACTGGGTTCGCGAGATCGAGGTCGTCCTCGCTGATGGCTCCGTACTCACCGCGGGAACGCGTGCCGAAAAGACCTCGTCGGGGTACGATCTGCGCGACCTGATCGTCGGCAGTGAGGGAACGCTCGGTGTGGTGACGCGCGCAACGCTGTCGCTCACCGGCCAGCCGGCTGAAAGCCGGGTCGGGCGGGCGACGTTCGCACAGCTCTCGGACGCAACGGACGCGGCCGCAGCGCTGGTCGCTGCCGGCGTCGATGTCAGTGCGCTCGAACTCGTCGATGAGTTGAGCGCGCGAATGGTGAACGAGTACGTCGGATCGTCACTCGAGGAAGGGCCGACGTTGTTTGTCGAGCTGCAGGCCGACTACGGACTCGACGCAGCGGTCGAAGCGTGTCGCGACACACTCGCAGCGCACGACCCGACGACGCTGGTACTCAAAGCGGGGACCGACGAGTCGGCCATCTGGAAGCCGCGGCGCGAGTTGGCCGATGCGGTTCGGGAGTACTATCCCGACCGTCGGTCGCTCCACGCCGGTGACGTCGCGGTCCCGCTCGGGGCGCTGTCGGCGATCGTCGAGCATATCCACGACCTCTCGGCGGCCCACGACGTTCCGATCCCGACGTTCGGCCACGCGGGTGACGGAAACGTTCACTTCGACGTGCTCGTTGACCCCACGGACGAGACGGCCGTCGCCGAGGCACACACGATCTACGAGTCGATTGTGACCCGCGGGATCGAACTCGGCGGCACCGCCACAGGAGAACATGGAATCGGTCGTGCCAAACGCGAGTTCCTCCCGGTCGAACACGGTGAGACCGGTGTTGCGACGATGCAGGCGGTAAAAGACGCGCTCGACCCGACCGGTACGCTCAATCCCGGTAAGGTGTTTCCGACGCCAGCCGAGTGAGCCCTCGACGAAACCGTTTCCCCGCTCACGGCCGTATCAACTGCTGGACGCGTCTATGACACGGAATCGCGACGAATCCGGGACGGCTATCGAGACGGCGCGTCGACCGCCGAGGCGACGCGCCGGTGTATGTGTCACACGGGTAGTCATGGCACTCGTGATCGGGTCGGTGCTCGTCGCCTCAGTGGCGGGGAGTGGAGTGAGCGCGGCTCCAGCGACGGGCCCGCCGGCCGCGTCGGTTTCGGCACAGGCGGTCGGTCAGATACAGTATGCACCCGCGAGCGTCTCGATCACGGCCGTCGGTCCGGCCGACAACGACACCGACGTCGAGCGGCCGACGACCGGCGCGACGATACGACCGAATGAGACGACGGTCGTTCGCGGGGAGACGAACCTGCGCCCCGACGACAACGCTGTACTCGTCGAGCTGCGGACGGAGAACGGCACGGTGCTCGCCGTCAATGCGACCGACGAGTGGGGAACCGATGGGGCGTGGTCGACGATCCTGAATACGAGCGGGCTGGCACCGGACACGTACGTCCTCGAGGTCGAAGCGGCCGACAGTACCGACCGCGTCGACGTCGAGGTAACTGCCGCAGAGAATCAGTCGACAACGATCAGCGAGGACCAGTCGACGACGACCGCTGAGAACCAGTCGACAACGACCCAGGCTGAGACGAACGCGACGACAACTGACAGTGGGGCGACGGACTCAGCGGGCGAAAACGAGACCGCCAGCACCGATGCCGATGCTGTGACCGACGGAACCACCACCTCAGGGGAGAGCGACGCGTCAGCGCCTGGGTTCGGGTCTCTCATCGCGGTCGTAGCGATCCTCGCGCTCGGAGCGGTCGCGTCAATGCGGCGGGAGTGAGAGACGACGGGCCGTCGATTTATGTCCGTGGCTACAGTTTTGCCGTCTCGTCAGTGCCACTCGCCGAGCCCGCGGCTGCGGCAGACTCCTCGTCTCGAAGCTGACGGTATGCCGCCGCTAACGTGCCGTACACGACGATGAAAAAGCCACTGTTGACGACGGTCACCGCGACGTCAGAGAGGCTGCTGAGTCCGGCGAAGTCGAGAAGCGTCCCGACGGTGCTGACGATGCCACTTACGACGCCGACGGCGACGACGAGCAGTGAGAGCTTGAGCCGGTTCCCCCGAGCGAGCCCCCAGCTTCGGCGGAGACTCCCGAGCGTGCCGCGGTCTTCGACGCCGGCTGCGAATATGAAAAAGAAAAACGACGCGGCGAGGAATATCCCGGGAAGCACCAACAACACGAGTCCGATACTCACAGCCACCGACACCACAAGGCCGGCGAGGAAGGTCGCGAGCGTCGCTCGGACGATTCGCCGGGTGTAGAGGGTCGACGGCAGCGTCGAGAGCTCGCGTCGGGGACGCGAGAGGGCCCGGGCGAGGACGACGAAGTAGACGGTGCTCACGATGATTCCGACGAGTGTGAGAGCGACACCGACTCCGGGTGGAAGGGGCAGTGAGAGCCCGGGCGAGCCGGTCGCCGCCGCCGATGCGGCCTCCGGCGGAAGGAACCCGACGATTGCGGTGTTGATACCGACCTGTGTCACGAGCTGGATCGCGAGCAGTCCCGCAAAGAGAGCCGCGCCGGTCGTTGAGAGTACGCGTCCGATGCCGTCGCTGATCGCCCGGCCGAGTTGGAGGGCCATGTCAGTGTGGCTGCGCCGGTGGGGTATTAAAATGTCCGGACTCCGCTAGTACGAGGTGGAGCCCCTGCTCGCGGCGGCCGACGCGCCGGTCACCCGCGGTCGCTCACGAGCCGGCCGATCGCCTCGCGAACCGACAGCCCCTCTGCAACCACGTCGCGTCGGTAGTGAACGTACACCGCCCCAAGCGGGGGCTGGATAACGTATGCCAACGCAATCGGGAGAACGGCCGCGTCGGGAACCGCGTCGGCGGCGACGACGATCGCCAGCGCGATAGAGAGGTTCCGCATGCTCGTGGCGTATACGAGAGCGATGGCTCGCTCGGTGTCTAAGAGCAGTCGGCCGAGACCGCTCCCGACGAGCAGGATCACGACGTAGAACGCGACGAGCGGGGCGATAGTCGTCGCGGACGCGATCGGATCGGCGAGGATCTGCGTCGACCGGAGCGTCATCGCGACGAAGACGATGAGCATGACGCCGAGCGAAGAGAGCCCGCCGAACGTCGGCTTGAGTCGCTTGAACCCCTCTGGCCCGTACCGGCGGAGGAGCCCGCGCCGGGTGAGATTTCCGGCAACCATCGGCACGACAACGACCTGGGCGAGTTGCCGGTACAGCGCGGTGGGGTCAAAGCCCACGCTCGCGGGGACCAACACGGAGAGGTACGCGGGCAGAATGGCGACGGCTGCAAGCAGGTTGACCGCCATCGCGACCAACGCGGCCTCCAGGTCGCCGCCGGCTAAGCCGGTCCACGCTGCGGTCATTCCGGAGGTGGGGATCAACGCGATGAAGTAAAGCCCGATCGCGTACTCAACGCTTCCGGCGAAAAAGAGTCGTGCGAGACCGACGGCAACGAGCGGCGCGACCCCGAAGTTGACGAGCAGACTGAGTCCGACGGCCGCCGCATGTTTCCTAACGTTGATGACCTCCTGAAGGTCGATGTTGATCATCATCGGGTAGATCATCAAAAACAGGATGGGGACGACGGCCGCCCGGAGCAGCCCCTTCGTTCCGGTTCCTGCGACTTGTCCGAACGCCAACCCGGCGACAAGCGAGCCGATGACCACGTACAGGAGATTGGACTTGAGCCCACGCAGTCCCCGACGTATCACGCGATGGCACCTCCGTCCGTCTTACGCACCCGGAGTATTGTGCGTATTGTAGTTTCCATACAATTCCACATGGCGGGTCAACACAAGAGTCTTTGGGACGGGCGGCGGCCTACTACTCTGTCGTGCGGTCGCGCTCGGCCGCCGCCGGACGGTCGGCCTCCAGTTGTCGGTAGAGCCGGAGCAGTTCCTCAAGAAGAATCGCGTCTCGTTCGCCCGGCACGTACTGGTGGTCGATGAAGTCCTCGGCGTCGCTGAATCGTCCCCGGAGTGCGAGCTTACGAACGAACGAGACGGACTCGAAGAAGGGCGGGCCGTCGGAGGCCGCGTCGCTGCCGAGCGCGTGTTCCGTCTCTGGTAAGACGTCGGCGCGGATCTGCTCGTAGTCGATGGTCTCCGGCTCGTATGTGTCGACGAGCTGTGTCAGCACGTAGTCTGTCGAGAACCGGTAGAACTCAGACTTGCTCTCGAACTGCCCCGCGTCCACGAGCGCCTCTATCTCGTCGACGACCGTCTCGGGGAATCGAACGGTACTCTTCACCATACGGTTACCTATCAGCGCGAACAATTTATACGTTCGTCAGACGGGTGCCGATAGCGCGTGGAGTTGGCGTTCGCTTGGCGGGTCGCTCGTGCGGTGGGTCGCTCGTGCGGTGGAGCGCGGTTATCCAGCGACCAGAGCCCACGCAAGCGCGACAGCGACGCCGCCACCGAGAGCGCTCCCTGCGGCGTGGGCGCGCAATCGGTCTCGTGTGCGGTGCTCGTCGCTCTCCAATGCTGCGTCAACGGGACAGGTGTCGCTGCCGGCAGAACACTCCGGGAGGAGGTCGACGGCGACGTGCAAGAAGACGCCGGCGGCAACACCGAAGAGCAGTCCACGTACCACAGGCGACGGCGCCATCCCGACGATCCCGACCGGGAGTGCAACGAGACCCACCGCCGCAGCCGGGAGCAGGAGGGTCACGACAGCGCGACCGTCGTCCGCCAGTCGGCGGGCCGCGGCGTACCCGGCGGGCGCCTTGTGTGAGACGAGCGCGACGCCGAGGATCGACGTCAGCGAGGGCATGGCTGAATAGATCGTGCCGATGATCGCGCCGGCAGCGAGCGCGTGTGCCGTCAGCTCTGCTGCGGTGCGGTCGATCGGCAGGTCGCGGTGCGTGAGCCGGTGGCCGACTGCGTGACTGGCATACCCGGCGAGGAATCCGGCAGCAATGCCGAGGCTCCCGAACCGCCCGTGTTGACCGAGTGCCTGCGGGATCAAAAACAGCGCCGTACTCGTCACCATCGCCCCGCTCGCGAGGCCGTACCCCCAGACGGTCTCGATAGGGCTTGCTGTCCGGGCGGCGCGTGCGCCGAGTGGCGCACCGATTGCCATCGCCGCGA
>Ga0209946_1000637_pt1 | contig 14374 bp, 19 predicted proteins | sample SalPon2_A_H2O_MG_FD_185704 | JGI IMG/M metagenome (GOLD analysis project Ga0209946, IMG submission 185704) | Salt pond water microbial communities from South San Francisco under conditions of wetland restoration - Salt Pond MetaG R2_A_H2O_MG... | ecosystem: Environmental > Aquatic > Non-marine... | reverse complement strand
AGCGTTGGACGCGACCACCGGCGACCAACAGTGGAAAACTGATCTCGGCAGCGATTCGTCGAGCGCACTCCTCACCCAGCCGGCGATCGCCGACGGGCACGTCCTCATTGGGTCTGAAGGCCAGTTACGCTCGTTCGAGTCCGAAGATGGCAGCGAACGGTGGGTCCAGCCAATTGACGGTGCCCCGATCGGCCCGATAACAATCGGCCCGGACAAGCAACTCGGCATCATCCCGTTTGAACGTCCAGAGGAGGGTGAAGCCGTTATCGAACTTGTAGCGTTTGCCGTCTCGTCGGGCGAGATCGAGTGGACAGCTCCACTCTTGGCGTCTGTTCGAACGACTCCGCCCGCGATATATGATGACCGGGTCTACGCTGGCGGGTACGCACGCGATGAGACGCCGATTATCCGTTGTCTGGAAGCCGACAATGGCGAGTTTGTGTGGGAGCAAGAACTAGCTGATCCAGCAACCCCACCAATTGCCACCGAGGACGGAATCGTAGTTGGAGCCGGTGGCAATCTCCTTGTATACGATCTAGCTGAGGGTGCTCGTTTAGCTGCGATCGATATCGCGGATCGCGAGATCAGAGCGATCGCTATCGCCGACGGAGCGGGGTTCGTTCTTTCTTCTGACGACCTGATCGCGTTGTCAGTCCCGGACGGCTCGGAACGCTGGTCTGTCCGCGGGAATCCCCGAGCGGACGGACTCGCAATCAGTCGGAAGGCCGTCGTGGCTCCGATCTCCTCGGAGGCCTTCGATCTCGACACGTCGTGGCCATGTATCGCTGCCTTCGACCGGAGCGACGGAACGGTCCGATGGTATCACGCTATCGACGATAGCTTCGATCCGGCGATCGGTGCGCCGCCGGTCGTCGCCGATGGCGCGGTCTTTGTGATGAGCAATAATCGGTCCGGAATCACCGCTCTTGGTGATCTCCCGCCCGAAGAGGACTGAAGTGTATTCAGCACACCTATAGTTGCAGTGTATGATACTGGCCAGTTGAGAGAAGTTGAGAAGCGGGCGGGTCGTACTGGGTGGTGCTCATGACACCTTTTCACTAAGTCTTGCACGAGGTTTCTGCCGGTTTCTGAATCGATCGATTTAAGTTGTGCAAGGTAATGTGCGGAGATACATCACCAAATATTAAAAAGTTTTGTTGGGTTCAAATCAATCTACAGACAAATACTATTACACAACGGAGTGATACCGTAGTTGATGATACCGCTACTGAGTCCCTCCGTTCCGTTGCAGGGTGGCAGCGGCGGCGTTATTGAGCCGCTTGTCACGTTAGCCCTCACTGTTTTGATTGTGGCCGGGTTCTGGAAAACCTTTGAGAAGGCCGGTGAACCGGGATGGGCTGCAATCATCCCGATATACAATACGTACATCCTGATCAAGATCGGCGGCAATGCGTGGTGGTGGTTGCTCCTGCTTTTCATTCCGGTAATCAATGTCTTCGCCTTGGCGAAAATCAGTATTGACGTAGCTGGCAAGTTCGGCAAAGGAATCCTGTTCGGCCTCGGACTCACGTTTCTGTCGTTCATTTTCTACCCACTGCTCGGGTTCGGGGACTCTCAGTATCAGGACACCACGCGGCTCGGATAAGAGTACGTTTTATTTATCAATAGCCCAGCATCTATCTGAGGATCGGTGAGACACCATGGAGAGGAATCCCGAGCGTTAGGAATTTCGGCGGATCTCACTAGTTCACTCGTTCAGGAGGCGTGATCATTAGCTGGTCGTTGAGGCCATTAATCATCGCTGTAGGAATCCGAAGATATCCGTCATCGGTCCTTTCGAACTCTTTAAATCCGTTGTCAATCGGGTCAACGAGCAACGTGTCTATAGTAATGGCTAGAAATAATTGCTCACCTTTGGAATAGAGAGTTGGTCGAGGGCTGTATCAATTGCTGTCGTAAGCTCGTCAAGCGAGTCAAAGAATCGGTTGCTGAGAGCCGCTTGAAGCTGTCTCCAGCATTCCTCGACGGAATTTAGCTCCGGTGAATACGACGGTAACGTCACGAAGGCGAGGTCGTCACGGGCCGCCAGGTCCGTGACGGCCGACGCCTGAAAATACGGCGCTCCATCAAGGACAACAATCAAGTCCTCTTCAAATTCGTTACATAGTGCTAAAATGAAATGTTTTGCGTGATTTGCGGTGACGTATTCGGTAAATCGGGAAAAGAAGCAATCACTGTATTCGGTGATCGCGCCCAGTAGACACGTCCAATCGCGTTGCCCGGAGAGTTCGACAGCGGGCCGCGTGCCGCGCGGAAACCACGCGGCACGCGGCTCGACTTGCACGGATTTCTTGGTTTGATCGATACAAACTACCGTGGCGTCCAGCTCCCGCCGCTTTTTTTGAGCTCGTCGTGGAACTGTTCTTGCTCGGTTTCGTCAGCTTCGGCGGCTGAGCGGCGCGGTTTTTGATGGCTCAATCCCGCTTCTTTCAGCAATCGCCGACAGCTGGAGACTGAATACTCGACGCCGTAGGTCTCTTCGAGAAAGTCTTGAGCGAGCGCCGGCGTCCACGCCGGCGCGTCAATACCAACCTCGTCGGGTGGTTCGTGCACAGTTTCTTCAAATTCTTCCAGCTGTGATTCTGACAATTTTCGTTTTCTCCCAGTTCGTTTAGCATCAGACACGGCCTGCTCAAGCGACTCGTCGGTGTCGAGTCGCTTGAGCCAACTGTAGATTGTCCGCCGCTGAACATCGTACCACTCAGCTAGCTCAGTTTGCGACACACCGTTTTTGTACGCAATTGCGGCTAAGAGTCGCTGTGTCGGCTTCTTTTTGTCCACGTTGTCGAGGGCGTCTTGTAATTCCTCGACGGAGATCTCGTCGAGATGATTCACTACATACTGCAACAGTCTCTGAGTAAAAATTTCTACCGATTACTATAGCTTGCCAGTCTGCCGATCCATTGTGAGGTTGTACACAGTACCGACTTCTCGTCCGTCTGTGCTCAGCACTGGCTTATTATTGAGAGCGCTTGCGAGAACCCCAAGCATACTGAGTATGTGTCCGAGATGGAATTTTAAATATAGGTTTTCTAAAATAAGCGTTTTAGTGTCCAAATCCGTTATGTCAGATCGGACACCCAGGTGTAATAAGCAAGGCTCGGCCCCATCCCCAGCAGTGCCGGACGGGGCGTCATAAACGACACGAGCCAAGCATAGCCGTCATTTACGATATAGCTTCAATTCCAATTTGATTCAAAATCAAAAATATATGCTAGCCAGTATTCACAGACCCTATGATCGGGTATTCGTCCATCGGAGGTATCGCGACGACGTTGTTGCAATATCTGGCAATGATCGGAATTGTTGCCCTCGGGTGTCTCCCATCGCTAACGGTGTCAGAATTTCGTGCCCGACTCGATAGTTGGCCAACTGACCGATTCCCGGTGAACTACTTGCTACTGGTCGGTGTTATCGCACTCGGTCAGGTAGTCGCTATCGTTGTTGGCTGGCAGGTGCTTCACATCGGGTCCACGCAGACCGATCCACAGTTTCGGGAACTTCGACTTATCGCGGTGCTCATAGCCTATCCGATAACGATGTTGGGACTTGGAACGATCGGTGTTCGTCTGTATTATTGGCAACGATCGATGGAGCATTGGTTGACGTTCCGGACGATCGCCGGTCTTGGGGTCGCTGCTGGGATGTACATTGTAACGATCATCGGAGCAGCGATCGTCCTCTTTGTTGCCGCGCTGTTTTTCGCGCTGCCAACCTGAAAACACGACAAATAGCTATCGAGCAAACGAGTGGATGAATGAGTGAGCGCAACTGGAAGTGGATTGTCGAAACTGTGCCCAGAGTACTCAGAGAGTCCCGTGAGTTCCTTTCCGGGATCGTCCTGAACCTCGCACTCATTATCGGGGTGGTAGTGTTTCGGTGGAGCCTCGTCGAAATTGCTGTGATATACCTCATTGAGATAGCGATCATCAATCTCCTGTTTTTTTCTGTCGCACTGTTCACGCCCCAGCCAGTGGATGATCTTGATGGAGATGCCTGGGAAACGGAGCCCACTCCACTTCAGCCGGTTGCCCTGCTTCCGCCGGTGTACTGGCGGAATGTAAAATTCGCTGGGAGCAAGGCTATCGGCAGCGGTATTTTCATCGGAGCAGTAATGATGCCTGTGGTTTCAAGCTATGAGCTGGATTCAGGACTTCCTCTATCAGTCGGACTCGCGATTGCCGGCATTGTTCTGTTTCAACTGAGACGTATCTGGCGGTACTTCATCACCAACCAATCGTATCGAGACAAGTCACCGGTGGACGCGATGGCGTTTGCGTTTGCTCCAGTTGTTGAGTTGTACCTGATGTTCATCTATGTGATCGCTCCCGTCACGTTCGTGCTTGTGGGCATCGCATTCGCGATGGATACCGATCTCAATTCACCGCTTGTTTTATTGTTCTATCTAATTCCAATAGGGGCGATTCGGGCGTGGATAGGAGGCTTGGACCCCCAGACTGACGAGCTTGAAATCAGTTTCAACTGACAATTGAATGCCAGACCGACACTGGCACCCAGACGGCAGGTCACGAAAGCCACTCGGTTTCTGGATAATTCGCATACGCGATCCCCACGGTCGGTACAAACAGCCATACCGAAGACAGTGCTTCTCGCCCGCGGTCAAACCATCGTTTCAGCTAAGAAGCATTTTAAGATGCTATACGCGTCCATCAGGTGATGTGATCGGGCTCGGAGAGGCGCTTCTTGGCGGCGTGCTCAGTATCGTGTGCGTGTGGGCAGTTCGCTGATTGACCGTCGCTGGGAATGCAGCCCTCGCTCTATAGCGGACGCCAACCGTCGACGGGACACAGCTCAAGGATGGCCAACCAGTTGCGGTCGACGGGCGGGTATTTGCCGATGAACCTGCCGCCGCGCCCGACAGGGTATTCGATCCGACCGTTGACACGGTCGGTGCGTATCCCTGGCAGGCGTGGTTTGCGGATGCTGGTCGGTATACGAATGATTTCGACCGTGGGGAACTCCGTCGAGGGCGGAACACATTCGCTCCCGGTTTCGAAAGTGGTCAGTGGGGTGTCACGACTGACGGCTCCGAGATGTATGTCGACCTTTCGTGGCTCGAACAGATACACGATTCGGAGGCTCTTTCGGACGTAGAAGTGGGAAATCCAATGAGTAACGCGAAACTCCCGACGATCGTAACCCGATATGTCCGAGACGATATGTATGTCTCGCTGGACTCGGCGATTAGTGACTGTTCGATGGATCGGCTGACAGATATCGTCGATCTTTACCGAGAGGACGTAGCGGCGGACGAATTTCATCTCGATTCCCGCGGCATTACTAACGGGCAAAACCTCTCTGTCTGTGGTGAACCGCGTGTACAAGCCGGAGAGTTCAGCGTTATCGGTACCGACGAAACACCGCATCTCATCCCTGATGACGGGCGAGAAGAACTCAAACGGCAGTTGGTGTGGCGGGGGATCAAATATAGTTTGGCGCTTGTCGGCGCACTCGCACTCGGCGCACTCTTTCTATTCTGAGGGTATCAGAGTGACGGAGCTGTTTGTGCAACTTCATCCAAGATATTCGCGCCAAGTGTAGTAGTCAGCTCGTATGAAAATCCCGTACCAGGAAATCACAATTCTCAGGCTATAACGAGTCCGTCCACTTGACCTTCCGCCCCGAACAACGGCTCGGGCTGATCTATCGGGCGGACGTCGCCGCACTACTTGAAGCCGTCATCACCGCCGAAGACGTAGAACACAACGCCTACAACACAGGTAGTATCGCCATTAACGCCCAAGAACTGGCCGACGTCGTCATAGAAACCTTCGGCGGGGCGGTCACTTTCGATCATGATGCCGATATCCTTCCGTTAGTTGTGGACACGAGCCACGAACGGGCCGCACGGAGTTCGATTACACAGTCTCTGATCTTGAGACGGTGATGGTCGATCACGCCGCACGACTCCAGTGACGAGTCTCACTTGACTTTCAAGAATGGGTCGTGCGTTGATACGAACCCCGACGTCAGACACGCTTCATTCCGCATTTGAACGGACCCGACGGGACTTCGATCAATGATCGAGTTCTACGTATCTCACGCTCGCACCGACTATTGAGGCTCTTAGAAACTGATACTGGGTGCTGAATACAGATGTTCAGTTCAGCATGGCGCACTTCTACTCGCCCCCTGTATCACGTGTTCAGTTCGAGTAGACACGCGGTTAATCGCGCGTCAATCCCGGTGGCGGTAGTTCTTTGAGGCACTTCGTAATACCTGTAACCATGTCAGAGTACGACCCAGTTGAGTCACCGGATGAAACGACTGTGTTTCCGTACCACGAGCTGACCCCGCCGACGACCACTGACGTCTTCCGTGCTCGCAAGCGTGTCAGTCAGCACCTCCCCAAAACCCCACTGATCCGAAGTGAAGCGTTATCTGCCGAGTTCGACGCCGACGTATATCTGAAACGGGAAGATACGCTGCCGACCGGCGCGTTCAAAGTCCGTGGTGGTGTCAACTTACTGTCGACTCTCGATCCCGAGTTTCACGATCCGGGCGTGATCGCTGCCAGCACAGGCAACCACGGACAATCCATCGCCTACGCCGGACGCCAGTTCGACGTGCCGGTGACTATTGTGGTTCCTGAAGACGCGAACCAGGCCAAGGTCGCGGCGATGGAGCGTCTCGGTGCTACGGTCCTGTTTTCCGGCACCGACTTCGATGATGCCCGCGTACACGCCGAAGAGTTAGCGTCCGAGGAGGGCTATCGATACGTGCATTCGGCGAACGAGCCGGCACTCGTGGCTGGCGTGGGCACGGCCGGCCTGGAGATCGTCGAAGAACTGCCCGACATTGATTATCTGTTTTGTCCGGTCGGCGGTGGATCCAGTGCGTCGGGCTACTGTCTCACCGTTGGGACACTGACCGACGCGACCGTGATCGGGGCGCAATCCGAGGCTGCACCCGCGATGTATCGGGCGTGGGCGAACGACCATCTTGAACCCCAGGACCGAATGGAGACCTTTGCCGAGGGAATTGCCACACGAGTGCCGTTCGCGCTCACAACGCGGTTGCTTCGTGATCGGCTTGATGACTTCCAGCTTGTGAGTGAAGACGCCATCAGGCAGGGGGTTGGTGACCTTTACAGCGGAGAGCGGATTCCAATGGAAGGTGCGTGTGCAGCGAGTCTCGCGGCAATGCGACAGCGTGCAGATGAACTTTCGGGGGCCACTGTCGTTTTCCCGATTTCCGGTCGAAATATCGAGCTTGAAAAACTTGAGACGGTAGTTGCTGCGACTGTCTGACGAGAGGCTGTGTCGTTCTGTTGAGGCTGGATCCCGTGATTTGCATCGTACCTTTGAGCCGGGATCAACGTCTCGGCTGTCGACATCGACCGGTGGAAGATATACGCCCTCTATTCAGCATGGACGTACCATAGAACGATTCGCACGTTCTGTCGATACAAATCTCGGGGTCAGCTGAGCACATCTCGATTGTGATCGCTACGGCAGCGGACGAGGCCGCTGATAACTAATTACCACGCCTTTTATGCTGATTTGATCTACTCTATCCGATCATTCCCCGTCGTCTTGGGCGAGATTTCCACGACCGAGCGAGTAAAACTCGTCGTTGGGACGCATATCGGCGAAGACCGCCATCCGATTCGAGAGGTTGAACACGGCGACCACGCTCGCGATGTCCCAGATCTCCTCAGTCGAGAACCCGACATCCCTGAGCCGTTCGATGGCCCCCTCGTCGACCTCGGCGGGTGATTCGGTAAGCTCAACAGCGACGTCCAACATCGTGCGGTGCTGTTCGGAGAGGTCCGCAGCGCGGTGATTTGTCGCGAGCTGATCGGCGAGTTTCGGCGCGTCAGCGTAGATCCGCAACAACGCGCCGTGGGCAACGACACAGTACAGACAGTCGTTGACGCCCGAGACAGTCACGACCAGCATTTCGATCTCTTCGCGTTCCAGCGTCGTGTCCTCGATGAGTGCGTCGTGATAGGAAAAGAAGGCCCGGAAATGGCTCGGCTTGTATGCGAACGCCGACATGACGTTCGGCGTAAAACCAGCCCGTTCTTGCTCCTCGTCGATGCGGTCGAGAATGTCGTCCGGTACGTCTGCTCTATCGGGGACGGGGAACCGTCCCATGGCATCGTCGTTCATGAGATAGATATCGAAGGACGTGGTAATAATTCGTTCCCTCTTCCGGCGGCCGCCGGGATCTCAGGCGTCACCGTACCAGTCTTCGTTCCGGAACCGCCCCAGCGCGTAGAGGAACAGATATCCGATGACGCCGAGCACAAAAAGCGTCGCCGGGATCAGAAAGGGCCCGAACGTCCCGAAAAGCGTCCGGATCAGTTCGGTCGGAGCGCCCGCTGCTACGACGAACATACACGTTCTTCGACGGGTAAATTGTTAACCGCTCGGATACGCCGGTGGAAACTGCCCATCTCGGAGTGTCGAATCAGTTTTCTGGGCTGTAGTTCGGCGCTTCGTCGGTGATAACCACGTCGTGAGCGTGGCTTTCGGTCTGCCCGGCTGAGGAGACTCGAACAAACTCGCTGCGCTGTTTGAACTCGGGGATCGTCTCTGCGCCGACGTACCCCATCCCCGACTGCATACCGCCGACGAGCTGGTGGAGCTCCGACGAAAGCGGGCCCTTGTACGGTGTCGCGGCTTCGACACCTTCCGGGACGAACTCCTCGTCTTCCTCTTCTTCTTTCAGGTACCGGTCGCCACCGCCGTCGTTCATCGCGCCGACCGAACCCATGCCGCGGTACTGCTTGTACCGTTTGCCGTTCATCGTGATGATTCGTCCCGGTGCTTCGTCGGTCCCGGCGAAGTACGATCCGAGCATGACGGCGTCAGCGCCGGCCGCGATCGCCTTGATCGCGTCGCCGGAGTACCGAATCCCGCCGTCCGCGATAACGGGGACGTCGTGTTGGGTCGCCACGTCCGCGACTTCGGCAACGGCGGTGATCTGCGGCATTCCCGATCCGGAAACGATCCGGGTCGTACAGATCGAGCCGGGACCGATGCCGACCTTGATCCCGTCGGCGAAGTCGGCGACGGCCGCCGCCGCCTCCCGCGTGCCGACGTTCCCGACGACGACATCGGCCTGGACCTCGGATTTGATTTCGCGGGCGGAGTCGATAACGTCGAGATTGTGCGCGTGCGCACAGTCGATGAAGATGATATCGACGCCGGCGTCGTCGGCCGCTCGGGCGCGGTCCGTCTCGAACGGTCCGACCGCGACGGCTGCCAGTAACGCGCCCTCGTCGTCTCTGGCCGCGTTGTCGTACTCTCGGCGTGCGAGAACACCCGCCATCGTCACGAGCCCGGTCAGTCGGTTGCTATCGTCGACGATCGGTACCCGTTCGATCTTGTGTTCGTACATCAACTCCAGCGCTTCCCGGGGGGTGACGTCTTCGCTTGCGGTGACGACCTCGTCGGTCATCGCCTCCCGTACTGCGTCGTATTCGCCGACCTCGAGATACGGCCTGATGTCGGTCCCTGAGATGATGCCGAGGACGGTGTCGTCCTCGTCGATAACGGGTGCGCCGGAGACCCCCTTCCGTTCCATCATCTTGTCGACCTCGCGGACAGTTTGATCGGGGGAAGCGGTCACGACGTCGCGGATAATGAGTTCGTCCGCCCGTTTTATTTGTTCTACTTGCTCGACCATCGCCTCGACGGACATGTTGCGATGGAGCACGCCGAGCCCGCCCTGCCGAGACATTTCGATCGCCAACTCGGCCTCGGTGACCGTATCCATCGCCGCCGACAGCACGGGGAGACTCAGCGTGACGTTCTTGGACACGCGGGTCGTCATGTCGGCGTCGTCCGGCTCGACACGGCTCTCTTTGGGACGGAGCAGCACGTCGTCGAACGTCAGCGCCTCGGGTACACGGAGTTTCTCTGAGAAGGGCTCGTCGCTCGCCATGTAACCGGTCGGACGCCGCGACGCAAAAACGTTGCGAGAGGGACCCTTCTGTGGGTAGACGAGGCATGCCGCGCGGCTGAAGGCTCCGACGCCGCGTCCGGGTTCCGGCCGATAGGGCGTCCGATCGCTTCGATGGACACGACTGTCCATTACTGAATAAATAAGACAGGTATTGCTTCTATCGCCACATTCTGTATGGTTTGTCAAGCCAAAGGGGTGGTACGTCCCTGTTTGTCAGACGTATGCGGGCGCAACCCACACAACATTTATTACAGGCGGCCAACAATCACTCAGTATGGACTCCGCTAGTCCCATCGCACAGTGTATCGCCGGCGAGTACGCTCTCGACACCGGCATTACATTTACAAACGCGATGCGGATCAAAGCGGAGAATACCCTCAAACGGTTCGGCTTCGCCTCTCAGTTCGGCTCCGACCGTCCCGGAGGGTATCGCCATCGCTACCGCCGCTCCTACGGTGAGGGACGCCCTGCCTGACGCATGAGCACGTCCCGCCATCCGGTCGCCTTACGCTTAGAGCGACGCGTCGGTGAAGGCACCCGACTGCTCGGCACGGTGATGGCTCTGCCGCTTTTGGACGGCATCTTCGCGGCGCTCGTCCTCGCGGGAGCCGTCTCCTCGCTGCTCGGCATGGTCGAGGTCGGCCTGCTCATCTTCGGCGGAAGCGCAACCCTCGCGGTCGTGCTCGCCGAGATGGAGGGCACCCGCCGCGAGCGCGTCCGCAACATTCTGCTGGTTGGGGCGCTCGTGGTCCCCTTGGCGGCCGTTCAGGCCGCGATCGCGCCGACCATCGAGTCGTTTCTCGCAATGGAGATCTTCGAGCGCTTCGCGGCGCTCGTCATCCTGTCGATCGCCACGAAGACCGCAAGCGCCACCGTCGGGGAGTACCTGCCCCAGCCGAGTGTCATCATCGGGCTGGGTCTGGTTGCGAGCTTCCGACCGAACGGCTTCGAGTTCGGCTTCGTCTCGGAACCGGTCTACATCCTCTACGGGACCGGAGCCGCCGCGATCGGCGTCGGTTTCGCCCTCGCCGTGGCACTCCTGGGACCGTGGCTCCGCGGAAACGTCGACATCGATCGGTTCCGCTTCGGTAGCGCGGTCGCGCTCGGCGTGTTGCCGCTGACGATCCTGGAGGTCGGTCCGATCACCGGCGACGAACCGTTGGCGCTCGTCGTGCTCGCGATCACGGGCCTGTTGGCGTTCAACCCCGATGGCGCGATCGACGTTCCCGATCCGGCACCCGCGGCAGCAACCGACGGCGGTCCCGACGGTGATGTGGACTTCGAAGACAACAGTGTCGAAGCTGACGAAGGCGACACCGAAGACGGTTCCCCCGGCGTCTCGGACGGCGATCGAGCGCCGTGGCTCTGAGCGGGGCCGAGGCGGTGACCGCAACGGTCAGGCTTAGGACCCTTGCCGTCCCTTGTCCGGTATGGCCGACAACCGCGTCGTCGAAGGGCGCATGGTAACCCCACAAAAGCTCGCCGAACTGATCGAGGGTGAGAGCGTGATGGACGCCGAACCGATCGAAGACGCCGACCGGACCTGTCCCGAATGCGGCGGCAGTGTGATCTCGGTCGGCTACATGCCGAGCGTTACCGAGTTCGTCACCGGGTACAAATGCCAGGATTGCGACTGGAGTGAGACCGATCGCTAATCCGGCAACAGCTGTCCCCAGACCGCTTTTTCGACCAGCGTCACCGTCAGCGGCTCCGTGACTCGGATCCGACACGAGAGGCGCGGATATCCCCACTGCTTGGCCGCCGCATCGTGGTAGCCGGCCGCTGGGACCGATTCCGCGATTCGGACGCCGCAGGTTCCACACAGTCCCCGGCCCCCGCAGTTCGCCATTCGCGAGACACTCCCGTAGACCTCGAAATCGTGGTTTAACAGCGCGTCTCGCAACACCGTTCCGGCCGGCACCTCGATCGTCGTCTCGTCCGCCCCGTCGTGGACCGTCACCGGAACCAGATCGCCCATGTCCCCCGTTCGGCCGCCGGAAGTATATACCTGTAGGAGGCCGCTAAAGATTGTCCGGAGAACGCTCAACGCTCAACCCTCGAAGCGATCGGTCGAATCGAAACCCCTTTACCGAAACCGGAGATAGTAGGCGACGCGGGGACGTGGCCAAGCCAGGCATGGCGGCTGACTCCAGAGGCCACGCGCCCGGTGACGAGACTCCAGACTGATATACCGAGCGACCGGCTGATCACCGGTTCGCGTTGACGACCCTCTGGAGAACCGAGGCGCACACCGGAGATATCAGTAGATCGGGGGTTCAAATCCCTCCGTCCCCATAACCTCACTTCGCTCGGTAGAACCGCACCGTACAGCCGTGCTACCGCCGCTGAATCTTATGATTCCCCATGAAAATACAAACACCCGGCCAGGGGGAGATACCGATTCTGGTGCGTCCCATCGACTGTCGGAGTGACGGCGGCATCGATCGCGAACCAAGCCACCCGGTGACCGAGAACACAAAAGCGCTGTCGGGATCGGGATTCGTCAAAGACAGCTCTCTGAAACAGATTGATCAGCTCTACCAGCGGAGTGGATTCGCTCAGCCCGATCGGCCAGAAGCTTTATTCAAACCTGGCCAAAATTCATGAGGTACGGTAGCATGGTACACAAAGCTCGGGAAACAGAGCGACGGCAAGCAGAGGACGTCGCAAACGAGTTCATCGAGGAGGATCTACTGCCCGAAAACGTCGAAAACGACGTACTCCGTCATCTTGAGAGAGAAGAGTCCATACGAGCCCTGCGGATCATTCTTCGACACCGCAAAGGTCGGGTGTGACAACATCACAGTGCCCGACCCATTGGCTGTCCATGATTTGTGCCGACCTGAAAGATAGACGGTTACGGAGCGCTCATCGCTTCAAGGCCCAGGTTACGGCCGGTCACCGTTGGGAACCTTATTACGGCCCCATCGAGAACAGTAGATAATGAACACAATGCAGCGATCTACACCGAAGCCAGAAGAACTCGGGGACAGACCCGACGCCGGAGGAGAACTATGGCCCTCTCGCTGAATCTGGTTCTCACCGCCCTCGCTACGACGCACATCCTAATGTTCGTCTTCGGTATGTGGACCGCTTCGTTCATTCAGGGCAAACCGATCGGAGAGATACTCACAGAGGCGAAACGATAACCGAGACGGTTCGCAAATTCTGCCCCCGATAGAAAATTATCCAGACGCGTGTTTTGTAGGGCTACAGCCGCGTGTAGACGCAGACTCGACCCCTCAGTGAGTGGACGTGGATCCCGTCACGTACCGTCGAACCTGACGGCCCGATTAAGTGACATCCTTGTAGATGATTCGCCCAATTACCGGATCGGTTTTTCAGTTTTCTACAGTGATTCTGCTGATGGGTTTATGAACGGATCGGCCGAAGAACCACCTGTGGTAGCATGCCCCAACGACGGTCCAGATGGAACGAACAGCAGGCGGAGGCGGTCGTTACCGAGCTCTTGGATCGGTGGTCACTTTCGGACGCTGTCGAACAGGAGGTAATGAATCATCTCGATCGGGGTGAGTCCATCCAGGCGCTGGAACGCGTTCTGGAAGACGGGAGCCGCGATGCTGCGGCCGACGATTAGCGGTTCCTGTTGGCTATCAGTCTCACGCAGCGTTGTTGTCTCGGAAAGTCCAAGCGTCTGTGCGACCCGTGGTTTAGTCCACGGTGATCGACATAGCTATCAGATATCGTACCCGTACACCGGTCCTTCTGCGTCGTCGTCTGTAGTCTCGGATTCGGCTTCCGTATCGTCGCTTTCGATCCGTTCGGAGGCGTCAGATTCAGACTCGCCGCTCTCTGACGCCTCTCTCGTGTCGTCGCCGTGAGCGATTCGAAACAGTTCCGCGGCCTGTTCGTCGTCCACCGCGATCATCTCGACGGGAATACGACTGAGTCCGGCGACCTCTGCCGCGGCGACCTGTTTGTGCCCGGTGATGATGGTTCCGTTCTCCCGGACGACTGGGAACGCTCCGGGAAACTGGTTCCGGTAGGCCTGTCGAATGGTTTCAGCCGTGGGTGGTTCGGTGAGTTCGTACTCGGGATGGGGATTGAGATCATCGACCGCACAAAACTCGATACGTTTTGTCGGACGGAGCACCTCGACGGCCGTACACGTCGGAAGAAACACACTGCCGATCGATTCCTCGGTCGTCGTGTTCGCCGCATCGTGGAGCACCACACTCCCTCGGTCAGGATCGGTGCGGCCGGCCCACCCTTCGAAAACGCCGACCTCGCTGTGTACACGCACGTAATTGCCGCGAAGTGTTTCGTCGACGGCGTTGCTAAACGAATCGTCCATATAAACTGGGGGAACCCAGCGATAAAAAACGTAGCGCACAGCACACCTATCGATGAACGCTGGGTCGGATCCTGGGTTCTCACGGTTCGATCGAACGGAGAG
>Ga0209946_1000629_pt1 | contig 14474 bp, 17 predicted proteins | sample SalPon2_A_H2O_MG_FD_185704 | JGI IMG/M metagenome (GOLD analysis project Ga0209946, IMG submission 185704) | Salt pond water microbial communities from South San Francisco under conditions of wetland restoration - Salt Pond MetaG R2_A_H2O_MG... | ecosystem: Environmental > Aquatic > Non-marine... | reverse complement strand
GACCGGGTTCGTCGCCGTGAGGGCGGTCTCGACGCCGTTGGGCTCGTCGCCGTCGGGGTCGGCCTCCTCCTCGACGAACCGTCGAACGTCGTCGTCGGCCTCGGCGAGGGTCTCGCTGATCGGGTGGTCCGGCGCGAGCGCGAAGAACGTCGCCCCGAAGACCGTGTCGGCACGGGTGGTGAACGCTTCGACGTCGCCGTACTCGCGGTCGGGACCGCCGACCGAGAAGGGCAGTGTCGTCCCGCCCTGGCGGCCGATCCAGTTGCGCTGCATCTGCCGGACGGAGTCGGGCCACCCCTCGAGGTCGTCGATGTCGTCGACGAGTTCGTCGGCGTACTCGGTGATCTTCAGGAACCACTGCTCGAGGTCGCGGGTCCCGACGGGGGTGTCACAGCGCCAACACAGTTCCTCGTCGCCCTCGACCTGCTCGTCGGCCAGGACGGTCTCGCACTCGGGACACCAGTTGACCTCGGCGTCGCGGCGCTCGGCGAGCCCCTCCTCCAGGAAGCGTTTGAACAGCCACTGGTTCCACTTGTAGTACTCGGACGTACAGGTCGTGATCTCGCGGTCCCAGTCGTAGCCGAAGCCCATCGACCGCATCTGGCCTCTCATCGTCTCGATGCAGTCGACGGTCCACTCGCGGGGGTCGGTGTCGCGCTCCTTGGCGGCGTTCTCGGCGGGCAGCCCGAACGCGTCCCACCCCATCGGGTGGAGCACGTCGTCGCCGCGCATCCGCCGATAGCGGGCGTAGGCGTCCGTGATCGTGTAGTTCCGGACGTGGCCCATGTGGAGCTGTCCGGACGGGTAGGGGTACATCCCGAGGACGTACGTCGGGTCCTCGACGTCGTCCGGGGTCCGGTACGCGGAGGCGTCGTCCCAGGCCTCCTGCCAGCGTCGTTCGACCGCGGCGTGGTCGTATCCGTCGTCGTGCATGGAGCGGAAGTTATCCGACGTTCCGGCGGTTCGGCCCTTAAACTTTCCATCCGGGCCTGACGTGCCCGCGAACTGGGAACGAGGGTAAAACGTCATACCGTCGCGGGTTCAAGGGTGGGGTATGGTCATAGATACCACACTGGGGCGGCTGCGAGGGGCGGTGCGATCGGTTCGGGATCCGGCGGGCGGGGACGATCAGTTGGCCAACCCGAAGGTCGCGGCGGCGGCGCTGCTCGTGGTCGTGTTGCTCCCGCTCGTTCCCTTCCTCGCTGTCGTGTTGACGATCTCGCGGACGCTGAAGGGCGTCCGGCGGCGGGTGTCCTGGGAGTGATACTCCGGCGGGAGCCGAACGGAACGGCCCCACTGGAACGCCGATACCGTATCGAGAACTAATCCGAATCCGGGATGGAAACCACGCGGCGTGAGTCACGGATCCGTTCGGTCGCGGTACGTGTTCACCTCGACGTCGGGTATCGGCTCGAAATCGCCGGGATTCCCCGTCACTACCGGTTCGTCAACGTGGCGAGCGGCCGCCCCGACGAGTATATCCATCGGGGAAACACGGTTCCCCTCACGCCGAAGTTCCCCGTCCAGTCGGCCGGCCAGCTTCGCTATCCGCTCGTTGGTCTCGACGATCGGGCGCGAATCGAGCACCGTCTGGATCTTCGCGACTTCCGCGTTCGGTCGTTCGGTGTACCCGACTCCGACGTACAGTTCGTAGACGACAGTCGCCGGCACGCGCTGGACGGTCTCCATCCCCTCGATGGTCGCGGCCCGTTCGACCGCACCCTCCTGGCCGTTCATCAGGTCGATGAGAAACGAGGTGTCCAGAATCATCCCGCGTTACTTTCGAAGCGATCGATCGTAGCATCGACGTCGTCGAGGGTATCCGCATCGACCTCCTCCAACGCCTCCCGCATCTCCGTCGCCTCCTCGTCCGAGAGGATCCCCACGAGGTCCAGAAGCGACGCGCCCCCGATGAGTCGATCTACCGCTTCGGAGAACGTCTCGCCGTCCCGTTTTTCGTCTTTGATCCGCTCGTAGACGCCCTCCTCCAGCCGCACGTTCTTTGTGCCCATGTCGAATCGTGTACGGCGTATACAAATAGGGCTTTCGAGCCAGTCGGTTCCCAGCGGAATCCGACCGCGCGTTACAGCGTCGACCGCACCGACCGTCGTTTATAAGGCCCGGTCGATCGCCTCGGCGGTCGCCTCGCCGACGCCCTCGACCGCGGCGAGTTCCTCGATCGAGGCGGCGCGGACGCCCTCGACGCTGCCGAAGCGGCCGAGCAGCCGGCTTCTGAGTTCGGGGCCGACGCCGGATACCTCGTCCAGCGGCGTCGAGACCGAATCGCGGACGCTCCGGTGGTACTGGACGGCGAAGCGGTGGGCCTCGTCGCGGACGCGCTGCAGCAGGTGCAACGCGGGGTCGTCGTCGTCCCACGCGCGGACACCGTCGGCGGTGATCACGCGCTCGTCGGCCTTCGCGAGGCCGACGACGGGGACGTTCCAGCCGACCGCCTCGATCGCCTCGCGGGCGGCGTTTCGCTGGCCCTCGCCGCCGTCGACCAACAGCAGATCGGGGTCCGGGCGGTCGTCGCGGCCCGCCAGCGCCCGCTCGGCGCGCCACCGCAGCAAAGCTCCCATGTTCGCGTAGTCGTCGTTGGTCTCGTCGAGTTTCTTCCGACGGTAACCGCGCTTTTCGGGATCGCCGTCGGCGAAGACGACGTCGCTGCCGACGACGTCGCGACCGCCGGCGTGGCTCACGTCGAAGCCCTCGATCCGATCGACCCGGTCGATCCCGAGGCGTCGGGCGAGTTCGCCCGCCGGGTCGGTCCCGCCCGTCCGACGGCCGGCGTTCTTGATCGCCAACTCGACGAGCGTCGCCTCCCGCCCCGCGCCGGGTACCCGGACGGAGACCCCCTCGGCGTCGAGCCACCGGTCGAGATCGGGGTCGTCGTAGCGCTCCGGCAACAGGAGCGCGTCGGGCAGCTGGCGGTCGGCGTAGAACTGCGGGACGAAGGCGGCGAGGACGGCCGCGACGCCCGCGCCCGATTCGGGGGCGTCGACGCGGTGGCGCTCGCGGTCGACCAGTTTGCCGTCCTCGCTGTGGAGGCGGGCGACCGTCGCCGCTTCGCCCTCGATCGCCACACCGAGGACGTCGACGCGCTCCTCGCGCCCGCCGACGACGGCCTCGCCGCCGCCCCCGTGGAACGCCTCGACGGCGTCGAGTTCGTCCCGGAGAGCCGCCGCGCGCTCGAAGGCCTGCTCCTCGGCGGCCTCGCCCATCCGCCGCCGGAGCGGTTCGGCCAAAGCGCCCGTCTCGCCCTCCAGAAACCGGATCGCCGATTCGACGTCCTCGGCGTACGACTCCGCCGAGATTTCGCCGGTGCAGGGGGCGCTACACAGCCCCATCTCGTGGTCGAGACAGGGCCGCTCGCGGCCCTCGTACTTGTGGTCCGAACAGCCCCGGAGGCCGTAGATCCGCCGGATCGCCTTCAGAACCGTCTCGACGCGGCCCTTGTCGGTGAAGGGGCCGAAGGCTGTCGCGCCCGCGTCGGGGTCGCGGGTCACCTCGATCCGCGGGACTTCGTGGCGCGTGATCGAGATGAGTGGGTAGGACTTGTCGTCCTTCAGTCGGACGTTGTACCGCGGTTGGTGGCGCTTTATTAGGTTCGCCTCGAGCAACAGCGCCTGCGTCTCGGTGTCGGTGACGGCGAAGTCGATCCGGGCCGCGGTCTCGACCATCCGGCGGATCCGCTCGCTTCTCGGGTCGGCGTACGAGCGCACCCGCTCGCGGATGTCGACCGCCTTCCCGACGTACAGCACCCGGTCGTCGGCCTCGAACAGGTAGACGCCCGGATCGTCGGGCAGCGCCGACGCCCGTTCGCGAACCGCCGCCGCGTCCATGTCCGGATCGAGGGGCTACGATCGTATCAGCGTGACGCGTCGGGACGCGAACGGGGACGGTCGAAGGCGCCGCGACGACGCGGACGAGCGGACCGACCGAACGTTGAGGTGGCCGGCGGCCGAACCGCCGGTATGGAGAAGACGCCGCGTGGAACGTCCGTCGGCGTCGACGACCCCTACGCGGTCGTCGAGCGATGCGACTTTCTCACCGACGACGGGCGCTGCCGGTACGCCGCCGAGCACGGCCACAACGACCCCGAGTTCGCGCGAGCGCGTCGCGCCGACGACCTCCGGTGTCCGGCTGCCGACCCCGAGGGTGAGTGGGCGTGGAGCGATTGCCCGAAGTTCCGCGCGACCGACACCGGGCGGACGTGTCGCCGCTGTGGGCTCGCGGAGCGGCGACTGGCGGCCGAGGGGAGCCGGCCGCTGCTCGAGGAGCACCACCTCGAGTACGCCGACGACGACCGAGCCGAACTGACACACGAGATCACGGTGTCGCTGTGTCGGTGGTGTCACGCGAAGGTCCACGGCTCGTGGGCGCGGATCGACGACGACGTCGAACCCGACCCGGAGGCGCTGGCGGCCGCCGAGGGGCGGCGCTCGGCGGAGCGCGCCGAGTTCGCCTTCGAATCGGCCGCCGACCGGTACCGGGACGAGTGATCGCCCCGAAACGACTGGTCACCGTCACTGGGGCGCGAGCCGACGTTTGTCGCGGTGTCGGGGACCCGAACGCGTGAACGGGCACACAGATGCGATATATATGACCAAGTTCCGTAAGAGTATTAGTATTTCAGCCAGAGTGTCCAGATATGATGGAAGACACTGAAAGCACGGTGGGGACCGACGACGAACGTGTCCAGGGTGCCTACGACTACTGTGAGGGTCGATCGGCCTTCATCATCGCCGACGTCGGGACGGACGACGCCTGGATCGCGGTCCCGGAGGGCCAAGAGGCCGCCGTCGAGGCCTGCCGGTAGGGTTCCGGGCGTACGCGTCCGTAATCGAGCAGTGTAAAACAGTTCTCGACGGGTCCTGGAGACCGCCGGAGTGGTGCGAAACGGCTCGTTCAGGCGTTCCATTTCCATCGAGCCTAGTAGTGGAAACTCGCACGGCGGCCGGCCGGAACGCGGGCGCCGTCGGGTGGGCGTCCGTCACCGGGTCTCGAAGGCGTCGGGCGGGCGGCCGGCCTCGTCGAGGACGTCGTCGCCGACGAGGATGGGACACTCGACGCGGAGCGCCACGGCGATGGCGTCGCTCGGGCGGGCGTCGAAGGTGAGTTCGCGCCGCTCGCCGCCGCCGTAGCGTTCGGCGTCGATCTTCGCGAGGAACGTGCTCCCGGAGAGGTCGTCGATGCGGACCCGATCGATCGCCCCGCCGAACTCCGTCAGCATCTCGACGAACAGGTCGTGCGTCAACGGCCGCTCGAAGGGGCGACCGTCGAGGGCGTGCGAGATGGACTTCGCCTGGTCGGTGCTGATGAAGATCGGCAGCGCCTGCCCGCGCGCCCGCAGGATGACGGCCGGGGCCTCCTCGCTCCCCTCGTCGTCGACGCTGACCCCGAGCCCGCTGACGGTCGCCTCGTGTGTCATCGATTGGCATTCGACCGACCGCCACCAAAGCTTTTCGCCTCGGGCGTCGAGGCGCCGACATGGGAGACGGCTACGTAGTCGCGGCGAAGCCCTCCGCCCGTCGGGTCAGCGAGGCGGTCGGGGCGTGGGTCGCCGCGTCGGGGTGCCGGCGGCGCTTCGACTCGAAGGCAGCGGCCCGCGAGTTCGCGCGCGAGGCCAGCCCCGAGGGCCGGACGCTGTGGGTACAGGACGCCCACCCGCTCGATCCGGCCGAGGCGGACGGCTACCTCCTGGCCCGGCGGAGCAGCCGCCGGGGCAACGAGGTCGAACTGCCGGGCGAGCAGGTCGGCCTCCCGACGCGGCGGTGATGGCGGGGAGAGGAACCGTGGGCGGCGGCGGACCGGCGGCCTTTTGACCGAACCGCCGCAAGCGGTGGTATGAACGACGAGCGCGGGACGGATCGGCGGGACGGGAGACGCCGGAAGGCGGCCCTGATCGTCGTCCCGCTGTTCGTGCTCGGGGTGGGGAACGTCGCCCTGATTCTCCAGTGGGACATGAACCCCGTGTGGGGGGCGCTGTTGATCCCGCCGGTGATCTTCATCTCCGCGCTCGGCTGGATCGCCATCGAGGGCGGTATCGCGGGCGGGACGGGCGGAGGCGGCGGGGAGGCGTAGTTCGGGCCGGAGGCGTCGCCGCTCCGCGCCCGCCGGCGGCGCTGTTGGGGCGTCGCCGGGCGGAAGGAGCGCCGAGGGTGAGATTTGAACTCACGTGTCCTGACGGACAGTTGCTCTCGAAGCAACCGCCTTGGCCGGGCTAGGCTACCTCGGCTCGTCTCCACGTCCGACGGTATCGAGTTTATGCGTTTCGATCGACCGTCGACACCCGCCGCTCGGGGGCGGGTCGTCGAAAAAGATCGGTCGTCGATCCGCGGCGGGCGATCAGTCGTCGGCGAGCGTCCCCGAGGCCGACGGGACGTCCAGGATATCGCCGGAGACGACACGCTCGTTGGAGGCGACGTAGCGCAAGAGCAGGAACGCGAAGATGTACTTCGCGACCACGTCGAGCAGGCTGTAGGCCCAGGAGGTGACACCGACCGGCAGGACGGCGATGCCCTCGACGCCGAGCGCCCACACGATCGGGTAGGCGATCCAGAGGACGACCGTCAGGAGCTTCAGCGTGTTGAAGATGCCCGCAGTGCCGGCGGCCGCCGCGTCCTCGGGCCACTTCACTAGCAGGATGTAGACGACGACCGCGAAGCACGCACAGCTAATGAAGTACCAGAACCACCGCAGGGCGTGCGACGACGTGGTCAACGCGGCGGCGAGCCCCGTGATGCACATCGCGATGTCGAACGTGATGGCGGTGAAGATCGACGTCGCGTCGGAGCCCGCGAGCAGCCCGAGCGCGAGCAGGATCGCGGGCGTCGACAGCGCCCACGTCAGATAGCGGCCCCACAGCGAGACGACGCCGTCGACCGACTCGCCGCCGATCATCACCGAAGCCCCTTCGGCCGCGTGTCCGGCCGGCATCTCGAGGATACCGACCGTGAGCCCCGAGGCGAGTCCGGTGTAGCTCGCGACGGAGACGGTCGGCACGAGGAGTACCGAGACGGCGATGAGCTTCGCGCGGGGATCTTCGAGATCCTTCGTCATGAAGACGAAGAGCAGAAGTGACAACCCCGCGAGCGCGATGTTCACGTACAGCGAACTCGCGAGGAGGGGATCGCCGAGGACGTATTCGAACAGGTCGGTCTGTGTCACCGCTTGCTGTTGCAGCACAGCGGGCGATTCCGTCACCGGCGGCTGTATCTGGTGGTGTGTCATGGCACTACATCCTTGTTCGGCGACCACCCATATAAAAGACGACCCCCGCTAGTTGGAACAGGACGGCCGGAAGCGGGATCGAGGCCCGTGCCGCGCGTTTTTCGCGGGATCCGTTTCGGGTGTGAGCGGTGTCGAGTCGGGGAGGGGGGCGGCAGCGCTCGTTCGGATCGTTCGGCGACGCGCGTCGGGCCGGGGTTCCGGCGGCTACAGCCGCGCCCGGAGGGTTTCGAGGGTCCGTTCCAGCTCCCGCCGGTTGAGCCGGTCGGCGAGGGGGGCGAGCACCGCTCGGAGGGGCGCCGGAAGGCCCGGATCGTACGCGGCCGCGTACGTCACCCGCGTCCCCTCGGTCACCGGTTCGAAGGTCCACTCGATGCGCCCCTCGATGTCGCCGGTCATCTCGAAGACGATCCGCTCCGGCGGTTCGTGTTCGATGCCGCGGACTTCACCCTCGAACCGGAGGCCGAGCAAGCGGTAGACGTAGCGCGCTCGTTTGCCACCGTTGTCGAGCGTGCCGAGCGTTTCGACTGTGCGCAGCCGCGGCGAGATCCGGGCCTGATTCTCCGGGACGTCCATGTATTCGAAGGCCGCCTCCGGCGGGCGGTCGACGGTCGTGGTCGCGGTCGCCTCCATGCGGGCGGTTGGAGCGTCGCGGCAATATACCCCTTGGATCGGGCGCGTCACCGCGCGTAAAGCCCCTGTTCGAGATCCATCGCCGTCACGACGACGACGTGCGGGAGGGTGAGCACCGCGATCAGAACGAGGTAGGTCCCGACGAGGTCGAGCGGATCGGCGACGGTTCCGGGCACAGCGAAGTAGAGTACCACGAGCAGCCCGAGCGAGGCGGCCGTCAACGGGGCCGCGTCCCGCGTGAACGATGCGAGCGCGGCCCCGTAACGCCGCGCGCGCAGCGACGCGGCGGCGGCCGGATCGACCGCGAGGAGGCGGACGATGTGTCTGAGAGCGTGCCACACACAGAAGTACAGCCCGATCGCGAGAACCGGCGGCACGGTCGCGAAGAAGGCGACGAGCAGCGCGGTCTCGGCAGCGTCGAGTGCGAGAGTGCGACGGTCGCCGCCGGCCGTCGCGACGAGTCCGACGGCCACGGAGAGACAGACGAGGGCCGCGATCACCGCGACGACGATCGCCCGCGACATCGGGGTAAAGAGGACCGACAGCGCCGCCGGGGCCGCGGGATCGAAGAGGCCGGCGAGCGTCCCGACGACGAGTTCGTACTGGTCGGGAAAGGCGACGAACGGGACCGCCATCGGGAGCGAGCCCCGGGCCGCAGCCGCCAGGAGGCGCCCGGTCCGGCCGGCCGGGTGCTCGCCGCCGGCGAGGGCGACGAGGGGATAGACGTCGCCCTGCCCCCAGTGGACCCACGTCAACAGGACGAATCCGACGACGGCGGCGACGGGCGCGAGAAACCAGACGATCGCGTAGGCGCCGCCCACGACGAGGTACAGCGCGCCGACGGCGGCCAGCCACCGCCCGGTGACCGCCTCGCCGCGCGTCCGGGGGATGGCGAGGTGATCGACCGCGCCGTGTGGCAGCCCGAGGAGCACGGCGCTGACGGCGAGCGGGAGCAACTGATACGCCAGGGGGACGGAGACGCCGGCCGCGAAGACGAGCGTCGCGGCCGCGACGACGAGCCAGCCGGGGACGAACGCGAGCCGAGAGAGCGCCGTCCGCGTGCCGGTCGGGGCGCGACGGTCGCGTCGGGTCTGTCTGTCGGTGAGTGGTTCGGGCACGGGGTTCGCTTTGGCCGGCGGTCAGGTAGTGGTTCGGTCGGGATCGTCGGCCCGCCGCTCGTCGGGGTCGGTCGTCGCGACCGGCGGGTCGGCGGGCGGGAGCAGCCCCCTGAGAGCGGGCGGGAACGCGTCTCGGACGTCGGGAGCGACTGTGGGCCACTGGTCGACGAGCCACAGGTACAACACCAGTCCCTGGACGATGAAAGCGTTCGTCAGCAGGAAGAACACCGCCTCCTCGACCGGCAGGCCGAGGGGCGCGATCCCGAGCGTGTAGGTGTCCGAGAGGATCCAGAGGCCGTTCGTGATGGCGAAGCGGTCGATCACCCAGAGGTACGCGGTCGGAACGCCGATACCGGCGGCGACGGCCCGCCGAGCGCGGAGCAGGTGCGGCCACCCGAAGGCCCACTGGATGGCGAGGACGGGGCTGGCCCACGCGAGGATGGCCCCCAGATACAGCGTCGAGGGGCCCGCGAGAAGCAGGCCGACCCCGATCGCAGCGACGGCGGCCCCGGCCCCGAGGCCGAGGAGGCGCGTCCGGACGGACAGGCGGAGGTCGCCATCGGTCGGGACGTCGAGGTTGTAGAGCCACAGCGCGACCAGGATCGGCTGGAGGACGAAAAACAGGTACTCCCCGGCGGGGATGGCGCTGGCGGAGACCGAAACGACACCCGAACCGTAGGTCCAGACGCCCCGCTCGATGAGGAGTGCGTCCCACGGCGTCGTGTAGCCGACCGCCAGTGCGACGATCACCCCGACGCCGATAAACGGGACCCGACCCCACAGCGCGGCGGGCCGGAGGTACGCCGCGGCCGCGACGAACAGCACCGGCGGTAGGACGAACGCGAGGTGGAACCCCAGATACGTCGTCGGCGTCATCGTTTCCCCGTCCCGGTCGTTCCAGCTGACTCCCCGGGGCGCGGCGTCGGCAGGAACGCTCGGAACCGCCGATCGATGAGCATACGTGATTCTTCGCCCGGCATATATAAATCGACGCCGCCCGACTAGTTGGGCTGGGGCGGGGACTCGATCTCCTCGAGGAACTCCCCCATGATCTTTGATTGGGCGGCCCGCAGGTGCTGGTGGAACGTCGATCGGGTGATCCCCATGGAGTCGGCGATCGACTCGCCGGAGACCGGGCGGGGCCACTCGAAGTAGTCGGTCAGGTACGCTTTCTGGACGGTCTCGAGCTGTCGGTCGGTGAGTTCCTCGCGGAGCGATTCGACGAGTTCGGCCCGGGAGTTCGGATCGCGCTCGCGGCGCCGCTGGGCGGCCAACGAGAGGCCGCCGTAGCGATCGAGAACGGTCTCGACGAGCGTGTTCGGGTTCGCCGTCCGCGGGACCTCGACGCGGAGTTCGACGCTGTCTCGGTCGGCGGTCAGCCCCCGGATCGAGCCGTTGTGGTCGAGCACCGTTCGGACGATCGATTCGCCGACCGGGACGATCTCGAGGAGACACGCGTCGTCGTAGGTGGCGACCGTACGCACCTCGGGGGGGTCCTCGAGCGTCCCGGCGGCCCTCTCGACGGCCTCGGGGTCGACCCCGGAAGCGAGGACCGAGAGGACGAACTTGCCGTCGCTCCGGGAGACGGCGCCCCGATACGCGATCTCACAGTCCGCCCGGTCAGCCAGCTCGGCGATCACGGGGGCGGGGGGGCCGCCGGTGAACGTCAACTCGATGTACTCGTCGGTGGCCAACAGCCGCTGGCTCTGGAGGGCGTTGATGCCGGTGCCGATCATGCGGCCGAGCGCCTCGAACACCGCGGTCTCGTGATCGTCGAGGGAGGCGGCCCGGGAGACGTAGATGACCAAGACGCCGTAGTCGGCGTCGCGGTACCGCAGCGGAATCGACGCGACGCCGCCGTCGGGAGGCGCAAAGCGGCGATGCGGCGAATCAGAGGGGAGCGACTCGGTCTCGGTGATCGTTACGGTACCGGTCTCGATGGCCTCGGTAGTGGGATCGCCGGGGGTATCCGCCGGGACGAAGAGCTCGTCGACCCCGCCGCATCCGGCCCGCTCGCCGGCGACGATCCGGTTGCTCGTCGCCTGGCGGGTGCCGAACCACGCCGCCTCGTAGTCGTTGGTCTCGAGGATCGCCTTGCAGACGCGTTCCTCGAGCTCGGCCCGAGAGGTGCTCTCGACCGTCGCGGCGGTCACGCGCTGGACGATCCCGTCGATCCGAGCCAGGAGGCGTTCCCTGGCCCGGCGGTCGGCGCGGAGCTGCTCGGCCTGCCGCCGGACCTGGAGTTCGACCTCCTTCCGTTCCGTGATGTCGGTCTGGAAGCCCAGATAGTGCGTGAGTTCCCCGTCGTCGTCGCGGACGGGCGCGATGTTCAGTTGGTTCCAGAAGGGCTCGCCGTTCTTCCGGTAGTTGAGTATCTCGACGGAGGCGGCCCGCTCGTCGTCGACGGCCTGCCGGAGCCGCGCGACCGTCTCGGGATCGGTCCCCTCGCCCTGGAGGAATCGGCAGTTCCGCCCGAGGATTTCGTAGGTGTCGTAGCCGGTGAGACGCTCGAACGCCTCGTTGACGTATATCAGCGGCTCGTCGGGTTCGTGCGGATCCGCGATCGTGATGCCGACGGGCGCCTCGTCCATCGCCAACTCGGCGAGTTTCAGGTTCGCGGCCGTCGGATCCGGCTCCTCGACAGTCTCCGAGACATGGTTCCGGCGGGCCTGTTCGATCGCGCGATCGACGATCCCGTCCTCGGCCGGCTCGTCGCTGGCTGCGACGTAGGCGGTCACGTCGGCATCGACGGCGGCCTCGGCGACGGCCTCGTCGCCGTCGGCCGTATAGAGGATGACCGGCAGCGTCGAGGACGATTCGCGGATAGAATCCAGGAGATCGATCCCGTTGCGCTCGCCGAGCGTGTAGTCGGTGACGACGCAGTCGACGTCACCCTCGTGAACGGCATCGAGAGCGTCGTCGACCCCGGATGCCGTTGTCGTCTCGACGAGATCCTCGGGAAACGCCTCGGAGACGGCCGGGCGGGTGGGCGCCGTACCGACCAAGAGCACGTCGAATGCGAGCATTGGCGTGTCCGTAGGGGCCGGGCGTTCAAAAGGGCCTCGGCGGACGCGCCGGGGAACGGCTCGGCGCGTCCCGGCCGACGGGGCGTGCGGACTGCGTCAGTGGTCGCCGCCGATGACGACGACCGGGACGGGCGCGGCCTCGAGCAGCCGCTCGGCCGTGCTCCCCAGGACGAGGCGTTTGAACCCCGATCGGCCGGTCGCCCCGACCACGACCGCGTCCGCCCCGACGTCCTCGATCGATTCGAGGACGCACTCGTAGGGCGGCCCCTCGAGGACGGCGGTGTGGCACTCGACGCCGGCCTCGGCGGCGGCCTCGGCGGCGCGTTCGACGGCGGCCTCGGCGTCCGCTCTCAGATTCGCGCGGACCTCCTCGGGGTCGATGATGGCGTTGTCGTATGCGGTCCGGGTCTCGACGACGGAGACGGCGTGGAGCGTCGCCCCCGCCGACGCGGCGAGTTCGAGGGCGTGATCAAGCGCGGCCTCGGCGTCCGCGCTACCGTCGGTCGCAAAGAGGATCGTCCCGTACATGGCCCTCGGTAGGCCGGCAGAGATAATAAACCCGGACGCCGGGGCGATCGAAACCGGAGCGGCGGCGACCGCCGCGAACGCGCCTCAGCGATCGGAAGCGGACTCCGTATCCGCCCCGACCTCGCGGGCTGCGACCGCCGCGAGCAGTTCGGCGAGGCGGTCGGCCGCCGCCGCGAGCAGCTCCGCGCCGAGTTCGGCGTCGCCGTCACGAGGGTCGCCGACGACGCCGCTGTCGGTGAAGGAGTCGGAGTCGTGTGCGAGGTTGGTGCCCGCGACCCACTCGCCCCACCCTTCGGCCGCGCCGGCGACGGCGGCCTCGATTCGGTCCTCGCGGATCGATTCGGGGGCGAGGTGTCGGATCACCGCGGTCTCGGCCGGGCCGGCGTGGCCAAACTCGAACTCGACCGCATCGAACCACGTGTAGCCGACGGCGTAGGCGCCGCCGTCGCGGGTCGCCCGCGCGCAGAGCTCGTCGATCGCGTCGGTGTTGCCGCCGTGGCCGTTGACCACGACGACCCGGTCGAAGCCGCTCGCGGCGAGGCTCTTGAGCGTCTCGCCGACGTACGACCGGAAGGTGTCGGGCGAGACCCAAAGTGTCCCCTCGAAAGCGCGGTGTTCCTCCGCGATCCCGACGGGGATCGTCGGGGCGACGACCGGACGCTCGCCGGTCGAGTCGGCGTATCGGTCCGCTCCGGCGTCGGCGATGGCGGCGGCGGTCATCGAGTCGACGCCCAGGGGGGCGTGGGGACCGTGCTGTTCGGTGCTGCCGACGGGCAAAAGCGCGAGGTCGGTGTCGGCGTCGCGGGCGTCGGTCCACGTCGACTCGGCGAGTCGCATTCCCCGTTACGCGATCAGGAGGTCCTCGCCGCGCTCGACGCGAACCGTACACGGCGGGGAGATCTTGTTGTACGCGCGGCGGAGGGCGTCCTTTGCGACCTCGGCGTCCTCGGGGTGACACCAGATAGTAAAGAGGCGCTCGCCCTTGCCGATCCGGGCGGCCGTGCCGACGATCTTGCCGAAGGACTGCCGCATCCCGTCGGAGACACGGTCCGCGCCCGCGCCGGTCGCCTGTTTGTTCTCCCGGATGACCTGGTGGGGGAACTTCCGGAGGATCATCTTGTAGTCGCCACCCTCGCCGAGTTCCTTGAGCATCCGGCGGTTCGCCGAGAGCCGGGAGGCCTCGAGCGAGCCGTGGCGGATCTGGACCTCCTCGTCGACGAGGAGGCTGATCTGGACCTCGTAGTCGTCTGGCTCGGCGTCGAAGTTACCCATCTTGTACTGGGCCACCTTCGAGCCGGGGATGCCCGTGATGTACTCCCGTCGGGTGTAGGAGGGCTTGTCGATGTCCCGGTACATCGAGGCCGGCTTGTCACTCATAGTACGTCGTGTGAGGGTCAGTTCGCTGATAAAGGCTTCGAAGCGACGGCCCGGCGGGGCGGCGTATCGGTCGGGAACGCCGCGTGCGGCGCCCGACTACGCGGTATGTCGTCCCGCCGCCGTATTATTTATAAACCCTGCTCGGAGTCGGCGGGAAGTGGGCGTTCTGTGTCCGCCATCCCCGGCAAGTGAATCGTTGACACAAGCGTGCAGTACCCGTGTTTTGTCGAGACACGCCGGCGAGCCTCGGTCGTCGCTTCGCGACCGATATGAGTTAAGTTTATATAGAACCGTAGACAATCATTCGGACGACTATGAGCCAACAGCAGCGAATGGGCGGCCAGCCCATGATCATTCTCGGGGAGGACTCACAGCGGATGAAGGACCGCGACGCCCAATCGCACAACATCGCGGCGGCGAAGGCGGTCGCCGAGTCGGTACGCTCGACGCTCGGCCCGAAGGGGATGGACAAGATGCTCGTCTCCTCGATGGGCGACATCACCGTCACGAACGACGGCGTCACCATCCTCCAGGAGATGGACATCGACAACCCGACCGCGGA
>Ga0209946_1000625_pt1 | contig 14488 bp, 12 predicted proteins | sample SalPon2_A_H2O_MG_FD_185704 | JGI IMG/M metagenome (GOLD analysis project Ga0209946, IMG submission 185704) | Salt pond water microbial communities from South San Francisco under conditions of wetland restoration - Salt Pond MetaG R2_A_H2O_MG... | ecosystem: Environmental > Aquatic > Non-marine... | reverse complement strand
CTAGTTATCTCCGTAGTTCGGCTTGTATCGATCTCGAGGCACTGGTTCAGGTGAGATTTTACAGTCATATGTGTAATCCAGTGGTCTTTGACTTCGGCCAGATCAATACCAGCCTGCTCCAGTTGTGTCTTGACGCGTGCCTTTCGTTCAGAGGAGACAGTATCGTCCGCCAGGGCAGCATAGATCTGATCCAGAGCCTCATCGTTCGTCATGGCACCGAAGAGTTCGCTATCCGCATCTAAGATCGCGTCGGGGGCGCTGCCGATCGCCGCTTCCAAGATTCGTTTATTAACGTATGTTTCCAGATCTCGCAGGCTCGCGTCTTCTGTCTCTCGGAGCCTAACAATATCAGTGTTTAAACCCTCGATTTCATATACTCTAATATTTTCTCCGAGTTTACAATTGCAACTCGAAGAGTCCATCGTAAGTTCCATTAGCATATTTACGTATCAGCTGCATAATAATGCTTCGGCCATACCCAGAATGAACACAATAATACTGTTAAAAAAGGTTGCTAGTGAAATTAAATCCGTTTTTTATTTTAGACTATAAAATAAATTTACCGTCAAGTATGACGATTTTATAAATATTCTTCAGCCAGTCGTGTCGTTTAAACACCAGGAGCGGGAGACATACGCAGAGGTTGCGCCTTCAGCATTTGTTCCAAAAACATACAGATGATTTTTTCTATCGTACAGATAGGTTTCAAGCCAGTAGCGTGGTAGACGGTCGAGGAGCAGGGAGCGATCAGATGACGGATATCAGGTGTCAAGATTGAGGACGATATCCGGATCCCACAAGAGCGTGTACTGGCTGTAATGGCCTTTCCCCTCTCCAGTTCCCCGTCGACTCCCTGCGATTTCGAGGAAGCAGAGTTCATTAAGCAGTTGTCGAGTTCGCTCAGCTGATAGCGGGTCGGCCCCACCTTGTTCGCACACCTCGAGATAGGTAGTACGCACTCGCATCGTCCGGAACCACTCTCGGTCTGGATGTGTTTTAGTGAGGTTCGCTAACGCCACTAGGACGTGCTTGCTGTGGGGTGGGAGCCCAGAAATAAGCTCAAGCAGGCGGTCGACTTCGGCCGAGGCCCGCGCATCTGAAAGGTGCGATTCCTTCACCCGGTTAGCGTTCTCTTTGTTCGCTTGATCGCCTGCATACCGGAGTAGGCGCATGGCTTTTCGAGCATCCCCGTGCTCTTTGGCACTCAGTGCCGCAGCTCGAGGGATCACTCCTTCGTCGATCACTCCATCGGCGAAAGCATCCGTTCGGTTTTGGAGGATTTCTCGGATCTGAACGGCGTCGTACGGCTCGAAGATGAATTCGTTGTGCCCGAACGAGCTCTTTGTCCGCTCGCTCATTTTGTCCCGATAGTTGATTTTGTTCGACACCGCGATCACGGCGATCGGGACGTCGACGCTCCCGTCTTCTCCTGCCCGGGACAGTGCCATCAGCAGGTCATCGTTGTTGAGCTTATCGACCTCGTCGAGAACAATAATGGCAGCGTCATAGAAGTCGTTCAGGACAGACCACAGTCGCTCGAAATATTCGTTCTCCGAGATCCCCCGTGCTGGGAACGTCTCCCCGCTTTCGGAGGTGTTAATTTGCCGCCCGTACTTACTCAGAGCGTCGGAATTCCCCTTCGCCTGCTGGCAATTGACATACCCAGTAGCGAGCCGCACACCTCGGTTTTCGGCCTCTTCTTTCGCCATCTTGGAGACGTGCTTTGCAACGAGTGACTTGCCACAGCCCGTTTTCCCGTAAATGATGATAGAATTAGGCGGTTGCCCGACGACAATCGGCCCGAGTTCTCCAGCGACCTTCTCAATCTGCTCGTCGCGGCCGACAATGCGCTTCTCGCTGGGCACATAGTCGATTTGGAGGATCTCACGCTGCGCGAAGATCTTCCCACCCCCGGTATCGACATCATCGAAGACGCTGTGAACCACCTCTGACCCGTCCTCATCGTCCATGATGTGAACAAAAAATAGTCTTATAAATAAATTTTCGGGCCCGATTATGAGTAACAGAAACCGCAGAGGGCGTGAGGAGTATGTTAAGGGAAGTTTCTCCTTATACAAAATTCACCGTCGGACACCGGGTTTTGAGTAAGGAGATGCGAAGACACACACACCTAGTTTTGAGTAAGGAATGACACCGGTACGGGGTGGGAAACTGCGGGTGCTAGAGCTGTCGCAGTCCGTTCGCTGTATTTACTCACACTACACTACTACATACTAGAACAACTAGACTAGAGAGACACACCTAGTTTTGAGTAAGAAACACTCCCCAGAGGTGACTATACAGACCCCTACCCCACCCTTTCCGGATTCCTTACTCAAAATCTGGTGTGTGTGTGGTGCCGCGCTCCTTCAGAATTGACAGTTTGAGCTGACTTCGTTCGTCCGGTATATCAGGATATTCGAGCCACACTCTTCCGACGCAGTTTAGTCGACCACACATCCCCCATTTCGGGTGTTTATCGTAGACTACTGCGGCCTCACAATTAGGATAGGACTGGACGCATATCCACCAAGGACTTGTCGAGACACGGGAAACCGCGTTTGCAGCGTTTTCTTCGGCACAGACTCCCTAACCAAGACAGTTGGGCGTCTTGCCAGTCGCTGGTTATCTGTGAGAGTATAGACATGAGTGAAATTGAATTAACCAATAGATATGGGTTATTGTGGGCCCTGTTGGTTAGCATATGAGTGACCTAGACCACGCAATCGAGGCACTCGAACATCTCCGTACGATACAGTCTGCTGAGAACGGTGGGGCAACTGTGACATCCTCCGCGCCGTGAACGGCGGGATTCTCTCCTTGAGACATATAGAACAGCACCGCCAGAATGCCATCAAAGAAGTGGAAGCACTGGTGGCAGAGTTCGAAAAATCGACCTGAGTAGAGACATCTGATGAGTCAGTCGAGACACTGGACGACTGGGACGGTGATGAAGAGTGGGAAAATAAGCTTGAAGCGGCTTGTGGGAAGGCTTGGATATCTCCATCGAAGGGGACGCTGACGACAAAAAGAATCAACGGAGTATTACTACCACCAGTAGCGAGAAGGGGAGAAGGTCAAGAGCCAGTACGTCACTCCAGTTGACCCTGCCTGAGACGGCCCCTCCGACTCATAGGTCAAGTGTTCCGTGATTCACCGAGGTGACACACACACCTGATTCCGAGTTAGTGAAGGATTCAGGGATATCCCTTGTTCAGATTGTGACTGGCTGATTGGAGGATCTGTCAGTAGCGGCTATGAGACTCATACTAGCCGGTAGGAGGATTATAGATAGTAGTACTGTAGTATTATTGTTGTCTGTTGTATAGCTAGTATACTATTCTAGTAACTAGTGAGAACACACCTAGTTCCGAGTTATAACAGCAATCTCAGCGAAAGAGACAGACGATCGTGGTGGTACTAACTCGGAATCGGGTGTGTGTCCCCCGTCAATCTGTTCTAGTTTCGAACATATCTCCTGGGTCTCGTATTCTCTCACGATTTCTCCGCTCCTGAACTAACTCGGAATCGGGTGTGTCCGGGCATCGTTTACTTCATGAACTGCTTCACTGCGGCCGAAAACTAACTCGGAATCAGGTGTCTCCCCACCACTGTCAGTCTCTCTGGCGATTCTTGATAGTCACATCCCCCCCTGGAAGCCAACCTTTGTTTCTGTCCCGGGCCCCAATGTATGGCTGAGGACCTTTCACAAACTAATTCGGAATCAAGTGTCCTCTGGAACCGGTACAGGAATCTGCCCGCATGGCAGCTGTGACTATGCGGATGTCAATTGGAAAATAAGCTTGATGGGGGCTGCAAGCGCTCTAACTCGGAAATGGGGGGTATAGACTACATTCAAAGTTATCTCTTATCATCGTCTAACTCGCCAATTCGGGTAATAGAGCCTCTATCTAACTCGGAGTCCAGTCCAAAGCTTTTTGATGTGGTTTGGTGAAACACATTGCATGGATGGCAGCGATAGCGGAAACCTGGAAGAACCTGACGAACTCTTCCAGACCGTCGACGAGTCCGGTGGGGACGATATTTTTGCCAATCGTGAACTTCTCAATATCGACCACGTCCCCAACGAGAACCGGATCGTCGGGCGAGACAAGCATATCACCGAGCTTGCGAACGAGGTCGGGCCGGCTGTCACTGGGTCCCCACCCAACTCGGTTATCCTATATGGCAAGACTGGTTCCGGGAAGTCGCTGGTTGCTAACCACGTTATGGAGCGCGCCCGGAATGAGGCCGACCGGCGTGGCAATCGCATGGTGACCGTGACTGTCGATTGTGCCCAAGCGAAGGGCGAAGCCGACACAATCCAGACTATCGCAGAGAGTATCAACACTCCATCTTCGGGTGTAAAGGTACCAACCCGCGGCATCTCGACAAACGAGTACTACAACCGGTTGTGGAAGATTCTCGACCAGGAGTATGATGCTGCCCTCATCACCCTCGACGAAGTCGATCGTCTGGGCGATGATAACGTCTTGATGTTGCTCTCCCGTGCTCGCGAAGCTGGCAAGGTGGATGTCCCGATTGGGATTATATCAATCTCGAACAAAGTAAACTTCCGCGAGCAGATGACCGAGCGGGTCAAGAGCAGCCTCGGGCACAATGAATCTATTTTCGACCCCTACGACGGGGAGCAGCTCCGTGAAATCCTCGAGAACCGGAAGGACGCGTTCCACGACGACGTCCTCAATCCGGGAGTTATCCCGAAGACAGCCGCCCTCGCTGCTCAACGTCATGGTGACGCTAGGAAGGCGATTCGACTTCTTCGCCACGCCGGCGACTATGCAAAGAACAACAACGTTGGCGAGGTCACCGAGGACCATCTTGAACTTGCCCAGGAACAGGCTGAGGTCGAACGTCTGAAAGAGCTAATCGCTGGACTCCCACCCCACAGCAAATATGTGCTGTATGCGCTTGCGAACCTGACCAATGATTCTGGAACAGATGATGTCTGGTTCCGGACTACTGTTATTTATGATATCTATACGAAGGTCTGCGAGGTACAGGGTACGGATACACTCACAACTGACACCATTCGTGGCTTGCTAAGTGAGCTTGCATTCCTGGAGGTGACCGAATCCAATCAGGAACACGGTGGCATGGGTAAAGGCACCTACAAGGAACATCGACTGCTATGGGAGCCAAGTGTCGTGTTCAAGATAGATCCAGATCCTGCCCATGTCGACGTCAACCAGTAGTTGCGGATACCGGAGTGTGCGTCTCTCCGGTCTAGCGTCCTATCTTGATTCAGCAAGGGGATCCCGCCCTTCCCGTGAGTAACGAGTGTTCCGACACACTGTCGAAACCGAGGAGCGAACAGGGCGGGAGTGAATCGCGTAAGCTCTGTGCAACAGACCACTCGGTTTCTCCCCGCTGAATACCCCACGTCACAGCGGGTATCTGGCTTGGGTGTATCGTATTCGGCAATGTCAAATGGAGGATCATCTGCAAACCGGGCCACACACGGTGTATGCGCTCCAATACCACTTCGTGACCGTCACGAAGTACCATGCCGATACTCTCACCGATGAGCGGCTGGAGCGTGTTGCTCAAATCGCCTACGACATCGCAGACGACTTCGAGGCCGAAATCAAGAACGTGGACGGCGGAACCGACCACGTTCACATATCCTGTTTCGGACCAAACCAACCACACACCTCACGAAGTTCATCAACTCCCTCAAAGGTGTCACGTCTCGCCGCGTTCGCAAGTAGTTCCCTGAACTGACACAGACGCTCGAAGACGCGTTCTGGCAATCGGGATACTTCCTCGCCACGACTGGCCAAGTGAGCATTGACGTGCTGATGGACTACGTGGACGACCAGTAGCATGGCCGCGACAACTACGAAAACACTGGAAGTGACACTCGCCCCACCGACAGCACACAAAGAGCGGAAACTATGTGACCTACTTGAAACTTACCGTGAGGGGATTCACGAGGTGTTCGACGCCGGGTGTGACATGATGAGTGCAACCAGCGACGTGATGACGCCTTACGACCTGCCGTATCAGGCGAAAGCGGCTCTGTGCAACTACGTCCTCCAACTTCACGACACGTACAACGCACAGGAATTAGTAACGACACCAACGCTACTCTCGGTATTCGTTCGGAACGGACAGTTGGATTCTGCGGTTGCGAATTCGTCTCTCGATGCGATTTCCGAGGCCCGGAGTTGGGAGACGAATCAGTAGTTCAAACGCACTCGCTCGCTACTTGAAGAATGAGCTCGCAGTCGTATTCGCCAGTGGCTCTTGCCTAACCTGGTGACACAATTACCTGATATCTGAAACCGGAGAAGCGAGAGTGCAACATACAGAGCGTGAAGTCAGCACGGTAGCTTCTTTTGTTTCGTGCCAGAGACGGTGAACCAGCCGCTTATTAAGCCTGCCTACACATCAGCCAGTTCACTCGTTCTCAGCTGAAACGAAGCTACGAACCGATACCACCTATCCAGTCCAGCAGTTTCGTCAGTGGCGACCGCGACCGCTGGACTTCATCAATTATCTCTTCTCGCTCTGTTTCCATGTTATCGGCCGCCCGCTGGTACTGTTGAAAAATCGTGTCTCGGTTGGCTCGAACCTCTTCCTGGACAGTGTCATGATGTCGCTCAAGATGGGCCTTTGTCAGAAACTCCTTGTCGTTGATATGGTTCGCGATGTCCCGGAGTTGCTGCTGAAGGTCTTCATTGTCGGCGCGAAGTTGCTTATTTTCAGCATGCAGTTCTTCCAGTCGCTCTGCATACTCCTCGCGCATGATCACCATCGAGTTCCTGACCGATTCCTGTATCGAGTTGGTGAGTGTGTTATGGAGTGTTGCAGTCCTGTCTTCGGCGGCTCGGAGTTCTGCTTTCAGGTCCTCTTTCTCGAGCTGGAGCGACTTGATCTTCTGTTCTAACTCTGCTTTGTGTTCCTTCGTCAGTCCCTGCTTTTCGAGTTGTTGCTCGACGTTCTGGTCTCGGTGACGGATTATCTCACGCAAGTACTCACTCCGATTCTTGTTCTCGGCATCAGCCTCGTTGTCGAGGGCGTCAACCTCGCCAGCATCTAGTTTGAACGTGACTGTCTTATTTGTCATAGAGGGCGGTCAAACAGGTAATACAAAAGCATTCCTTCCCCTCTACCAACTTTGATAGGTTCGTATACCAGAATGACAACGTAATATCGGCGGTATACTGCCTTATATTGCCTGATTTTTTGACTTTAGGCCTGTTATTACCAGGTGTATTACGATGACTGCACTCAATTCGCTGGTTATCTGGGGTTAGAACGTGCTATACTGCCGATAAGAGGGTGTAATAATCGTCCAAAGAGAAAGGGGGGTAATCGGGTAATCCGAAATGAGAGAGTATAGTCTGTGATTTTGACAATTTGACGCAGCAGCGCGTCGTATTCAGGCCAGCAGGCCGAGTGCGCTATCGTTACGCACTCACGAAAATACGCGCTGGATGATAGAGGGATCGAGTTGTTCCTCGAGGGAGCGAGACGTATCGACTGTGACCTGCGGTCGATGGAGTCACAGTTCCTGGCGTTCGTCGGTGGGCAGTTCGGGCTGCGCCCGGGAGAGATCTGCCACATGACCGAGGACTGGATCAACTGGCGCCGCTGGATGGTTGAGATCCCCCAGCATGAGGGCTGGGAGAAAGCTAAGGACGGCGGTATCTGTGGCTACTGCCGACAGAACGCACAGCAACGCGTTGAGTACAACAGCCTCACGCTGCCCGAGGCGCAGCTCGAAGTCCTGCGCGAAGAAATGGGGCCGCATCTACCCTACGAACTCTCTGGGCGGCTGCAAGCGATGCACCGGGCCGCCGTCGACAGCGACCTTGATGACGAGTTCATCGAGCGGCAACTGACCTCGCTCTTGGAGTCTACCGAGACTGCGCAGGACGCCGACGTCCTCCTTGAGGCAATCGACGAGGCTGCCCAGAAGCACCAGTCGCGCAACTCCATCGACATGGAAGATGGCCGCGACTTGATGTGGCGAGCGAAGACTGAAAACGCTGCCCGAAAGGTCCCGTTCGACTGTTACCCACGCACTGAATTCACCATCGAACGGTTCTTCGACCGGTTCGACGCCTGGCCGGAGTCGTTCACGACTATCGCCCGCCGCGTCGACGAGGTCCTCCAGGAGGCTGACGAACTCGACCAGTCTTCGACGACACCACATGGCCTGCAGGCGACTGCGGCCTTGAGGTCAGCCGCATCCGGGATGACGCCGCTCGCGATGCGTTCAATGTTCGGCTGGAGCTCGATTTCGACGGCGCGAGCGTATGTCAGCGACTCGCCCGCGAACACGCAGCGCCAGCTGCATCAGCGTACTCACGGGAACTTCAAAACAAGAGTAATCAGTAGGTCCGTGTACTGATTGGTTCACGACCAATCACATAAGCTGCTCAGGCACTGTACTGCTCAATCAGACCATCGCTGGGTTTCTCCGTGGTGCGGAGTCGCCATTCGTTGACGCGGTCGCACGTGTCGACGGCGATGGGCCAGACGAACTCGTCGAAACCATCCGTCTCGTTCCGGACCTTGTCGATGAACCGCAACTGGAGAACACCGGCTATCTTCAGTACCTCACAAAGCGGCTTGACGAGGCCGAGTTGTTTGTGATAGCTTCCGCTAAATAGTAAGTAACTAGGAAGGATGCCTGCTTGCCGAAGGTGTGTCTAAAACCCCGCAAGCAGACGGTTCAATCCACGAGGACCAGCTCCTTAACTTCCTCGTCAACACGCTTGACGAGGAAGTTGATCTCGGTCTCGGTAGCAACGCACAAATCGATACTCAAGACATCTACGAGGTCCTCGTCGGCGCTTGCGCCGACGGGACCTCGATCTCCGAACTCTGTGAATCCAGTGACGACTCACCTCACGAAAACACGGTTCTGTACCATCTCCGTGAGAAATTCGACCTTGCGTCCGTTGAACGAGTTGGGAACGCGCTTCTTCAGAAGGACGTGCTGGAGATCCTCCCCGAGCAGGTGGAGGTCGTCGCCGACCTCCACCTGCGGCCCTACTACGGTGACGAAGACGAGACAGACGGCCTCTATCATTCAGAAGCCAAGCGTGGAACCACCGCGTTCCACGCCTATGCGACACTCTACGCGCGTGTGAAGAACAAACGCTACACGCTGGCGGTGCGCCGTCTCGTTGACGGCGACACCGCCAGCACTGTCCTCGCAGAGTTTCTCGGAATTCTTGACGGCCTTGACCTCAGCGTCCAGGCCGTCTTTCTGGATCGCGAATTCTACGACAGCAAGTGTCTCACGCTGCTTCAGGCACACAACCACGCCTACGTGATGCCGATCGTCCGGTGGGGAAAGACCATCAAGCAGGAACTCTCGGAAGGATGGAGTCGCGTCATCCAACACGATCTGACAGCGAAACTCGACGGTCACAGCTGGACCGTCGAGTTTCCCGTCTATATCGACTGTACCTACCAGAACGGGCGATATGACGAACACGGAGTGGCGCGTCACGGCTACGCCGCTGACGCGCCGTTCATCGACACGCCACGTGAAGCCCGATACCACTACGCCAAACGCTTCGGTATCGAGGCCAGCTATCGGCTCTCCGAACAAAGTATTGCGACGACCACAACGCAGAATCCGGTCGTACGGCTGTTGTACGTCGTAGTGAGCCTGCTCTTACAGAATGTGTGGCGGTATCTGCACTGGGAGTTTGTGGCGACGCCCCGCCGTGGCGGGCGTCGCCTCTGGAAGTGGCCGTTCACGGAGTTCATCAGGATGATGTGCCGGGCAGCGTGGACAGCCCTCGCGGTGCGTCGGGCCGTCCCCGCGAACAGGCCACCAGACGACCGGTTCTACCGGTAATCACCGGCCGAGGACGCCACCTTGTGAGTGGCAACACTGCCGCGTCGGCGGCTGATCGCCGCCGACAGCGGCATCTCTCCCTCCGATCAGCGTTCTCCGACCAATATCAATGACTCATCCCAACAGAACAGGTGACTCAGGTCAGGTTAACTGGCGATACTTTGTGAGGTACTGATACTAGCCGGTAGAACGATTAGATAGTAGTACTGTAGCATTGTTGTTGCCTGTTGTCTAGCTAGTATACTATTCTAGTAACTAGTAAGGACACACCTAGTTCCGAGTTATAACAGCAATCTCAGCGAAAGAGACAGACGATTGTGGCGGTACTAACTCGGAATCGGGTGTGTGTCCCCCGCCAATCTATTCTAGTTTCGAACATATCACTTGGGTCTCGTATTCTCTCACGATTTCTCCGCTCCTGAACTAACTCGGAATCGGGTGTGTCCGGGTATCGTTTACCGTCGACGCGATCAGCTTTCTTATCGGTGTCGGCGATCTGATTCAGCTCTTTCGGGTGAGCGACAGTCACATCCAAATGCTCCGACAGCGTATCGTGGATGTGGTAGTAATTGCCGGTCGCTTCGATTGCGGCTTCGGCACCAGCGTACCGCTGGGCGAGGTTGTCGAGGTTCGCGTTCTGAGTGGTCTGCGAAAGAGTTGACCCCACTGGAAGCGTATTGTTCTTGATGAACACGGCACAGCGCGGAAAATTGGTGCGGCATCTGACGGAGACTGAACTTGATCAGGCAATTATAAACGCCCAGTCGGCGGACGAGATGGCTCTCGTCCGCCGACTGTGTTACATCAAGAATCTCTACCAAGGCGATTCACGCAGGGAAGTCGGTCGACGCGTCGGTGGGCATACGCTTGGAATGACGGCGGTGTTGACGGACTGCGGTCGCGCTTCGGCGGCGGCCGGCCGCCGAAGCTCACCGCAGCAGAATTCGACGAACTCTGCGTAATTCTTGAAGACGGCCAGCCATGGACACCACGCGAGATTCACGCACTTATCGAAGATCGTTACGGCGTCACCTATCACCCAGCGCATCTGAGCAGGAAGCTCCGAGAAGCCGGCATGAACTACGCCAAACCACGCCCAATGGATCCGCGTCGTCCCACCGACGCTGATGAGATTCTCGCCGAGCGCCTCGGACAGGCGCTCGGCGAGAAGGAATCCGACGACGTGGATTCGGAGGATGGCAAGCCTGTCGTGCTTGGATTTTTTCGATGAAGCGTGGCCACAACCATTCGACAACTCCCACCGGATGTGGTCGTTTGACCGGACGGTCTCTATCGAGAAACCGTTAATACGTTTCCGTGGCGGTCGATCAGGTTCTACGCATTGACTGGCCAGAGCGTGATTACGTTCAAAGAGCGGTTAGTCAAGGAGACGATCGTCGAAGCGCTCGAAGAGATCCGCGAGCAGAATCCACGAGGACGGATTCTGCTCATGGCCGATAACTATGGCTCACATCACGCAAAACTCACGCAAAAACGGGCCGACGAACTCGGCATCGAGTTCGTCTTCATTCCGCCGTACTCACCGACACTGAACGCGATCGAACCACTATGGAAAGATCTGAAACGCGAAATCTCGCCAGAGATTTTCGCGGATCGAGACCACTTCAGAACGTTCCTCACTGAGACGTTTCTCCAGTTGAGTCACCGACTCAGCTTCGCTGCTGACTGGAGCAAAATGTTCCTTCCAAATGTTCAGAAGTTGCGCTGATCACTCCGACGCGAACCTCTTCGACGATCTCACCGCACTCATCCATTACTGCCACCTGTGCGTACCGTTTGTGGATATCAATTCCGAGGTACATAGTCTGTTCACCCGGGACGCCAGTGCGTGAAGCAGAGATTTACCTATTCGGGCTTTCCCGGGTGCCGCGCGGCGCGGCACCCGGGCTGTAGCGCCCATGACTCGGCTCCTTTCGCACACGGACCAGTCAGCGAGACGTGCTCGATGGCACGGAATCAAGATCGGTCTCTTGCGCCCCATGTCTTAGTTCACGCTCGCATGGCGTAGCAGCGTTTCCATCGAGTCAGTGAAGGAAATCTCGGAGGTTTTCCTAGATCGGTTTTGACGGGTTTCACGGGCTCAGAGACAACCAAAAAGACTCTAGCCGATTTTGGTTGGTTTCACACTTGGCCGAAAGCCCCGCTAGTAAGGGGGTGTGAGCGTAGCTAGGAGAGTGTGTGTTGCCCGTCCGGGCCCAGTGATGTCATCGAGTATGCAGAGCAAATCTCTCGGAGAGATGTAATGCAAATGTCTCCAAGTAGTGATTTATAACGTGATAGTATGAGCAACTCAGCAGAGTTGAGAGACCACCGATGAGCAGCCACGAAAGCGGACGACGTCGCCAACAGCACTCAGACGTAGGAGGTAATACGCGCCTGCTGAGCATCTTCAGGATCGGGTACCAAGTCATACCGCTCAAGCATCGATTCGGCCCCTTCCTGGTCGTATTTCAGCCCCTCGAAGACGAGCTCCGGTGAGACCTCGAGCGTGTGGATATACGACCGTCCACCTGCGCGGCCAAGATTGCGTTCGTTGCGCTCGAGCAGCCCGTACAGACGAATCGAATCGAGGAAGTCGTTGACACGGCGCTTCGACCGGGGTTCGTAGCCACAGACCGAGCAGATGTTCTCGTAGACGTTGTAGATGTTCTTCGCCCGTGGCGAAGATTCCTCATCCAGATTGAGGAACGTCGTCGCGAGGAGGGCGAGTTTCATCTGTGAGGTGAGCTGGTCGCGAACGATAGTGAGGACGCGCTGTTCTTCGACACGGCTCCCGGCCTCTTCGACGTGGGCCTGCGTGACCTGCGTTGCATCCTGTTTGCGTGCGATATTCCCAGCTGTCTCTAGGAGGTCGAGCGCTTCGCGAGCGTCACCTTGTTCCTGGGCGGCTCGAGCCGCACAGAGTTCGATAACTCCCTCGTCGATCGTATCCTCACGGAAGACAAGTGCAGCGTAGTGGTCGAGAATCTCGGTCAGCTCGTTGGCGTCGTAGGGCGAAAAGAAGATCTCGTACTCACAGAGCGTGCTCTTGACCCGGGGATCAAGGGAGTCTTTGAACATGTGGTTGTTCGAAATACCAATCACACCCACGCGAGTGTCCTCAAGTGATCCCATCTTTCGCGCTCGTGGGAACTCATAGAGGAGCTTGTCGTTGTCGGCGCCGAGCATATCGATCTCGTCCAGGACGACGACAGCGTCGCCATCGAGCTGGTCGAGTTCCTCGTACAGCGTCGACCAGAGGAATCCCTTCGTCGGGCCCTGTTCGGGGACCTGGTCATCCTCGGGCCGGAGCTGGTTAATCAACGAGATGAGGACATTGAAGATACTATCGTCCTTGTTGCAGTTGACCTCCAAGATCGTGAGCGGGATATCGTGCTGGGCAGTTTCCTCGCGAAGGAAGCTCATCATCTTCTTCGTGACGACGGTTTTGCCGTTGCCCGTCTGCCCGTAGATGAAGACGTTGTTTGGACCAAAGCCCTCGACGACGTCCTGCAGCGCTTCGGAGTACCGACTGATTTCCTCATCCCGACACAGGATCGTCTCCGGTGTGTACCCTTCTTCGAACGGCCGCTTGTCGGCAAAGACTTTCCCCGGTTCATCGAACGGCGAATCCATCTTATGAGAGATCATATCATGATGGTACATAAAATGCTAGTTCGAGTGTTTCGAGTGTTTCCTGTGTTCAGCAGTAGAGGGTCGTTCAAACACCCCCCATTTCAAGTGTAAACGCCTGTATAAAGCCTTGAAGATTGGTTATACAGTGTTCCTTCGTTCGTGTTGAACTATTGATGAGGTGGAGTCCCCCCATTTCGAGTGTTATCTGCGGCGCCAATGATTGAGCACACACACCCCCCATTTCGAGTGTTCTTGGCTCAGTAGAGGTGGGACCGGATATCGATACTGCGGTTGCGTCGAAAGTAGCCCGTAGAGATGCTCTTAGTAATAAATCACGAGGTGTCGGGAACGTACAGTACTGAGAGGACTGTCTGCTGTCTTTTCCTTTATTTATATATCTTTCTACTAGCTAGTGTTAGTAGTAGTAGTAAAGCGTTGTACCAGTCGATAAACACTCGAAATGGGGTGTGATGGACACAGTCTTTATATATAAATCGGAAATCTCGTCGCTACTCCCCTCCCTACCGGTTCTCACCGATTAACACTCGAAACGGGGGGTGTGTGTGGTGGGAATCGCAGCGTACCTGCAACAATATTCGAGCGAGTCAGCTGGGATCTTACATTGGACCATCTCAAGAGACACCGCTATCGATGTGTTCGAGATGTTCTCACTTCCATGTTCTCGGCGTTCCACTCTTTTTCAGCAGACAATCTCCAGGCTCCTGCCTTAGCCACTCAGGACACCGTTTCCACACTCTTTGATTGATATGTCCTATTTGAGATGGCCGGATACCCCTCTTCGGAACACATCGATAGAGGGATGTGGGTGTTCTCGCGATAGTGATGCAGCTGGTTCACTCCTCATCTTGGTTCACGGGGCCTTTGTACTGTGAACGGATTTTGTCTCCGTCCCGCCACTGCCAGTAGTAGTACCGGTTGTCGTTGATTTTTTTGACAGTGATCGTCGCCTTCGCTGGGATGTCGTCCGGAAGCTCATCGGGCCGG
>Ga0209946_1000624_pt1 | contig 14497 bp, 11 predicted proteins | sample SalPon2_A_H2O_MG_FD_185704 | JGI IMG/M metagenome (GOLD analysis project Ga0209946, IMG submission 185704) | Salt pond water microbial communities from South San Francisco under conditions of wetland restoration - Salt Pond MetaG R2_A_H2O_MG... | ecosystem: Environmental > Aquatic > Non-marine... | reverse complement strand
CAATTCTATCCCGAAAACTCGGTGGACCTCCGGGGTAATTCTATCAACCGATTTAGATTTTATGAAAATATCCCGGTTCCCCTGCTGTATACGCGCTCTATAGTCAGCAACAGCACGGATCGGCCACTACAGCCGACTTCTGCTTAAATACCCTATTCGCGTCGCTTCCGGGGGTCGCTCACGCGTCTGACCCGTCACGGCGACGGAAAAAATCGAATTCGGAACGGTCGCGGCTACGAGACGCCTACTGGTTCAGGACGCTCGACCACTGGCTGGTGTACGTCGCCTGCGCCGGCTCGAAGGAGACGCGGTTCGTGATCGTTCCGTCGGCGTCCTCGAAGGCGGCGACGTACTGCTCCTCGAGCGACTGCCCGTAGGCGTCGTTGAGGTACAGCGTCCCCGACGAGGCGGCGCCGACCGTGTCGCCGCGCGCGAGTTCGGCCATCGCCGGCCCCTGCAGCAGGTCGGACGGGGCGGTACGGAAGATGTAGCCGTTGTCGTCTAAGTCGGTCACGGCCGGACTCGTCGACGACGGCGACATGCCCACGACGCCGTTCGGGATGTAGACGCTGTCGGCCACCTGCAGGTTGACGTTCGAGGAGGCCGGCCCGACGACGGCGCCGAAGCCGGCGTCGACGAGCGCGTTCGCGCCCGAGATGCCCGCCTGCGGGTCGGTCTGGGTGTCCTCCACGCGCGTGTTCACCGTCACGTTCAGGCCGGCGTCGTTGACCTGCGTCGCGGCGAGCAGCGCGCCGTCGCGGATCGGCCCGCCGAGCGGACCGAGGTCACCGGTCTCCGGCATCAGCACGCCGACCTGGGCCTCGAACTCGTCGACGCCGACGGGGTCGGCCGCCGGCGCGTTCAGGTCCTCGTCCGAGAGCTCGTTCCCGAACTCGAGGGTGTCGAGCGTGACGATGTCGCCGTCCTGGAAGTCCTGTACGTCGTACGCCGCCGTGGCGATGTCGCCGTTGACGTCGAAGTCGACGCTCGACGACGCGCCCACGTAGTGGACCGGGTTGCCGGCCGCGACGGCCTCGACCGCGTCGGGGAGCGTCTCCGGGCCGAACTCCTCGCCGCCGGGGTTCGCGACGGTGCGGACGCGGTCGCGGATGGCCTCCCCGTTGTTCTCGCCCGCGGCGGTCGCCGCGAGGATCTGGACCGCCATCGCGTCGTACGCCTGCGCGGTGAACACGCCCGGTGCGGTGTCGTACTCCTCCTCGTACGCGCTGGTGAAGAACTCCGCGCCCGGTCCGCTCGCGGACGGCGCGGTCCCGATGACGTTGTTCATGTCGTTGTCGACCTCGCCGGGGAGATCGGAGTCGATCAGCCCATCGGGGACGATGATGTCGAGATCGGGAACGTCGCTCGCGAACTCGGAGTAGAAGTCACGGAACAGCTGAATCCCGGACTCCGGGAACCCGACGACCATCACGGCGTCGGGCGCGCTGCTGTCCCCGCCGTCGGAGCCGTCGGACCCGTCGGACCCGTCGGAACTGCCAGAGCCGTCGGACCCGTCGCTTCCGTCGGAGCCGTCGCCTCCGTCGGACCCGTCTCCGCTTTCGGTCGAGCAGCCGGCGAGGGCTGCGATGCCGGCCACACCGGCGCCTTTGAGTACGTCGCGTCGCTGAATTCTTCGCCTCATTCTGAAAGGGAGTACCATACGCGCGTTTATAAGTGTGTCCACGATCACAAATACCACAGGCTCCCCGGCGATCCGAACACCCCCGATATGGGGGCGCTGCCGGAACTCGACGGCGTTTCGACTCCGCTTTCCGTGAGCGAGCGATCCGACGCGACTGGCGCCGCTTTTTGCCGTATCGTCGGCGAGACGTCCGCGTCGGCGATATGTTCGCGTCGGCGATATGTCCGCGTCGGCGCCGGCGAGACGCCAACCCCGGCCTGTCACGGCGCGAGTCACCTCCGCGCGGGAGCGTCAGTACCCCTGTGCGGTCCCGTCTTTCCGCGGCTCGGTCGCGGCCGAGAGGACGCCGTCGCGCCACCGGGCGATCTGTGCCCCGCCGAACCGACTCGCCGGGAGCGTCGTCACGTCGTGGCCCCTCCGGCTCAGCTTCGCGCCGACCGAGCCGTCCATGTGGGGCTCCACGGCGAGCGTCCCGCCCTCGCGGTAGCGCCAGCGCGGTTCGTCGAGCGCGCGCTGGAGCGGCATCCCGTAGTCGACGAGGTTCGACACCACCTGAAGGTGCCCCTGCGGCTGCATGTACCCGCCCATCACGCCGAAGGCCGCCCAGTCGTCCTCGTCGAACCGGAGCAGGCCGGGCAACAGAGTGTGGAAGGGCCGCTTCCCCGGCTCCAAGCGATTCGGATGGTCGGGGTCGAGCGAGAACGACGAGCCGCGGTTCTGGAGCGCGATTCCGGTCTCGCCCGCGACGAGCCCCGAACCGAACCCGGCGAACCGCGAGTTGATGTACGAGACGACGTTCCCCGCCGCGTCGGCGACGGTCAACAAGACGGTGTCCGCGTCCTCGGCGTTGGCGTCGGGGACGCCGAACCCCACGTCGTCGTTCGCCCGCTCGCCGATCTCGGCCGCCCGGCGGCGCGCCCACGCGGTCGACGAGAGCGGTGGAATCGCCTCGTACTCCGGGTCGGTGATGTACCGGTGGCCGTCGTGGAAGGCCAGCTTGAGCGACTCCGCGAAGTAGTGGACGCGCTCCGGCGCGTCGTAGTCGTACTCGCCGGCGCCGACCGCCGCCGCGATGTTGAGCGCTTCCAACGCGATGAGCCCCTGGTTGTTCGGCGGGAGTTCGTACACCTCCGCGCCGTGGTACGTCGTCGAGACCGGCTCCGGCCACTCGACCTCGAAGTCGGCCAGGTCGTCGACCGTCAACAGCCCGCCCGCCGCCTGCACCTCCTCGGCGATGGCCTCCCCGATCTCGCCCGTGTACACGGCGTCGGCGCCCGCCTCGGCGACACGCTCCAACGAGTCGCCGAGCCGCGGCAGCGTCACGCGCTGTCCGACGGCCGGCGACTCGCCGTCGAAGAGGTACGCCTCGCGCGCGTGGTCGGTCTCGAACAGCGTCTCGGCCTGCGTCCACGCGTCGGCGACCACCTCGCTCACGGGGTACCCCGACTTCGCGTACCGGATCGCCGGCCGCAACAGCCGGTCGAGGCCGAACTCGCCGAACCGCTCGGCGGTCGCCTCCCAGCCGCGAGCCGTCCCCGGAACGGTCACGGTCTGTGCCCCCGTCGCCGGCATCTCGACCGCGCCCGGCTCGTCGCCGTCGACGTCCTCGTCGGCCGCGAGCGCCGCCCGGACGTTCGCTATCGTCGCGTCGGCGGGCGCCCCGCCGCAGGCCCGCATCGCCCCCACGTCGCCGTCGGCGGTGCGGTACAGCGCGAACACGTCGCCGCCGAGCCCCGTCGACGTGGGCTCGACGACGTTGAGCGCGGCGGCGGCCGCGACCGCGGCGTCGAACGCGTTCCCGCCCTCGCGGAGCATCGCGATGCCCGCCTCGCTCGCGAGCGGTTGGCTCGTGGCGACGACCCCTCGCTGCCCGTACACCGTCGACCGGCGAGAGGTGAACCGGTCTAAGTCTGGCTCCATAGGCTCACGTCCACCGGCACCCGGTTAAACGTCGCCCCCACCGACACTCGGCGATGTGTCGCCCCGACGGGCCCGCCGTCGACGCGGTGCGGCCCGATCCGCACACATTGGTGACCGGTACCGTTTACCATGTCGGACGCCTGAGGTCACGGAAGCAGATGGCCGGCACAGACGAGACCCCAGACGGCAGCGCGGACACCGAGCGCCCGGCGAGCGACGACTCCCCCGACGACTCGGACCGCCGCCGCGTCCTCGGATACGCCGGGCTCGGCGCGCTCGCGCTCGGCGGCGCCGCGAGCGCGTGGTACGTCTCGCGACCGGACGACGGGGCGCCCGAGGGCTCCGACGCCCCGCCGGCCGACGAGGAAACGGACGAGCGCGAGACCCCCTCGGAGGAGACGCCCGCGGAGCCCCCGGCCGTCGTCCAGCGGTACGCGCCCGACCTGTACTTCGGCGCGCTGGAGAAGTGGTTCCCCACGGACCCGCGCCCCTACGTCGTCGAGACCGACGCCGGCCCGGTCGTCGACGGGTTCACCGCGCTCGACGAGTACTCGGCGGCGTTCCGCGAGACGGGGGCCCCGCCCGCGCCGACCGTGTTCTACAACGTCGTCGAGGCGGCGCCGGGCGTCGACGCGGTGCAGTACTGGCTCTACTCGGCGTTCGACCAGTTCACGGTGAACTTCCACTGGCACGACTGGGAGCTGTTACAGGTGTTCGTCGACCGCGAGAGCGGCGACCCGCTGTTGCTCTGTGCCAGCGCGCACTCCCGGACGAGCCCGAACAACGAGTACCTCGATCCGGTGATCCCGGCCGGCGCTCGCCCCGGCATCCTCTCGGAGGTCGGCTCACACTCCAGCGCCAGCGAGGTCAACGGCCGCGTCCCGACCTTCGAGCGACTCCCGACGGCCGACAGCGGCTCCGACGTGACCAACGACGCGCTCGACGTCTCGGCCGCGATCCGGGCCCCCTTCGCCTACGGCCTCCCGCGCGACGAGGGGGCGCGTCTCCCCTTCGTCCTCCCGGAGCTGGACGGCGTCCCGCTCCACGAGCACCCGTCGCTGTCCATCGAGCGTACCGACCTGATCGACGAGCGCGTGACGGTCGGTGCGTGGGGCGGGCTGCCGACCCCGCCCGAGGCGCTCCCCCTGCGCGAGCCCGGCCTCGTCATCGCCCACCCGGACAGCGCGGCCGACGCCGACGCGACCTACGCGCTCGAACCGCTCGCCCCGCTCCGCGACGATATCGACGACTTCGTCGGCCCGCAGTTGAGCTTCGAGTTCGCGGTGCCCGGATTCGTCGAGGACGCCGTCGCGAGCCACATCACCTCGGTCGGCATTCCGTGGGAGCAAGCGCGGTTCACCGACCCCCTCGCCGACGTCACCGACCCCGCGCACCGCCGGCGGATCGACGGCGCCGAGCCGACCGGACTCACGAACCGGGTCGTCGGGCGCGTGCGACAGCTCAAGGCCGGCACCGCGGGCGCGCTCGACGGCGTCACGGACGGGGCGACGGACGCGGTCGCGGGCGTCGCCGGCGTCTCGCTTTTCCCCCCGCCGACCGAGGTGGCCGTTCGGCTCGCGAGCGAGGACCCGACGGCCACGGTCACCCGCGGCGGCGTCTTCGAGTACCTCCGCGTCGAACCCGGCCCGCACCTCCTCGTCGCCAACGGGCCGGGATACGCCCCGATCGCCTCGCGGTTCACCCACGACGGCGGGGTCGTCTCGGTCGGCGGCGACGGCGAACTCGCGGTCGTCGCCAGCGAGGACGCCGGCTGGGTCCGGGGGGACGCCCGCGAGACGGGCGGCGTCGCGCGCGTTCGGGTCGTGGAAGACTACGCGGGGACCGTCTACGACGGCGAGCCGGTCGAGCCGGACCGGTTCGCGGTCGCCGTCCACCGCGCTGGGCGCTACACGGTCGAGGTGGTCGACCGCGAGGGGAACCGGGGCGCGTACCGCGTGACGCCGGACTCGTTCGACGACGACGGCAACGCGACCCGGAACCGGGTCCGGACCGGGAGGCTCGCGCTCGCGCGAACGCTGGTCGAGGAACTCGACGCGCTGTACGACCTCGCCGAGGCGCTCGCCCCCGACAAGCGCGAGCAGACGAGCGACTCCGACGCCGACCGGGAGCAGACGAGCGACTCCGACGCCGACCGGGAGCAGACGAGCGACTCCGACGCCGACCGGGAGCAGACGAGTGATCGTGAGGACACCGCCACTCCCGTACTCGACGGCGTCGCCCGCGCTCGCGAGGCGGCGGCCGGTGCGGTCAGGGCCGCCGAAAACGGCGACGATGCGGCGGCCGGCGACCGCCTCTCTGCCAGCGTCGAGTCGCTGCGCGGGGTCCGAGACGAACTCGCGACCGACGCGCAGGCCGGCTACTCGGACGAGGCGGTCGAAGCGATCGATCCGAAGACGCTCGCGGCCATCGAACGCGCGCGAGATGCCATCGGTCAGGGCCGGTCCGACTGAGCCGCTCGTCACTCGCGGGAACCGCGGTGTGTAGTGCATTACGCTATATCAATTCGCGATCTGCGGTGGTCGAGACCGGGCCTCGGTGTAGACGATCCCAACCGTCCACGCCCGTTAATCAACCGCAATTGTACTAAATCAACTCCGTTGGGAAAATTTTATATGACCGCCGCAACCATCAGATGTTGCGGTCAAAACCGAGAGACCCCACATATGGGACTAAAACCCTAGAGGATCAAGCAGTGACAACTATGAACTGCCCGGACTGCGGGAACGAGCGAACACGCGTCATCGATACAGGGACCGACGCCGACGGCGCTTCCGTCCGACGGCGCCGCGAGTGTCAACGCTGTTCGTTCCGCTTTACGACCTACGAACGTCCGGAGTGGCAGTCCCTTCAAGTGAAAAAACGCGGCGGCACCATCGAGCCGTTCGACCGACAGAAACTTCGCACGGGGATCGAACGAGCCGTCGAGAAGCGAGACGTGGCCGAGACGACGGTGACCGCTCTCGTCGACGAAGTCGAGAGCGAACTGCAGAATCGAGGGACGCGTATCGTCGCTTCGAGTCTCATCGGCGAACTCGTCTCCGAGAACCTCCGGACGCTCGATAAGGTGGCCTACATTCGGTTCGTCTCCGTTTACAAAGCATTCTCTGAGCCGCAGGAATTCCTGCGAGAGCTTGATGCAGTCTTGGATGCAGAACGTGACGACTTCGACGCCCCGACCGACTCACAATGACACGAACACACGCAGATCCGATGGGCGATCGGCCGATCCGTGGCCGAGAGTGCATGGACCACGAACAGACGTACAGCAACCGACGCGGGTGCATTCGAACGCACTGAACCAATGAACGACGAAAACAGCAACCAACCAACAGCGGACGACCCTTCCGGAGTACGTGCCGATGACTGACACCGAAACCACGGGCAGAGAGACGGGGACCGACATCTTCGCGGATCGAACGCAGCTAAAACCGTACGAGTACGCCGATTTCCTCGACTACAAGGATGCGATACGGAACAGTTACTGGGTTCACACGGAGTTCAACTTCTCAGGAGACGTTCAAGATTTCAAGATCAACACGACTCCCGCCGAGAAGGCCGTCATCAAACGGACGATGTTGGCTATCGCACAGATCGAGGTCCAAGTCAAAACGTTCTGGGCCGATATCTACGCCGAGATGCCCAAAGCGGAAGTCGGGAGCGTCGGCATGACCTTCGCGGAGAGCGAAGTCAGACACATGGACGCGTACAGCCACCTCCTCGACATCTTGGGGATCACGGAGGACTTCGAGGAGGTGACCGATGTGCCGGCGATCGAGGCGCGGATCGAGTACCTCGACGAGTACTTAGCAAAGCGCGAGAGCGACGACAAACAGGAGTACGTGATGAGCATCCTGCTGTTCTCCACGTTCGTCGAGCACGTCTCGCTGTTCTCGCAGTTCCTCATCATGATGAGCTTCGACAAACACGAGAAGAAGTTCAAGGGGATCGCGAACGCCGTCGAAGCGACCAGCAAGGAAGAGCAGATCCACGGTCTGTTCGGTGTCGAACTCGTGGAGACGATTCGCGAGGAGAATCCGGACCTCTTCGGCGAGGAGTTCGACGAAGCGGTCCGGGAGGCCTGTCGACGGGCGTTCGAGGCCGAGACGGAGATACTCGATTGGATATTCGGTGAGGGCGAACTGGAGTTCCTCCCTCGGGAGCACGTCGACGCGTTCCTGCGGGACCGGTTCAACCAGAGCCTCGAGAACGTCGGCGTAGAGCCGATATTCGAACCGGACGAGGCCCTGCTCGAAGAGACGCGATGGTTCGATGAGGACATTCTGATGACGAAGGACAACGACTTCTTCAGCAAACGGTCGACCACGTACAACAAGCACGCGCAGAGCGTTACCGCCGAGGACATGTTCTAACGATGGCACAGACAGAACCGGAGCTCGACGGGGTGAACCGGCAGCACGAGGAACCGTTCTACTGGCTGAACGAGGACAGCAGGGCCTTCCTCGACGAGGGGTACCTGCTCGATGGCGTCACGGCCGAGGAACGCGTCAGGGAGATCGCAGAGCGGGCCGAAGCGATCCTGGACGACGACGGCTTCGCCGACAGGTTCTACGACTACATGAGCCGGGGGTTCTACAGCCTCGCGAGTCCGGTGTGGTCGAACTTCGGTCTGGACCGAGGCCTCCCGATCAGCTGCTTCGGGAGTTACATGGACGACAGCATGGAGAGCATCCTCTACACGCAGGCCGAAGTGGGCGAGATGACCAAACTGGGCGGCGGCACCAGCGGGTACTTCGGCGAGATCCGGCCCCGAGGCAGCCCAATCACGAACAACGGCAAGAGCAACGGGAGTTACAGCTTCACCGAGCTGTTCGACACGATCATCAACGTCGTCAGTCAGGGTGAGACGCGGCGGGGTCAGTTCGCGGGGTACATCGACGTCGAACACGACGACCTAGAGGAGTGGCTCAACATCAAGACCGAGGGCGACCCCGTACAGGACATCTACTACGGCGTCATCATCGGCGACGACTGGTTCCAAGCGATGGTCGACGGCGACGAGGAGAAGCGAGAGACGTGGGCGGAGATCATCGAGGCGCGGATCAACATCGGCGTCCCGTACATCATCTTCCGGGACAACATGAACGACGGGAAGCCGCAGGTGTACAAAGACAAGGGGTACGAAATCAACGCCTCCAACCTGTGTACCGAGATCGCCCTGCCGGCCACGCCGGACGAGAGCTTCGTCTGCTGTCTCTCGTCGATGAACGCGCTCCACTACGACGAGTGGAAGGACACCGACGCGGTGGAGACCCTGACGCGGTTCCTCGATGCTGTCATCGAGGAGTTCATTCAGGAGGCGGAGGGGACGCAGTTCATGGAGCGACCGGTGCGGTTCGCGAAACGACACAGAGCGATCGGTATCGGCGTCCTCGGCTGGCACAGTTATCTGCAGAGTGAGCTGATCCCGTTCGACAGCATGGAGGCGATGGAGAAAAACGAGGAGATATTCCGCACCATCAGGGAGCGAAGTTACGAGGAGAGCCGCCGGCTTGCCGACGAGTTCGGCGAGCCGGAGGTGCTCGAAGGGTACGGTCGCCGGAACACGACCACGATGAGCGTGGCCCCGACGAAATCCAGCAGCGTCATCCTGGGGCAGGTCAGTCCGAGCATCGAACCGCTGAAGTCGAACTACTTCGTCCGCGACGGCGCGAAGCTGAAGTCCACGCAGAAAAACCGGTTCCTCGAGGCGATACTGCGGGAGCGAGGAAAAGACGAGCGAGAAGTCTGGGACAGCATCGCACAGAAAGACGGGAGCGTGCAGCATCTCGACTGCCTGACGGACGAGGAGAAAGACGTGTTCAAAACGTTCGCTGAAATCCCCCAGATGGCGATCATCAACCAGGCGGCGCAGAGACAGAAACACATCGATCAGGCACAGAGTCTGAACGTCTCGATCGATCCGAGCGAAGTGAGCGTCAAAGCGATCAATCAGCTCTACATCGCGGCCTGGGAGAAGGGAGTGAAGAGCCTCTACTACCAGAACAGCGTGAACGCTGCACAGAAGTTCAGCCGAGATATTCTCGACTGTAAGGCCTGTGAGGGGTGATCTCCCACCGGTCGGTACGATAGGGCGGTCCGCGTAACCGACGCCACCTCCCCCTCGGCGCTTGCGCGCCTCGGCCCCGACGACGCATTCGATACCAAAACGGACATCGTGGACCCGTCCGTCGTCGGAACCACGCGGACGTACCGTATCATGCATATCACCGATTACGAACTGTTCGAAGTACCGCCCCGCTGGCTGTTCTTGAAGCTGACGACGAGCGACGGCACCGTCGGCTGGGGAGAACCGATCGTCGAGGGGCGCTCGCACACGGTCGTCGCGGCCGTCGAGGAACTGCTCGACAACTACCTCCTCGGCGAGGACCCGGCGCGGATCGAAGACCACTGGCAGGCGATGTACCGCGGCGGCTTCTACCGCGGCGGTCCCGTCCTGATGAGCGCCATCGCCGGCATCGACCAGGCGCTCTGGGACATCAAGGGGAAGCGGTTCGGCGCCCCCGTCCACGAACTGCTCGGCGGTCGCGCTCGCGACCGGGTCCGGGTGTATCAGTGGATCGGCGGCGACCGACCGGCAGATGTCGGTGACGCCGCCCGAGAGAAGGTCGACGCGGGCTTTTCGGCTTTAAAAATGAACGCCACCGCCGAGATGCGGTCGATCGACACCCCCGCCACCGTCGCCGACGCGGTCGACCGGATCGCGGCGGTCCGCGAGGCGGTCGGCGACGAGGTCGACATCGGGGTCGACTTCCACGGCCGCGTGTCGAAGCCGATGGTGCGTCGGCTCGCCGCCGCGCTGGAGCCGTACGACCCGATGTTCATCGAGGAGCCGGTGTTGCCCGAGCACAACGACGCGCTCCCGGCGATCCGGCAGTCGACGACGATCCCCATCGCGACCGGCGAGCGCATGTACTCGCGGTGGGATTTCAAGGAGGTGCTGGAGGCGGACGCCGTCGACCTGATCCAGCCGGACGTCTCACACGCCGGTGGGATCACCGAACTGAAGAAGATCGCGTCGATGGCCGAGGCGTACGACGTGTCGGTCGCCCCGCACTGCCCGCTGGGGCCGATCGCACTCGCGTCCTGTATTCAGGTCGACGCCTGCACCCCGAACGCGCTGATCCAGGAGCAGTCGCTCGACATCCACTACAACGAGACGAGCGACGTGTTGGACTACCTCGCCGATCCCTCGGTCTTCGAGTACCGCGACGGCTTCGTCGACATCCCCGCGGGCGACGGGCTGGGGATCGAAATCGACGAGGAACACGTTCGCGAGCAAACGGAGGCGGAGGTCGACTGGCACAACCCCGTGTGGCGCCACGACGACGGCTCCGTCGCGGAGTGGTGATCGCCGTGTCGACGCAAGCGAAACGAGACGGACGCGCGCGACGAGAGGCGCCGACCCCCCGATCCCGGTGGGCGCGATGACCCGCCGACACGAGTCGCCGACCGAACACGCCGTTCCCGGCCGCTTCGCCGGCCAGACCGTGATCGTCACCGGCTCGACGCGGGGGATCGGCGCCGGCGTGGCCGAACGCTTCGCCGCCGAGGGCGCGAACGTCGTCGTCAGCGGCCGGACCGCGGCCGCCGGCGAGGCCGTCGCCGACCGCATCTCGGCGTCGAATCGGGGTTCCGACGAGCAACGCGCAGACGACGCCCCGCTGCCCGGCGATGCGACCTTCGTGCAGGCCGACATGCGCGATCCGGACGACGTGGCCGCGCTGGCGGAGGCGGCTGCGGAGCGGTACGGCTCGGTCGATGTCCTCGTCAACAACGCCGGCGTGCAGACGGAGACGACCGCCGAGGAGGCGACGCTCGACGACTGGTCGTTCGTCCTGGAGACGGACTTCCGGGCGTACTGGCTCGCGGCGCGGGCCGCGCTCGAACACATGGACCGCGGCGCCATCGTCAACATCTCGTCGAATCACGCGTACGCCACGATGCCGGCCCACTTCCCGTACAACGCGGTGAAGGCGGGCATAAACGGCATGACGCGCTCGCTCGCGGTGGACTGCGGCCCCAAGGTGCGGGTGAACACGGTCGTCCCCGGCTGGGTGGAAGTCGAGCGGACGCGCGACGAACTGCCCGAGGGCCGACTTGAAGAGGTCGAATCGATCCACCCCACCGGCCGGATCGGCACGGTGGCCGACGTGGCCGGTGCGGTGTCCTTCCTCGCGAGCGAGGACGCCGCCTTCGTCACGGGGAGCGCGCTGCTCGTCGACGGCGGCCGCGGCGCGGTGATGCAAGACGACACGCTCCCGGACTACCGGGCGCGAGAGCGCTCGGAATAGCCGCGGCGAACCGGCTGAGTCCCGGAACCGTTCGAGTGCCGTCCGTACCGAACACCCTTTCGGGGACGGCCGACCTTCCGGACCGTATGCAGTACGACGCACCCGCCGACGACCACGAGCGGCTCGTGACGTTCGACATCGAGACGACCCACTATAAGCCCGGACAGGGAGAGACGGTGGCGATCGGCGTGGGCGAGCACGCTCCCGGCGCGCCCGGCGTCGCGGCCACGTACGACGTGCTCGCCCGCGACGACGTCGCGTCGGAAGGCGAACTGATCCGGCGCGGGATCGAGCGGGTCGACGCCGCGGCGGCGGACGCGCTCGTCAGTTACAACGGGATCGCGTTCGACGTGGAGTTCCTCGCGGAGCGCGCCGAGCGTCTCGGCGTCGCCATGGAACCGCCCGCACTCCACACGGCGGGGTCACACGTCGACCTGTTCGCCGACCGCGTCGCGGTCATCGAGTCCCGGTACGACAGCCCGTCGCTCGAAGCGTGCCTCGACTCCTACGACTACCCCGTCCCGTCGACGATATGGAACGGGGAGCCGGTGACGAACGAGCGGTTCGGCGAGGAGCTCGGCCCCGCGCTCCTCGCGGCGACGCGCGAGGGCGACGCCGACAGACTCGACGGCCTTCGCGACGTGCTCGCACACTATCTCATCACGGACCTCGAAGCCAACTTCGCGATCTACTACGCCGACCGCGGCGTGTCGTTTGCGCCCGCGTATCTCGGCCACGAGGGCGTCTACGACGCGTAACACGGGCGACTGACGGCTGTGGTAGCGAACCGGACAATACGCCACAGACGCCGTGATTCGAGTTTGCAAGCGTCATACAATATCATTTTATACTCACGATACGATATATAAACCGAGAACAATGACACGCACCCCCGTACTCCTGATGGTCGCAGTCCTGCTCGTGAGCGCGCTCGCCGGTGGTGCGGTCGCGCAGTCGGACGGCGAAGACGACCTGTACACGATGGTCGAAGACATGGTCCCGACGTACAACGAGAACGCGGACTCCATCGACCTCGGCCCCGTCAACCTCGCCGGCACGACGAACATCTACGTCGAGGACGGCGACGAAGCGCGCGTCTACTCGGTCACGATGGACGAACAGAATCGCATCACCGACCTCGACGACAGTCGCAGCGAGGACGCGGTCCGCAAGATCACGACCGACCAAGCGACGCTCGAAGGGATCGCCGCGGCCGATAACCCCGCCGCGGCCTTCCGTACCGCCGTCGTGAACGACGACATCGTGATCAGCGGCGAGGACGGCCAGTTCATCGAGGGCGTCAAGTGGGCGGTCGTGAACCTGTTTAAAGGCCTCCTGCTGTAATCGCTCCCGTCGATTTCGGTTTTTCGCGTCTGACTTTCGACCGGTCGGACGGCCACTCCCTCGCCGCTACGCCAGCCCCGCGCCGCCGAGCACCAGCCGTACGCCGATGAGCGTCAACAGACCGAGGACCGTCCCCCGGCGGAGGCGGTCGCTCACGCGGTCGCGGAGCCGCTTGCCGACGAGGACGCCGGCGACCGCGGGCACGGCGGCGACGACGGACGCGAGCGCGAACCCCGCGGTGGGATAGAATCCCAACAGTCCGGCGGCGGCGACGCGGAGGCCGTTTATGCCGACGAAGACCAGCGCCACGACGCCCACGAACAGCCCGTGTGAGAGGTCGAAGCTCCGGAGATACGCCACGAGCTGGACGCCGACGTTGGTCGCGCCGAACAGGACGCCGGAGACGGCGCCGACGGCGACCATGCCGAGCGGCGTCTCGGCGTGCGACTTGCCGGGCGGGGTCGGTGCGGCGGGGAGCGGCACGACGCGCTGGGCGGTCGCGACGAAGCCGAGCGAGACGAGACCGAGGAGGACTCGCACCGGGGCCTCCGGGAGTCGGTCGAGGAGCGCCATGCCGAGCACCGTCCCGACCAGCGCGGAGCCCAGGAGCGGCCCGAACCGCCGCCCGCAGGCCCGCAACTCCTCGCGAGACAGGTCGCCGACGAGCGACGCGTTCACCGCGAACATCGGGATGATCATGAACGCCACGGCGGTCGCCGGGTCGAGCGTCGTCGCGAGGACCATCGTGCCGACGACCGCGAAGCCGAACCCGGCGACCCCGTTTATCGCGCCCGCGACTCCGACGACGAGACCGATCGTCACGATCAGTTCGACCGAGAGCGCGAGCGCCATGGGCCTTCGAAGCGTCGCTGCCTGATAAACCGCCCTGGGCGTGCCGTTCGTTCCCACGGTTAGTGTGAAGATCCCGCAGCGAACCTCGCGGACGCGGCGCGCAGACGCGGCGGTGGTTCGGTACGAGGCGGGTCCGTTCGGTCGGGGTTTTTCGCCGTCGTTATTAAATTATATTTTCTGACTGTTTTAAATAACTACCTGAAAATATATGTGTGTCTGTATCACGCTCTCACAGAGATCGGATAAAAAGCGACGACCGAACCGTGAGATTCGCTCCGAAGGTATCACAACTAATACCGTACAATTGAGTCATTTGATCACAATAAACGCCAAAAGTGTCGATTCATCCGGCTCACATTCTCGTTCTTTGCCGGGTTGTTTTCGCCGAAACCCCGACCGCGAGTCG